>Ga0123357_10013786_pt1 | contig 10514 bp, 6 predicted proteins | sample TergutEmb28metaG_FD_89873 | JGI IMG/M metagenome (GOLD analysis project Ga0123357, IMG submission 89873) | Embiratermes neotenicus P4 segment gut microbial communities from Petit-Saut dam, French Guiana - Emb289 P4 | ecosystem: Host-associated > Arthropoda: Insects > Digestive system > Gut ...
ACAACAAAATTTAGCGCTAGACATAAATTTCTGTACTGAAGGGTGTAAATACTGGCCTACAAATATCTGGGTTTACGGTCCTTGTAAAATATTTTCAAACATAATAAATATTAATTTGTAGTACTTACCGACTTTCATTTGCTACTTTCTGTCCAATTTAAGACGTTTGGCTCCAAGAAGGAGCACACTTCAAGCCAAAGCTTGCTTTTCAAATCCCGGTCCTTGAATTCCTCACTTGTTCTGTCCCACAAACACGATCTGCTCTCCACTAATTCAATCACAGTCACTGTGTCGTACTTGCTAGACGTTTTATCCAGTAACTATAAACTCCGATTAAAAAGAACAAAAAAGCAAGCACTTATCTTCTCCAGAGACTCAACAAAACAACGTACATAACATGGAAGACGAGTGCGCACCTGCTCGGCGCACCGTGCCGGCCTATTTATCGAGGGGGTCGCCTGCTTCACGCCGACATGTCGGTGGTCGTCCCGATAACTTTGTCGTGTCGGCCCCGTGTACTGCCTGGCCATAAAGATACATGAAATATCGGTACCACCGATATAGCCGCCGGCACCGACACCGATTTTGTCGGCGCGTGTACGCCCACCCTGACGGAGGCCTGGTCGGACTGGATATGAACGCTTTGGAGAAAAGAAAAATCATGTCCATATAGCCACAAAAATATGACGCTTTATTATTGTCTTTAAGTAAATTGTCAGGTACTATTTATAGTGGTTACGAATAGGAACATAAGATGAAAGCCAGCAGAGGCACTGGAGTATATGCTTAATCAGCATTGATATGTCAACATTTAGAGAATAAATTTTGACATTTTGCTGACCGTGCATCTCAGTATATTTATCTCAGTAATTAACCAACTTGATGCACAAAATTTTTGTTTTACAATAAGTTTATTTCATGCTTCTACATGTTTCGAGTGCATGTGCTCGAAACATGTAGAGGCATGAAATAAACTTATTGTAAAACAAAAATTTTGTGCATCAAGTTTGTTAATTACTGAGACAAATTTAGAGAATAATTTCATATTGTTTACACAAGTTGCAGCATTGCTAATTGCATAGTGTTATTCTGTGAAATGCATTAACTACCTTTCCAGAACTTTTTAAGTTATGGCTTTATGTGCTCTTGATAACCTTCACTCATGTAGGCAGAGTATCTTCCACGTACATAGAAATTATTTTCTGCAAATCATTTTAATCTTAGCATGCTATAATAATGTTGGTAGCTGCAGCATTGTCGAGTCAAAATCTCAAAATAATTAATGCAACAAAGAGTAACGTTTATTATTTACTTTACAGAAGTTTACCACAGTAAAAGTAAATGTATTTAACTGTGGATTCTAGCCAAAAATTCGACGAAACAGAGCAGTGCTGTATTTAAGACTTGTGAGAAAAAAGAAGTGGATTTCAGCACCTTTGTCTTGAAAGAAATGAAAGGGCGACAGCAAGTTTAAAGTTGGACGATTACGTCCTAGCAAGCATGAGACCCGAGGTGAAAGATTAAATTGTCACGCAATTCTGTGGCTGGCAGTATCGTGGTAACTTAAACTGTAAACTCTGGCAATTGCAACACAAACTTGAAATTGCCGTGTTCGATACATTCCATATAAAATTGTGCATCATACGAGTGTTTTTACCAGTCGTTAGCCAATGAGGCCTTTTTCTGAGAAAGAGCGTTAGGCACTAACAGATTTGACTGTTGCAGTAGTATTCAGTGCTTTACTTACTTTAATTACTTAAGCGGTGTGTTCTGCAACAATGATCTCTTTTGCCTAATAGTTTGTGTTGACCAGTTGTACTGTGACTGGGAAAGGTAAATGACAAAGTACTTGGTACAAAGCGTTGATGCCCCATTTTAAGATTGGATACAAGAAACTGATTGGAGGAATTGAAGAAATCCTCAAAATATTTAGTAAGTATAACCGGTTTGTCGGACAAGTTTCAAAATTGGGAACCCCAAAATATTAAGAAATTTTGCCAATTTATATTATTACGTACAAAAATAAAGGAAAGCCTTCCCTGTTCATGCTATGAGGGCATACAGTAGCAGAAGTGTAGTTCCACTCACTCTGGTCATCGGCACTAGACGGAGACGAGTGGTCATCTTCATGCCTCGGCTGCTGTAACTCCTGGAAAGAACCAGTCACCAGTTGGATAGATAATGGAATTGGCCCCAGCATCCATCTGTTGTATTATAGGAGATTAAATATCTCCTCCTGCCGTTTACGAAGCCCGGATATTCCAGCCCGTAGCATAACTGCTGCACCGATTACGGTATCCCGGGCTCCATTACATATAAAAACGTCATTTTGTATGGAAGCTTTGAGGCGTTATTGCCATTTATTTCTTTTCGTTTCAATGGACCGAGGGAAGTTCAGGAAAATATCACGCAGGGTACCACCGAAAATTGAACCCAGGCCTTCTCCAATGCAAGGCACATCTGATAGCCATTGGAACAAGTTTCATACTGTAGTTCCTGAAGCATAAATGCCTGTTGCGTATATTACGTTTCTTGCAGCTTCTGTCTTTGTTTTTCTAGTAGCAAGTATGTGCCACTCAAGGAACTGGTTGCCAGCACATTACAACAGCTGTTGCCAGCCTGTAATTCCTGTTATTGTTATATTACTTTCAGAGCAAAAGCGGAAAATTTGAAGGAAATGAAAGCTTTGTTTCTCATCTTACTATTAAAGAAACATTCTGCTTAGAAAATACACCCCAGCTACAAACTTGCTACGTCAGTGTCGAGTAATTAATTAGTTTCTGCAGCATATACTTCAAAATGCTAGTAAGTTGTGTCTCGACAGAAATGCCGTTGTTATTTGTAAAGCGTTACCATAGATTCGACATTATATTAAAACGTATCACATTCTATGAAAGACAAAAAACTGCCAAGGATATCGAGCGCGATGTGTCAATTTACTCGCATATCGTAAGTTAACATTGTCCGTGCCAGCGAAAGAAAATCAGTGGACTCGTGTTAGCCTGTCATAAGTAACTAAAGACATGTGGATAGGACGGATCGGGTTCCATCCCAGGCCTGTCCACATGGGGTTTTTGGTGAGAAAAGTGTTGCAGAGACAAATTGTTCTCCAAGTACTTCTGTTTTCCCCAGTCAGTATGATTCCATTAGCGTTTCATACTCATCCATTCATCGACGACAGATGCTGTAATTATAAATTTTACGTTATTCATACAGCGCATGTTCTTACAAGCAATATGTCATCCAACAAATGCACATTGTAGTTCACCGTTTATGACATCTATGACATTAAACAACTCCTAGATGTTTCGGCACCGAGGTGCATGTCATCCTCAGGACTTCATTGTTACAAAGGGGTATAAGGCAACATTCTACTGTATGTTCCACCATTCCTGGCTTATACAACTTTGTTACAATGACTCCCTGAGGATGGCACCTCGGCACCAAAACATGTAGGGTTCTTCAATGTGTTATAAATTGCGTATTACAGAGTGCATATTTTGTATGATTATATTGGCCGTAATTGTAAGGTTATAGTTGGTATAGCGTAGTTAAATACACACTACTACTTCGGAGATTAAAAGCACGGGAAAGGAAACAATCAAACGTAGGTGGGGACAGGACCTTGAGAAGTCAAAGCTGGCAAAATATTCTTCTGACGTACAGCAAAATTCTCGTCTGGGCATGTCTGCATTACTACGTATAGTTGCATGGACATCTGTACTGAAATTAAGTACAAGATGACGTCTGTGATAACGACGACAGCGGCGATGAAGATGATCACGGTGGTGGAGACGATGAAAAAGACGACGATGATGATGATGATTATGATGAGTATGACTGATTTGAAGAGATGCATGCTTCAGAAAAGTATAGATTTGTAATTCTCGTAGTGCAAAAACATGGCACGGCATATCCCCCCTCTCTTTCTCCGTCTTTCTCGCTTTTTGCATATCCTAGAATGGCTTCAAAGCTGAATTTGCTCCATGTTTCACTCTACATCGTAAAACATACCGAGAAAAATAACCTAAATAATCAGAGAGAAACTCTTGATTGCTGAGTAGTAGACGATAGTGAACTGCCGTCTTAAATTCTGGCCATTTCTGTGTATAAAATAATGATATCAGTAAGGTGTGTGTGATTTAATTAACTGTCTTTTGTCTGTAGGTGGCATGGCTGCGCGTCGACACGCAAACAATTCTGACGATCGCTAGTCACGTGATCACGAAGAACCATCGGATTGGCGTGACTCACAGTGACCACCGCACATGGTACCTGCATGTCAGGGACGTGAGAGAGAATGACCGGGGCTGGTACATGTGCCAGATCAACACTGACCCCATGAAGAGCCAGATCGGCTACCTCGAGGTGGTGGGTGAGTGAATGAGTTACAGTGCTGGTAGAATCCGGTCACTTTAAAGATCGAGGTGATAGGCAAAGACATTTAAGACGGGTCTTAAGCAAATAGATTATGGGAATGTAAAGAGGTCGTAACACTCTCGCAATTATATCACATGGCTCTCTTTGATGTTGGCGTTGTTAAAACTTCTGCATGCATATGCGGATTGTAAGGATCAGTATAGAAAATGGATAATCCTGGCTCAGTATAAAGAATACAAATAACTGACCAACTAATAAATATGTTTCGTTTATTTATGTATCTATAGCTGTAATTTGGGGCAGACGGCGTTGCAGTTGGTTGGGGCACTGAGTTACAAGTGGGAAGGTCGTAGGTTAATTCCCGATGGAGTCTGGGATTTTTCAGTGACTTAAAACTTCCGGCCGCACTATGGCCCTGGAGTCGACTCAGCCTCTGACAGAAAAGGCGACCTTCTTATGCGAATTGGTTTGAAATTCTGGCAGCCTCAAACTGCTGGAGCCGTGAGGGCTTGTCCAAGCTTTACCTTTTTGGTGGCTCAGATTATGTAAACACTTGAGTTGCTGCAAGAGATGTACTGAAAAGAAATGGACTGATACTAGCTCTTTATACTGAGCCCAACAAAATGTGTTGCTCTATTTCCCCGTTCCACCTGAAGGTGTAGATAGATCCAACATCAGAAAGGTTGTGTGTGTCCAAGTCTGAAATGTTGGACAATGTGCAAAATTTCAGTCACGAATATGGCATTACACCGTCGTCAGAAAATTTTAAATTTCAAATGAAACAAGAATTTAAAAGAATCTTTCACAGAGTAGAAATAAATTTTTAATGACATTTCTGCAGTTTCAATCACCTGCCTTCTCTGTAGCAGGTAGGCCGGGTTAGCGTAATCGGTATAGCGACTCGCTACGGGCTGGACGATCAGGCGATCGGATCCCAGTGGTGGCGATATGGTTCGCACCCGTTCAGATCGGCCCCGGGGTCCACCCAGCTTCCTATACAATACAAACCTGTTCTTTCCTTGAGAAAAGCGGCCGGGGCGTGGCGTTGACCACCCACCTCCATTTGGCGCCGAGGTTAAAGAAAGAGTAGAGCTATACTTCTGCTTCCACTCAGGACCCTTATAGCCTGTTCGAGAGAAATATTTGCCTTTTCCTTCTGTAGCAATCGCTGTTGAAAAGTTAATAAATAACGTATATATAGTGCAGCATAGAGACAATTTGTATTCATTAAGGTGTTCCTTCAAGCCAATACTAAAGGTAAGTAATTGAGATTAAACCTTTAACTGAGAATGTTGCGTGGCAGTCATTATAATTCTCATCTAGTTTTAATTACCCTACGTGGAACATTGAAGCCAAGGTCATCAATACTTCATGTTTCAGTAGGCTTATTGAAGTGGAGGTAAAAATCTGGATGGTATTCATTCGGTATATTACAAGTATTATAGGGGCCGCTATAGCTAAGTCGGTATAGCGACTCGTTACAATTTGCACTTTTCGGATTTCGAACCCCGATGGGGCCAAGAGATTTTCCATTCTCCAAGCCACTCCAGCCCAACTCTGGGGCCTCTCCAGCCTCTTTTGCAAAAGGGTTCCGGGGGTCTTCCCAGGGGTTAAAGTGACCGAGGTCTCTCTTTGACCATCCATCCCCATCTAGCTTCGAGATTGAGAGTGGGTAGAGGTATTGTACATCGGCTCCCCCCTCTTTGCTTTCGTACATGTTATCGGGCGACATTTAAATTCGTATGTCACACAATATCGGGGCAAACTGAAGTAGCTTCGTCCTATAAATTAAGGATCATCGGCTAATTAGTCACTGTATACAGTACATTCAGTGACGAGGAGCTTCATATCTCGTATTACACATCAAACAATGTTAAGCTGGCCAAGTCAAAGGTGGTGAAGTGGGCAACGCATGTGGAGGAGACAAGAAATACCTATAATTTCTGAGATTTAAGTCAGTAAGCCCGAAGAACACACGGCATTTGAGGAAGGGCCTTAAATGAGACCAGAATATTGAAATTTATCGGCTATATGCTTCTTAAAATATATTCAAGGAATGTAATTTGACTAAGCAGTTGGTTTGTTGTGACGTAGGGTAGAGCTATTGTAGACCAAGCTTCAGACTAAGGAAAGACCGAGTTCAGGGTTAAATTCTTGAGGTAGAAACGAGACTTACACGAAGAGGCAGAAAACAATGGTAGCCCTCATTGAGAATGCGATGATTTGTGTTTGTTAGTGGTCAATGTGCAGGCTCTGATACACGGACGGACCCTGCAGTACACACTCGACACCCTTAGAGTGATAAGCGCGGACTTGTGCGCTTCGGTCATACGGAACATACTTACAAAGCAAATGTATTCCTGTATCCGGGGTGCTGATAAGTCCTTAGCCCTACCAGGAAGGAAACAAGCTCGGAAGCATGTCAGAAATGCGCGCGATTTCAACAACATGGAGGATCTGTCATCAAGTTTTTTTTTTTTCTGCAAGGCAAGGCGCCGAAGGAAATTCACGCCATTCTAACAGAAACATTACATTGTTTCCTTCCTGGTCGGTCTAAGGACTTATCAGCACCCCTGTAATGTACACGCAGAAGTCGGAATAGTGAAATCGGTGTAGAGACTTAACTACGGACTTGACCTCCAGGGATAATGGTTCGATTGCCGGCACACGTAAGACACTTGGGCCTTTTCCAAACAGTTCAGACCGCTTTTGGGGCCCACCCACCTTCCTGCTCAACGGAGTACCGGCACAGGTGGCTGGGACGCGAAACTGACCACTTAGTCCAATTTATTACCGAGTTTAAGAATGAGTGCATCTCTACCTTTACTCCACCATATATATTTCTGGCGTGCACAGGGACAAATTTAATCAGGGATTTCGGCTCCTAGCACCACAACGTATGTAGAACTTTCTGTTGCATTGATGCCTTTCTGTGTCTGTGGTTTGTGTTTTTTTCTGCAGGGCCACCATAGTCTCACATAAATACGTGTAGGACTATATTTCAAACACAGAAATCCATTTTATCATATGGCTTGTAATTTGTGCTTTATGAATGTTTGTAATGTGCATAAATCATAACAATTCTGTACATTAAAAGAGGCTTGAACTATGGAAGCACGGTCCCATGTTTTAAAATTGCTGCACTTTGTTGTGCATTAATGTTCACGCGTTCGCGGATTCAAATCAAGCTTAGAACATGCATATTTCTATTGCTTTGTAACAGCCAATCGCCCAATAATTCGCCCTAATTATCTTTCTGCTGTGTTGAGTCTGCATTGAATTAGTTCAGCCCCACGAAACCAACTCGTGTCAAAGTACGTAATTCTGAATGTGATTTCGGGGGTTGTTGTGTAACCAACGTCAAAGCCAATGGAAGTAAGGCAATCTCCTTGTCCAGTGTTGTTTCGAATCTATACCCCTATGTACAATTGGCAGGCCTCTACACTTTCTGAATAATTTAAGCAAGGGGGTTGTTTGTAATGATTTTGTGTGACGAGGCTATGGCTCGCATGTTGCACTGTTCCCGAATCCTTTCATAAAGTTCACAAAATTGGAGCTTTGATGATAATAATCGTGGTAACTTTGACATTCAGACAGTAATATTGGGGCTACTTTCATATGAGGGGAAGTGATGTTTGATAGCGTCCAAGTAACGCTTTTTCGCGTGGAATAACCTAACCGTATATACAGATAAATACCACCTATATTTAGTTATTCTAATGTGAGTGGAGCTGGGATCGTCTAGTCTGTAAAGTGACTGGTCTGTGGGCTAGGTGTCTGAAGAAATTTCTTTCGATACTTTGTAAGAGTAACTAATTTTTCTCTTCTCCCAACTGCCTCGACTGGTTATGGGGCCCAACCAGGACCCTGATCAGTGTAGACCGGGGAATTTTGCCTTAAGGTTACGTGGCCGGATCGTGAACTTGGCTATCTGTCCATCACGTGTCGAGGATAAAGAATGAGAGGAAGCGTAATTTAAATACGTTATTTAATGACGCTCTCAATTGATAAGACTATACGGTGTCGGCGATATATGAGTGTATGATTACGGACCGCTGGTGGAATGATACAGACAAGGGAAATTAGACTGCTAGGGGAAAACCTGTTCCAGTTCCACGAGTTCCACAAATCTCACATAGATTGGCCTGGGACTGAAGAAGGACCTTCCTCATTGCGTCAGCATAAGTGCGCCTCCACTCTCCACAATGCTTTCGTGACTTGTACAAGGAAAACTTTACCTCTGACTTTACTAAACAGAATATGTAATGGATTCCTTTGTCATTATGGTATGGGGCATCTTGCGATTGCGGTTGGAGGAGGGGACTTTAACATTCGAGTATGTACTCTATTGATTAACGCTTTGCGGCAGCCGAAAAGGGTAGTTACCCTGTTTATGGTTGGACGTAAGATTAACACACTTCACCGTTAAATATTCTGTTGTAAAAGATTACAAAGAACACTCGCTAGAGAACTTCAGTAGACGAGTCCCAGGAGAAGAAGTGAGGATGACATTAAGATTGATCTTAGCAGGATACGTTGCAAGGATAAGAGTGGGATGAAATTGCACGGAGGGTGTGAACTGGATTTATATGGTTGAGGATTTGGAAACTTGGGGGGGGGGGGGGGGGATAGGATCTTGTGAAGACAACAAAAAAACTTCATATTCTATACAAGGCGTTGAAAGTAGTTTCCAACTAGATTATCAAGAATTTGCCTCCATTCAAATGGTTCGTTTGATTTCGTGCAATATATATCTAAACAAGATTTTATAAAGTACTAAGTGTAGCCCATTTTGTGAGGGTTCACAAAATTGCGAAAAAAAGACTATTAACTTCGCCATGTCTGTCTATCTGTCTGCCTGTCTGTCTGTCTGTCTGTCTGTCAATCTCTCCCTGTGTGTTAGGAACACTTCGGCTCCCACTGTAAGGTTTTTCATGAAATTTGATATTTGATTTTTTCGAAAAACTCTCCAAAAATTCAAGTTTGATTGTCTGTGTGCATTTATGTTAATATCCGGCTGAATTATTCTTAGAATAAGAAATGTTTCAGACAAAAGTTCTAGATTAAATCAAAACGTACATCATGTGTTCGTTACATTTTTTTACTGAAAATTTTGCCTCTTATGAGAAACATATTGGAGAGCCGTGCGGGCAACAGAAGATAATACAACACAACCCATAAAAGATGCTATTTGTCTCAGGGATAACGAAAGTACGAATAGAGACACACTCTCATACTACATAACATTTTATTGCTTCATAACTTATTAATTTCAATTTATCTCGTCAAATGTGTACGGCAACACAAAAACCGAGAAAATGTGCAACTTCTTAATTGCGATCTGCTTCGCCAGACTGTAGTCTAAGTAAACCCTTGAACAAAGGAACATTCTTTTGTTTCAATGCAGCCTTCTTATATGATGTGTGGAGAGAGTGCACAGTATGTGGAATGTAAAGGCAAAGCAGTCCCATTACAGGTCTGGAGTGGTCCAGAGGGTTCCAGGAAGTTAACGTTCCCAGATTTCATACAACGGCACAGGATGGTGGTAAGGTTGTCAGCCTTACGCACCGGCCGCCTTTACCCCAAGGAAATGCTCCTGGTACTCATTTCTGTTAGAGGCTGAGTCGACCCAAGGGCCATAGTGCGATCGGAAGGATTTTATGTTATGTGGAATGTAGTTTATTTAAAAAACTGGTACGTGCAATTAGTGTAGCATTGTTGCTGGCACATTGAAATTGTGAGTCACCAGAGATATTAAATGCTATTTATATGAAACTCTATGATCGATTATGGTTAGTGTATATTATTTCATGAATCGCCTCGATGTTAGTAGGAAATTAATACGGAATTACTGAGTTCCCACGCTAGGAATGGTCACTCGAAAGCGCCACATTCTTACTTTATACGTGTATTATTTGTCTTGTTTTTCTTACTCATGTCGGTCCCAGTAGCCGCGCGGTCTAAGGCGTAGGTCTACGGCCGCTCGCCTACTGGGATTGTGGATTCGAATTCCACCGGGGGCATGGATGTTTGTCTGTTGTGAGTGTTGTGTGTTGTCAGGTAGAGGTCTCTGCGACGAACTGATCACTCGTCCAGAGGAGTCCTACCGACTGTGGTGCGTCGTTGTGTGTGAT
>Ga0123357_10013787_pt1 | contig 10513 bp, 7 predicted proteins | sample TergutEmb28metaG_FD_89873 | JGI IMG/M metagenome (GOLD analysis project Ga0123357, IMG submission 89873) | Embiratermes neotenicus P4 segment gut microbial communities from Petit-Saut dam, French Guiana - Emb289 P4 | ecosystem: Host-associated > Arthropoda: Insects > Digestive system > Gut ...
CAGCAGCATTTTCAAGCCGATATACACCAGAATGATGATGACGGCTTTTTCCAGGTGGCATAAATAACGCTTTGCGGCGGCCAGCAGAAAATACAGGGAGCGCAGGCCGAGAATGGCAAAGATATTGCTGGTGTAAACCAGAAAGGGGTCTTGGGTGATGGCGATGATGGCGGGCACGGAGTCGAAGGCGAACATGATGTCGGAAATTTCCACCACCACCAGGCACAGGAAAAGCGGCGTGGCCTTGCGCACAAGCCGTGTGCCGTCCTGAACCTTCACAAAAAAGTTGTGTCCGTCCATCCTGTTATGCACCGGGAGGAATTTCTGTGTCCAGGAAACAGCCCAGTGCCGGGAGTAATCTTCGATATCTTCTTCGTCCTTGCCCATTTGTTGCCACATTTTCCAGGCCGACCACAGCACGAAAAGGCCAAAGCCCCCCAAGGCATAGGAGCCGAACAGCACAACGAGTGACGAGCCTGCGGCTATAAAAACCATGCGCAGGATCAACGCGCCGAGAATGCCGAAATAGAGTACGCGGTGTTGGAATTCGTCCTTGACGGCGAAAGAAGAGAAGATGGCCATGATGACGAAGAGGTTGTCGACCGACAGGGATTTTTCAAGCAGATACCCGGCGAGAAAGAGCGAAGCGTCTCCTGTGCCGTGGGAAGATGCAATATAGACGGCAAAGCCCAAGGCCAGCGCAATCCAGAAGAGAGACCAGAGCAGGGCGTTTTTCGCGGAAATGACCCGATCCTGCTTGTGCGCACACAAATCCGCGATCAGACAGATGATGACGCCTACGAAAAAGAGCACGCACTCTATCCAACTGTAATGGCCGATCATGTGTCCTCCTGCTTGCATCTTGAGGATAGCCGGGGTAGTGTCGAAGAGTCTGAGCTTACCGTCCCAATCAGGCAATGGCAAGATATTTGTAGAAAGGAGGCGATATATGGATTTGAAAAATAATACCGTACTTATCACCGGCGGTTCAAATGGGATTGGCCTGGCTTTTGCGGAACGGTTTTTACGCATGGGCAACAAGGTAATCATATGTGGACGCAGAGAGGAAAAACTCAGAGAAGTCCAAGAGCGTTTTCCCCAGATGCATATCAAACGATGTGACGTAGCTGACGAATCACAGAGGATAGCGTTATATAACTGGACAGTGCAAGAATTCCCGGACGTGAATGTTTTGCTGAATAATGCCGGAATTCAGCAATGCATTAATCTGAAAGACCAAAAAGTGGATTGGAATGATTATAAGCTTGAAATAGCTATTAATCTTGAAGCTCCCATGCATTTATCACAACTTTTTATTCCTCATCTGATGAAACAAGACAGGCCTGTCATTATAAATGTATCGTCAAGCTTGGCATTTATGCCGCCGGCGTGGGTTCCTGTGTATGGCGCAACAAAGGCGGGACTGCATTCGTTTACATTCGGCATGAGAGTACAACTGGCAGATGCAGGCATTAAGGTTATTGAAATTATTCCGCCGGCGGTCAATACAGACTTGGGCGGCATAGGGAAACACACCTTTGGCCTTCCTGTCGACGCGTTTGTGAATGAAGCATGGAAAGGGATTGAAAAAGGAGAGCTGGAAGTCGGCTTCGGCAACCAGCACTTGTCCTCGACGCGGCTCCCAAGAGAGGATTTGGAGCGGAACGCCTTAAAGATTTGGGAACAAAGAAAGCAAGATTAGATCAGACAGTTTTTTGCTAGACGTTGAATAGAAAATGCGCCACATCGCCGTCGCGCAAGGCGTAGTCTCTGCCTTCCACTCGCAGCAGGCCGGCCGCGCGGCAGGCCGCTTCGGAGCCGAGCCGCATATAGTCTTCATAGGAGGCGATTTCTGCCCGGATGAAGCCGCGTTCCAAGTCGCTGTGGATTACCCCGGCCGCTTTGGGCGCCTTCCAGCCTTGACAGATAGTCCAGGCTCGGACTTCTTTCGGCCCGGCTGTAAAATAACTGATCAAGCCGAGAGCGCGATAACTCGTGCGGACGACCTGGGCTAATCCGCTTTCCGTAATGCCATACGAGGAAAGTATCTCCGCCTGCTCCGTTTCCGGAAGAGCCTGCAATTCCTCTTCCAGGCGGGCGCAGATGATCACGATCTCGGCTTTGCGCCCGGCGGCGAAGTCGTACAGGGAGCGCAGGTGTTGGTTGTCTTCCGCCACGTTGTCTTCATGCACGTTGGCGCAATAGATGACGGTTTTTGCCGAGAGCAGGCCAAGTTCGTTCCAGACGGTCTGAAAAAGCTCAGTATTCCGAGCCGTGAAGGCAGAGGCTGCCAGACCGCTGTTGAGGTGTTCCAGCAACTTGGTCAGGTCTTCGGCTGCCGCGCGGGCGTTCTTGTCCCCCTTGGCCTGCTTTTGCAGGCGATCCAGGCGGCGCTCCACGCTTTGGATGTCAGCAAGGATGAATTCGGTCTCAATGGTTTCAATGTCGCGCAAAGGATTGACTGAACCGTCCACATGCAGGATGTTTTCGTCGTCAAAACAGCGCACGATTTCAAGAATAGCCGTGCATTCACGGATATTGCCCAAAAACTGATTGCCCAACCCGCCGCCTTTGCTGGATCCACGCACTAAGCCGGCGATGTCGATAAAATCGACTGTGGCGCGCGTGGTCTTTTTCGGTTTGACCAGGGCGGACAGATTGTCAACGCGGATATCGGGCACAGGCACCGTGGCCTTGGTCGGCTCAAGGGTGCTGAAAGGATAGTTGGCGGCCTGCGCATTTTGCGCCTTGGTCAGGGTGTTGAACAGGGTGGTTTTGCCGACGTTGGCCAGTCCGGCGATGCCGATGCTGAGCGCCATGTTTGCCTCCGGATGCTGAAAGAGAACCGGGCCTGAGCGCGATCTTCGTTCCAGAAAAACGCTACATCAAAACTCCAGGTTGCCCGGCGTACGCGGGAAGGGGATGACATCGCGGATGTTGCTGATGCCTGTGAGCATCATGAGCAGGCGTTCAAAACCCATGCCGAAGCCCGCGTGCGGCACACTGCCGAAGCGCCGCAGATCCAGATACCACCAGTAGTCTTCAGGCTTTTGACCCATTTCAAGGATGCGCGCCTCCAGCACATCCAGGCGGTCTTCGCGCTGGCTGCCGCCAATGAGTTCGCCGATGCGCGGCGCCAGCACATCCATAGCGGCGACGCTTTCGCGATCTTCGTTCAAACGCATATAAAAAGCTTTGATATCTTTAGGATAATCGTATACGATCACAGGTTTATTGTGCAGTTCCTCGGCCAGATGCCGTTCGTGTTCCGTTTGCAGATCTATGCCGTAGAGCACAGGAAATTCGAACTTTTTTTTGCTCGTGAGCAGCGCGTCGATGGCCTCGGCATAGGGCATGCGGGCAAAGGGTTCCTTGAGCATGCCCTCAAGCCGGGCGATAAGTTGCGTATCGACAAAACGGTTGAAGAGCTGAAGATCTTCGGCGCAATGCCTGAGCACATGCGTGATGACGTGGCGCACGAGCCCTTCAGCCAGATCCATGTCATCAAAGAGGTCCGCAAAGGCCATTTCCGGCTCAATCATCCAGAATTCCGCGGCATGGCGCGGAGTATTGGAGTTTTCCGCCCGGAAGGCGGGACCGAAGGCATAGACCCTGCCGAGGCCGAGAGCCAGGGCTTCAGCTTCCAATTGACCGGAAACGGTCAAGCGGCATTCTTTGGTGAAGAAATCGTCGGCGGCATTGTTTGCGCCAGGCGGCAGGGCGGTCACGCGGAACAGTTCGCCCGCGCCTTCACAGTCGGCGCCGGTCAGGAGGGGAGTATGCACATAGTGGAAATGTTCGGAGCGGAAAAAGTCGTGTACGGCGTACGCCGCCTCGGAGCGGATGCGGAACGCGGCGCCGTATTTGTTGGTGCGGGGGCGCAAGTGGGCGATGCCGCGCAGGAATTCATCGGAATGGCGCTTCTTCTGCAAGGGGAAGCTCTGTGGGTCAGCCGCGCCGTAAACTTCAAGGGTCGTAGCGCGTAGCTCCCAAGCCTGCCCTGTGCCGGGAGACGCCACAAGGCTGCCTTCAACGCGCAGACTGGTTCCGGTGTTGGCGGCGCCGAGCGCGCCAAAGGCCGGACTGCCTTCGTCAACAATGCATTGCAGATTGGCAAGGCAGGAACCGTCATTGAGTTCCAGAAAGCTGAAGCCTTTGGCATCGCGCCGCGTGCGTATCCAACCGCATGCCGCGATGGCGCTTTGAGGCGCATTCGCCCGCAACGCTGCGGCTATGAGGGTGCGTTTCATGGCGTTTCCTTTTATTTCCGAAGCGCCCCCACCAATGCGAGCAGTTCCCCTGCTTTATGCTGCAGGGCCTGCACTCTGGAGTCCGCCGCCGCAATCAGTTTCCCATTCTGTTCCACAACCGCATTCACATTGTTGATGCGTCCGGTGACAGCCGCGCTGGAACTGGATTGCCCATCGACGGCCTCGGCGATCAAGGTCATTTGGCGCGCGCCTTCGCGCACGAGTTCAAGCGCATTATTGAGCGAGTCCGCCGTTTCGGAGGCCAGACGGCTGACATTGCCGATTGCGTCCACCGCGTTGTCCATGCCTGAACTGTTCATCCGGACAAGATCCTGGATGGATTTAATGGACGAGTGTACTTCCTTGGTGGCCTCCATGGTTTTTTCCGCAAGTTTGCGCACTTCGTCTGCGACAACTGCGAAGCCTCGGCCGGCTTCTCCGGCTCTGGCGGCTTCAATGGCGGCGTTGAGCGCGAGCAGGTTGGTCTGGTCGGCGATGTCATTAATGACGCTCATAATATGCCCGATACTTTCCGACTGCTTGCCCAGATTGGTGGTATTCTCTTTCAGATGCCCGGCTACATCGCGCAGCTCTTGCATGGCGCTGCCTGTCTGTGCCGCGATCCTGGCGCCGTTTTCAACTTCCTGTCTGGCTTCTTCGGATTTATCCGCAGCGTTTGCCGCGCCGGCCGCTATCCCCGAAGCGCTGGAGCTGAGGTTTTCCATGGCGTCCATGATTTCACGGATATGCCCCTTCTGGGTCTCCGCTCCGGCGCGCATGTTGCCGGCAGCCTTGGAAATGTCCCCTGCATTCGCCTGCATTTCCTGTGCGGCGTTTTCAACTTGTACTGCGGCTTCGGCCACCTCACGCGTGACGTAATCCGCCTTTTTCAAAGCATCTTCCGCGGTTTGCGCGGCGTTATGGGCGGCCTGCGCTTGCGCAAGCGCTTTCGCTTCCTGCTCCTGTACGCTGGCCAGACTTGAACGCTGATGCTGCAGCATATCCATTAAGGCTTTTTGCAGTACGCTTATTTCGTCCTTGCCGCTGACGGCAAGGGAGACATTGAGTTCACCGCCGACAATGCGCTCGGCGGCAGCGGTCGTTTCCTTCAGAGGGCCTGTGAGGGATTTGACAATCAGTACGGACAGGGGCAGCAGCAGCAGCAAACCCACGGCAAATACGCAAGCTATCGTAATATATATGATCCAGGCTATGTCTGTGGACATCTTTTCTTCCACCAGCGCTCGATGCTTGTCGACATTATCAATATAAATGCCCGTGGAAATCCACAGATCCGTTCCCGGAATCGTTTCCACATAGGCCAGCTTGGGGGCATCTTTCACCCCGCCGCCAGGCTGCGGTTTGCCGAAGACAAAGGAAACGAAGCCGCCGCCCTTTTTGGCGTTGTTGTTGAGTTCACGGACATAGTACACGCCGTTGACGTCTGCCGTTCCATTGAGGTCTTTGCCCACCAGCGAGGGTTGCGCGGGATGCACGAACACCGTGGTGCCCCGGTAAACGAAATAGTAGCCGGACTTGTCATCCTCAAAGCGGATGTCGTTGATATAGGCGGCGATGGCCTTCGCCTGCTCCTGGGGATCCGTAACGCCTGCAAGCTTTTTGCCGAGTACATGGGCTATGGTGTGCGTTCCCAACCGCAGCTTTTCTTTTTCTCCCTGCATCATCATGTTGATGGCATCTGCAATGCCCTTGTTTTTCACGATATGGTCGCTTATGACCATGACCGTAAGCAGCATGGCGATACATGCGGAAAAAACGAGGATGATGGCGATAATCCGCGCTCCGATTGAGCATTGGCGCAACATAGTCCTGCTCCTTGGTGTGAGGTTATGAGAGGGCTGTTGTGTCGTCGGACATATTTTGCGAAAACTTAAGCGTTCCTGATAGAGATACATAAACAGATGTGAGATATCAATAGGCAAGCTGCCGCTTGCGGGGCGCTATTGCATAGCATAGAGTCAGGCAGTGTTTGTTGCCCGGGAGTCTTCCATGTCACAGTCCCTCCACGAGCGGCGTGAGCCGGTGAGCGTACTTTTGACGCATTTTTTCGGTCCCCCGCACGCCAAGCGCATACGCGGTCTGCCAACCTTGTACAGCGAGGGCGGCTATTTTACCGGCCCGATACCGCAAAGCTTGGCGTACTTGTATTTTTGCCTGGAAAATGCCGGGACGCGTCCGCTGGAGTTGGAAAGTTTTTGTTTTGAGTCCCGGGGCGGCGGGGAAGTCCGGGATCTCGGCTTGCCGCAGCCCGGCGTGTACGGACAGATTGTTCAGCCCGGCGGATGCTTTGTCATCGCCTTTTTGCGCGACCATCTGAGCATGCGCCTGCGCGACTGGCTGTATATGGAAGCCCCCTTTGTCTTTCGCGCCTGCTGCCGCTGCAAGGACGGGGACGCTATCCGTTCCGGCGAAATATCCCTGGATCTCGATTTTCCTGTTTCGCCCTTGCAGGATGCCGAGTTGATGGAATATGAGGGGTTTTTTTCGCGCCGCGTCGATCTGTTCACCCGGGAAATCCAGCGCCTGCGCAGTGAGTGGGGAAGCCTTGCCGCCTATGCCGGGCTGCACCGTGAGCTTGGCATGCACAAAGTGGAACGGGACGGCAGGCTGTATTGGCGATGCAGGGAATGGGCGCCGGCGGCGCACAGCGTCTACCTGGCAACGGATCGCGTCAATTTCGAGCGCAGCTATCCCTACCGTTTCGCCCGCACGGATGATCCCATGCTCTGGGAACTGTTTGTGCCCGCCGAAGAATTGCCCCACGGGACATATTACGAGCTGCATATGGCATCTTCCCGCACCGGCAGGCATGTGACGCGTGTGCCCGCCTTTGCCGTATGGGTGGAGCAAAACCGCGACAACGAGAACCAATGGTGCGCCCGGGTGTGGGATCCGCCCGAAGCATTCGCATTCCGGCGCCCGCGGCCGCAACGCCCATCTTTCCCCCGCATTTATGAGGCGCATGTGGGCATCGCCCAGTCCGCGCTCGGCAAAAAACCAAAGCAATTCGGCACATACCGCCATTTTGCCGAAAAGGTGCTGCCGCGCATCAAAAAAGGCGGCTATACCACTGTGCAGCTCATGGGCATTCCTGAGCATCCCCTCTATAAATCCTTCGGGTATCAGGTCAGCGGGTATTTCGCGCCGAGTTCCCGTTTCGGCACGCCGGACGATTTCAAATACCTGGTGGATGAGGCGCATCGCCTGGAGCTGGGCGTCATTCTCGACATCACCCACAGCCACGCCTGCCCGAACACCGAGCAGGGTCTGGCCCGCTACGATACCAGCCGGTATTTTTTCCGCGACCTGAAAACCCAGTGGGATACCGTGTCCTTCGACTACAGCCAGGAACGCACGCGGCGCTTTTTGCTTTCCAACTGCCGCTATTGGTTGGAAGAATTCAATATCGACGGCTTCCGTTTCGATGCTGTGGGGAACATGATCTATCTCGATCACGGGCTGGATGACGACTTTTCCCATGTCGGGCGTTGTTTTTACGGCAAGGACGGGCAAAACCGTCTGGATGAGAACGGTGTGCTCTATCTGAGTTTGGCCAATACGCTGGTGCATGAACTTGCGCCGCATGCCATAACCCTTGCCGAAGAATTTTCCGGCGCGCCGGGCATGTCCTGTTCTCCGGACAATGCGGGCCTGGGCTTTGATTACCGTTTCGCCATGGGGCTACCGGATTTTTGGGCGAAATTCATTGAAGAAGGGCGAACGATGGGCCAGATGTGGCATGAATTGACCAACCGCCGCCATTACGACAAAACCATCAGCTACACCGAATGCCACGACCAGTGCATAAACGGTGACGACGCGTTTATTTGGCGCATGATCAAGGATGACATGTACACCCACATGTCCGTGTTCAGCGATTCATGGAAATGTTCGCGCGGCGTGGCCTTGCATAAGCTGATGCGCTTCATCACCCTGGGCTCCGCCGGGCAGGGCTGGCTGAATTTCATGGGCAACGAGTTCGGGCACCCGGAATGGATCGACGCTGAAGACTACGCCCACCGCCAGTGGCATCTGGCGGAGACGACGCACCTGAAGTATTCCAAGCTCGACGCTTTTGACCGCAACCTGCTGAGGCTTGTCCGGGAATACCCGGAGCAATTCCAACGTGGGCCGCGTTTCCGCTATATTCACGAAGAGGAGCGCATCCTGGCCTTTGAGCGCGGCACACTGCTTTTCGTCTTCAACTTTCATGAATTGCAGGCGCAGAAGCATCTTGACCTGATGGTCACCCCAGGGAAATACACGGAGATTTTCAGCAGCGACGAACTTGCGTACGCCGGGCACGGTAATTTGAGTACGCGCACGCCGGGCGAACATTTCTCCGATGCGGCTTCCGGCGTTCTTGAGCAGCGCATCACGCTGTATGTGCCGCCGCTGGCTGGGCTGGCGCTGGTGCGCGGATAAAAGGGGGCATTGATGGAAGGTATCCCGGTATGTATAGTAACCGGCCTTTCCGGCGCCGGGAAAAGCACGGTTCTTCGGGTTTTTGAAGATATGGGGTTTTTTACCGTGGACGGTCTGCCCGCCGGCCTTGCTTCCGATATGGTCCGCCTCTTGAGCCAGGTCGGGTGTTCGACCTTTACGGGGATCGCCCTGGGCATGGATGTGCGCCAAGGCGATTTGCTGGATATTGAACAGACGCTCATACGCCTGTCTTTGAACAACATACGTCCTCGGCTTCTGTTCGCGACAGCCGATGCGGCGGTACTCATGAGCCGCTACGCCGCCACACGTCGTCCGCATCCGCTTGAACGCGAGGGCATGGGACTTGAGGCCGCTCTGGAAGCTGAACGGCAGCGTTTACGCCCTCTGCTGGATATGGCGGACATTATTTTGGATACCTCCAGCTTCTCCATCCACGATCTTCGCCGCGTTGTGCAACAGCATTGGGGAGAGACCCAGGGACTGCGCCATACCCTGAAGGTCAATTTGATATCATTCGGTTTTAAGTACGGGGTGCCGAAAGAGGCTGACCTTGTTTTTGATCTGCGTTTTCTGCCGAATCCCTATTTTGTGGAAGCCCTGCGTCCGCTTTCGGGCAAGGATGCCGCAGTGCGGGATTATGTGTTCGCCCAGCCATGGGCACGGGAATTCCGCGTGGTTTTTTTCACCTTTCTCCAGTCTTTGTTGCCTTTGTACGATGCGGATGGCCGCTATCGTCTTTCCATCGCTATAGGCTGCACTGGCGGCCGGCACCGTTCCGTGTCCATGATCGAAGAACTTTATGCGGTTCTGCAACACTCTGCCTACAGTATCAGCCTGGAACACAGGCACCTTGAACTGGGGTAAGAGATATGGCATAAGGCCATGTTGAGTGCAGGAGCTGAAGAATGACGGAAGAATCCCCCAATGCCGTTGTCGGCATTATCATAGTGGCGCACACGGACTATGCTTCCGCCTTGTTGCGCACCACGGAGTTTATCCTCGGCCCGCTGGGGGACTGCACTTCGATCAGCGTGGATGCGGCGTTTGACGTTTCGGAAACCGTGCAGCGACTTAATGATGCGGCGCAGCTTCTGGATAAGGGGGCCGGAGTACTCATTCTCACCGACATGTTCGGCGGGACTCCCACCAACTTGAGCCTGGCCCTGCTGAGCACCCACAAGGTGGAAGTGGTGACCGGCGTGAATCTGCCTATGATAATCAAGGCATTCAGCGCGCGCGCGTTGCCGCTGCAAGAGCTTGCCGAGCTTGTCGGCGATGCGGGCAAACAAGGTATCGTCGTGGCAGGGAGTATCCTGACGCAGTCTTCTGACTAAAAAGCCTTGCTGAACAACAAAATTATCGCAGAAGCTCCAGTATATCCGCGGCCATCTTGCGCACGTCATGGTGTTGCCGCGTGTATTCTCTGGCCTGTTCCCCCATCGTCCGGCGCAGTCCGGGATCATCCGCCAGACGGCACAAGGCGGATGCCGCCGCATCGGCGTCTTCTTCCGGATATAGGAAGCCGGTTTTACCGTTGATGACGGCATCCCGGTTGCCCGCCACATCGGTCACAACAGCGGGCAGACCGTGGGACATGGCTTCCAGAACTCCCAAGGGCATGCCTTCCCAGCGCGAGGTGGAAAGATAGCAGAGAGCGCCCGCGAAAAAACTGTGCGGGTCAGGGCTTGCGCCTGGGCATTCCAGACTGTCGGCAAGCCCGTGTGTTGTTGCCGCCGCCATGACATCGGCTCTGTCCGGCCCGTCGCCGACAGCGATACAGCGAAAGTCTCCCAACC
>Ga0123357_10013789_pt1 | contig 10513 bp, 8 predicted proteins | sample TergutEmb28metaG_FD_89873 | JGI IMG/M metagenome (GOLD analysis project Ga0123357, IMG submission 89873) | Embiratermes neotenicus P4 segment gut microbial communities from Petit-Saut dam, French Guiana - Emb289 P4 | ecosystem: Host-associated > Arthropoda: Insects > Digestive system > Gut ...
AATGAAAAATTCCAATGACACCTTCTGGAATCGAACCAGCGACCTTCCGATTTGTAGCGCAGCACCTTAACCACCGCGGTCCCCTATATATATATATATATATATATATATATATTCATTCGATATTTAGTCGAAATTTATTCTGAACTTTGAAAGAAGAGAGAACTTGGTAGATCTAAATGTAGATCAAATAAATCGTAAACAGGACTGAAAGCTCTGAACTGGACTTAAATTGGTCACAATTAGCAGCAGGACGTTGTGAAGACGTGAATGAAATTTTGGGCTACGTAGAACACCAGGAATATCTTCAGTATCTAGGTGAATGCTCCATAGAGTCAACTTACCAAATTTTATTTCGAATTCTCAGTTCCACCTGAGGTACACAAGGCCAAAATTTTATAGGAACTGCAACGTTTTAAGCATATATTCCATAACAAATCCTGATTAACAACTATTATCCATCCATCTACGCCTAGGTCTCCCCAGTGGTCTCCTTCCCTCTGGTTTCCGCACCAAGACCCTCTATACCCCACTTCTCCTCACCAATACACGCCACATGACCAGCCCATCTCATTCTTCTCGATTTAATCACCCGTACAATATTGGGTGAGGAGTACAAATCATTTAGCTCCTCGTTATGTAATCTCCTCCATTCCTCCGTTACCTCGTCCCTCCTAGGTCCAAATATTCTCCTCAACACCATGTTCTGTTCTCAGACACCCTCAGCTTCCTTTCCTCCCGCCGCGTCACACGGCGTGCACAGTGACAATATAACTTTACTGCATGATAATCCAGCGGAATAAACCCGTGGAATCTCTACGCCGATAAGGGTATGACAGAAATTCCTACTTCAGTATTCAAAGAATATTTCGCATTATTCATTCATAATTAAAGTTACGCGCCAAGCATTACAGAGCTGCACCTTCGCTGCATGTGGCAATGCGAACCATTGTACCACCCTCCTGCACTTTAATACTTATTACTCTGATTATCCTTCCCGATATCTGCCTCTGTGACGCTCGGGGCTACATCACTGGTGTTGGACTTATTCCCTAGCGCAACTCAGCTAATTGAATTCCGGTCATCCAGTGTCTGTTGAACGGACGACACCAGGCGCAAGGCCTGATTCCTGCAGGCTGGCTCATGAGGCAAGTGACAGTCGAGTGTCGAGATGAGAACTATGATTTTGTGCCAGAGACCGACTGGCACACAAATGTTGAGTAAGTAAAGGACATAAAGTGCAGAAGCAGAACTTAAAAAGGGCCATGAAGTGAATAAGCTGGTAGAGGAGGCCTGAATTCGATCCCACGACAGTGGGATTGTTGGTGGACAAAGTGGAATTAGGAGCAAGGTATTCTCGGAGTATTTCAGATTTCCCCTTTCAGTACCATTCTACCACTCATCTGTACACACTCACCTGTTCATTTAGTCATACATTTTAACAATCATAATAACCGACAGCATAGCTATACAGCACGATTAACCGTTTGGCGCCGGAATTATTTTTTTTTTAATTTTAGCACACTCTGTACATAAAATGTGAATAAAACAGGAACCAAAGACGTTAGAATTATGAAACAAACTGTATTTTGAAGAGAAAGAAACGGAGAGTATATACCGTGTTTAAAATATTCTGTACTTATATTTGTTGAATAAATATACAAAATGCAACGTTTAGAGGTTAGAGGTGCGGTACGACCACTATAGGGGTCGTTAGGCGTCAAAAGGTTAAAGAAGGAATTCATAAAGTTTAGATTTCCTCTCGCAGACACTCCCCGATTCACGCAGTTTCCAAGTTACGTAATTTTTAAAATAATATTGAAGGAAGGCATATTCTTTAAATTAGCGCCCAATTTCTTCGTGCGGGAAAGAAAACGTAATGAGAAGAAGGTGGCGGGTGAATATTGCTGGGCGATAACACTGGCGGCCCGGGGGTGGGGGGTGGGGTCTGAATCCGATCAGGTTACAGTGTTGTTGTCTGGATTACAACTGGCCCCTCTCTATATACACGTACGTATTTGACTACATGTACGATCAAGTGCAAATACAAATTCGACTTCAGCAGATCTTTCTGAGCGCAACTACTACTTACTCGTAAGTCAAGAATAGTCAGTATGCGGATTCTCATTCTTGCATATCGTTGGTGTTACTACTACTTTTTGAAAGACTATACTTGGATATAGACTAAAAGATTGGCACCATCAACATGCCTACTAATGGTGAGGTAAATTCCAGTCATGAAACAAGACTACCGTAGTATGTTTTATGATGGTATTTAATAGCAAAGGAATAACTACATGTTTCGTCCAATAGCGGCCATCTTCAAGTTATTTATAATTTTGCTCAAAGAGTGTCATATATATGCCTATATTGCGAGGTGATGCTGAGATCTCATCGTCGTTACGCGTTACAGTTAGTTTATTTAGTGGGATGTCTAACGGTTTATGACTGGTAGGATGTCAGTTTTTTGGGTAGATATTTGGGGGTGTGGGGGTGGTAGTTTGGGGGCCGTGATAATAGGTTGTGTTGTCTATGGTTTTTAATATGGGTTGTGTGTGCGTGATTTGTGGGATAGTATGTTCGACGTCTAATACCTAACAAAAAACTCACTTCCTACCAGTCATTGACCATTAGACATTCCACTAAACAAACTGACTTTAACGCGTAGCGATGATGAGATCTCAAAATCACCTCACAATATAGGCATATATATGATACTCTTTGAGCAAAATTGTAATAACCTGAAGATGGCCGCTATTGGCCGAAACATGTAGTTATTTCTTTGCTAATAAATACCATCATAAAAAACGTACTACCGTAGTTGTGTTTCATGACTGAAATTTACTTCACGATTAGTCTTTCTACACACAAAGGGGATGACACCTCAGAAACATGCCTACTGTTTTTGACCTATAACCAGTGCACCATGCACACTGATTAGGTTCCTCATATCACACTCGTACACCCACAACAAATTTCGCAGCCGCAGCTCAAATTATTCACTATTTACTGATCTCAAACCGATGGACAATAATGCAATTTTCTCGCGGTATCATTTTGCTATTCTGCATCACGCCACTCTAACTTTTAAAAAGTTCCGTAATTTTGAAAGATCTATTTTGCACGAATTATTTCATAAATCTAAATTAACCCTTTAAACACCGAGTTAAATCCCATCTGCCATCTGCTGGCATTATTAGGAGCTCACCATATTCTCCACGTTAGCAGGATAAGGGTTAAAAACAGAGTTAAATCCCATCTGTTGGCATTATTAGGAGCTCACCATATTCTCCACGTTAGCAGGATAAGGGTTAATAACCGAGTTAAATCCCATCTGCTAGCATTATTAGGAACTCACCATATTCTCCACGTTAGCAGGATAAGGGTTAAGTGACGGATTTGTTGCCCCCAACCCCTAGTCTCCTGTAAAATGGTTACCGGGTCTCTTTCCAGGAGGTAAAGTGGGCCGAGGCATGGCCTTGACCACCCACCCCTTGCCAGCGCCAAAGTTAAAGGAGTAGAGCTATACCTCAACTCCCTCTCTGGGTCTTCAAGGCCTGTTCTAAATTGAACTTTACTTTCTTATACTAAAACCAACTAGATGCATTAATTTCTCAAATTTATTTTTGGAATAAAACTGTACATGTTTCGGACAGTTCCTCTGTCTATCACCAGGATTTTTTCACTCTACAAGCAGCAATGGTATATTTCATACAGGACGAAACTCAGTTCCGTCCTGATCCTGCTCGCAAGCTGTCAGCACAACTGTATGACATACACCAATACTGTATGTACAGTGAAAAACTCCTGATAATGGACAGAGGAACTGTTCGAAACACGTAGAGTTTTATTCCAAAAATAATTTTGAAAAATCAATGCATCTAGTTGGTTTTATTATAAGAATTTATCACGATGCACGGTCCCCTGAACTTCAAATTGAACTGTCCCTTTACCTTTATCTTTACCTTCCGTTATTATTTCCACTTCACAAATTTACGTCTTGGTCTTGTTGGTATTAATAAGTATAGAAAATTGATGGTCTGTGTAAACTATGCTCATGCCTTATTTTAATTGGTCAGAAATTCTAGACTTTTTGAAAGGCACGGTCTACAGTAATCTCAGCAACTTCAAATTCCTCTTCGGACACAAAAGGACAGGATAAAGCATAGGAGGGAAACATCCCTACTGTAACAACCGCAACAATTTTCAGGAAAGCCTGCATATTATCACACAACCGACTCCTAACATTCAACGCTTTAAATTACCTCGCTGTTGTTGTACCTCGAAATGTGAGCCTGCAAAACTTTCGATTTATATCGTACTAGTTCGCCACTGTCCGCTGCAAAGCTTTCCTACTGGGATTCCCCCCGACGCTCTCATCGTGCCACCTACAGTTGAACACAAAGCCAGGCTCTAGCCATTACATTAATACATTCAGTCTCCAACAGCGGCGGTACGTGACGTCTGCATTTCCCAGATCTCCAACCTACCGAATACGCAAATTCGACAGACTCTTGAATCCATTTTATATCATTTCAATGCATTCGCTGACGTGTCTACATTTCAGAAATGTGTTTATATATGTAGAACGTTGAAATCGATAAACATACATTTAATTTACATTTAGACAAAGGCACTGCCTCATGGCGGTACATAGAATTGGGGGATTTGTCTGTCGTAGTTCGGACACATCAATGGTCTTTCAAGTCCCAGAGATGATCACCCGTCCAGAAGATTCGTACCAAGTTTGGTGTGTCTAATTGTGATCGTGAAGCCTCGATAGTGAGGAAGTCTTGGCCCACTAAGGGCTGTTGGGCCATGGAGGGGGAAAAACCAAGTTTGGTGTGTCTAATTGTGATCGTGAAGCCTCGATAGTGAGGAAGAATTGGCCCACTAAGGGCTGTTGGGCCATGGAGGGGAAAAAACCAAGTTTGGTGTGTCTAAGTGTGATCGTGAGCCTCGATAATGAGGAGGTCTTGGCCCACTAAGGGCTGTTGGGCCATGGAGGGGAAAAAACCAAGTTTGGTGTGTCTAATTGTGATCGTGAAGCCTCGATAGTGAGGAAGTCTTGGCCCACTAAGGGCTGTTGGGCCATGGAGGGGAAAAAACCAAGTTTGGTGTGTCTAATTGTGATCGTGAGCCTCAATAATGAGGAGGTCTTGGCCTAGTAAGGGCTGTTGGGCTATGGAGGGGAAAAAACCAAGTTTGGTGTGTCTAAGTGTGATCGTGAAGCCTCGATAGTGAGGAAGTCTTGGCCCACTAAGGGCTGTTGCGCCATGGAGGGGAAAAAACCAAGTTTGGTGTGTCTAAGTGTGATCATGAGCCTCGATAATGAGATCTTGGCCTAGTAAGGGCTGTTGGGCCATGGAGGGGAAAAAAATCAAGTTTGGTGTGTCTAAGTGTGATCGTGAGCCTCGATAATGAGGAGGTCTTGGCCTAGTAAGGGCTGTTGGACCATGGAGGGGAAAAAAACCAAGTTTGGTGTGTCTAAGTGTGATTGTGAGCCTCGATAATGAGGAGGTCTTGGCCTAGTAAGGGCTGTTGGACCATGGATGGGAAAAAAACCAAGTTTGGTGTGTCTAAGTGTGATCGTGAGCCTCGATAGTGAGGAAGTCTTGGCCCACTAAGAGATGTTACGCCATGGAGGGGGGAAAAAGTCTTAATTAAAAAGCACATTGCTAAGCGGTGTCTCTGCTCTGACTTTCAGCTGTTTGCTGAATTCACCTCGTCTCTACACAAGTTCGATTTTCTGCACCGCAAATTATCGGATTTTTCGTTCCTTTCACAACTTTCTCTAAGCCATCCGTAGCTTATTCTCATGGCTGGACAACGTTCGTTACATCAGACGCTCAACAACCTCATCTTCAAGCCAGTCAATAGTATAAACAACTAACTGGATGCAACAATAACTATATATTAGTAATTTTAATCAGCTTAAGGTGTTTCGGGCGATAATTTCGCCCATCCTCAGTAGCACTTGAGTGTGTTTACAGCTTATTCGGTGCATCGTACTACAAGCTGTAAACACAGTCTAGTGCTCCTGAGGATGGGCGAAATTATCGCCCGAAACATGTTGAGCTGATTAAAATTACTAATAAATTGTTATTGTTGCATCCTGTTGGTTGTTTGTACTATTGTATCGCAGCTGAGCGGTCACACAAACATCAAATTCAAGCCAGTCATTTTACTTCTTTCCCTCCTTTAAGTCCGTCACATATTCCACCGCACAAATTTCTTCGTCCTCTATAAATATGCATTTAACTTGCGGTGTGACCGGTATGACTAATGAAGCACTGGTGCTGGCATGCGAAATTTGGTATGGATGATGGATTGGGAAAGATTTGCAAGTGAATGGTTGTGACCTCTTTAAATAACGGAAAGCATAAATCAATGAAAATCGCGTTCGAATGGTGAGAACTCTTTGCGGGAAAATGGAGCTCAAATCTCGCTCCGGAAACTTGGATTAAATAGAGGTGTTATTTATTCATTCCTTCGATGCATCCGCACAGAATATACTTGCATATGAAGCATGGCCTCTTCCTTCCTTATTATTGCTACCTAAATCACGTGTCTGATCTTCTTCCAGTTTAGCACTTCATCGAATTTCTGGTGGAGACTAACAAAACTTTTTTTAAAACATACGAATTACTATCGATTGCTACCACCACACACTACTCTACGGCCGATTAATTGCTATGGGGGTCACTATTCGATTATTATCGATTAAATTCAATTAGTATCGATTATCATCATCAAGCGAAAGTCCACAACATCTTTTCTCAGTCGAACATTAATTTCATCGTCTGCGGTGCTGCCATCTGTTTGTGCTATGCTTTATTCGACCCTGAAATTTTTGACTTCTGCAAACCCGATAAGCGTGTCACTTAGGTAATAACATGGAGTTGCAATCCGAACTTTTGGAGACATGTTAATTACATTTTACTTTACATTAGATAATCACCCTAAAATGTCATCCGAAAGTTTGAGCTCCTATCTCTATTTCCTGATTAGTTACGCCTGTACAGACATCTAATTTTATTTATGTTAAAAATCACTAATCACACGCTGCGCTGTAGTTTGCAATTCCAAGCATTCTTCAACAAACTAAAATCAAAGTTTACTAGCGCAGCCAAGCGCAACAAATCTGAGTTGAATAATTTGTTTTCCCTCCGCGTCCTAGGTTACAGCGCTACAATCGAGTGTCGGTCTACCCCAGCATCGCACTAATTCCGAGTTTAATTTTGCGCGTTTATGCCACAATTCTATTGACTTTCCCCAATATTCTACCAACACAGCTAATGTACGTTCTGAGAAGGCTTCTCCATCTACTATGAAAGGTGTTAATAATTTGGATTTAACAGGAGGAATGGGTGTTCCACGTATCGCAAAAGGGCGCGGTCGTTTGGGCTTACCCCGACAGATGGGGTTTCCTCAAACTTGATTAAAATTATTTCTAAGACTTTTTCTCGTACCCTATCAACGGCGCTGTTTTCTTATTTTATTTCGAATGTTATTCCAATTTTCTGTATCCAAGGGTTCAAAATTATTTTTTTTTTTTTGGAAATGGTGCATAATTTTCTAAACAAATAATAACCATTTTTTTTGGTGGGCGTGTATTTAGAGATAGTATTTGTTTTACTTAAAATTTGTTTACGGCGCACTTTATTTCAGGGACAAAGTGGGACGGTCTCACAGAGAGACAGGTAATGAAGTGTATATATATATATGTTGGTTGATAAGAAACCGCACTGGATATCTGGACCTGTCGAGTACAAAACATGAACATCATTCAAATTTCACGGCAAACTCCAATAAACTAAAACTTTCTTGTGTATAAAATTGTTTGAACAGCTAAATCCTGAATATGGAGTCAAAACTGTCCCCCGAAACGTATACATCTTGAAGCAGTCGACATGGCCTAACATCCCAGAAACCATGAAATTCCAGTCAATACCTCTGCGAGAAACTAAAAGCTGGCACACCCGTGAAGAACTGCACGTGATTTGACAACCTATGTTTTAGAGAAATAACAGAGATTCAAAACTGTAGGAGACGTGCGAAGACTTTACTTTATGCCCCAGCCTTTTTCTGCATTAGGTTAAGTGAAAAGACTTCCCACATTGTTAGTCAGTACGGTAAAATGTAAAGGTAAAATGATCCCATTACAGACCCGGTGTGACCCAGAGGCTCTACTCTTCATCTTTGACCGCGACACTAGAAGAGGGTGAGTGGTCAGCAGCACGCACCGTCCCTACTTTATCCCCGGGAAAGACCCGGTACCTATTTTACAGGAGGCTGGGTGTGCCCCAGGGCCGGTCTAGACGGGCGGAAAATCTCGTCCTCAACGGGATTCGATGCCGGACCGTCCAACCCAAAGTCAGTGGCTATACTGACTAAGCTACTCGGCCCACACACTCAGTACGGTAAGTACCGAAAATATACCGAGAAACTTACAGAAAACTCAAATATATATGCTTATTTTCCCCTACACAGAGTTCCATAAAAAAAGATCACAGCATCTTTGCTCCCTCCTCACAGAAGAAGGAAATAGAGAATGCGAGAAAAATAAGACTCGTAGCTACGAGTATAACAATGATCGACATGAGAAGCTTCATAAAAAAATGTTACAACAAAAGAAGGGGTTTGGGTGAAGAAGTAACTGTGCGCTTGCCAGCTGCTTGCTCCATTATCCTTCAACTTAACAGGGTTTCTGACAAACTTACTGCAAGTTTCAGTTTAGTGCAGCACATATAGGGAAGGCCCCACACACGGCAGCATGTGTTTCATTTTAGAAGGATTCAACACTAGAAAACTAAACGGTATTTTAGCCTCATTATCAAGAAGTTGCACCAAAACGTATAATTTTACAGATAAAATATTTACATTTACTTCACCCTACAGACAAGGGTGTAAAAACTGTTTTAAGCATTATAATAAAAATGAGACATAACCGAAGATTGCTAGAGTAGTATCATTACTCTCTTTTAATGTTGTGGAGACAAACACTGAAACAAATTTAAGGGGAAATCAGTTCCCTTCCTGGCAGTCAGTACGATCCGTCTACAGCCTAGAGACCAACATCTCCAAGTTCTTAACGGGTGTGGTTGCTAACTAGCGAATCATACAAAATCTTGAAAACGGAGTGGTTACAAAATTCACGTGGCCTCTTTAACGGCTACCCTTCTAAAGTCTAGTGGTAAACATACGTACCGCCAGGTTTAACACTAGAAAATCTGCATTTATATTCACACGGTGTATCTAAGGGGTTGTGTGCTGCAGAACTCTTTAAATAAGTAATCGTCGTTTATCTGTAGAGCCTTCACTCACTACTGTCACTTACTTACTTACTTACTTACTTACTTACTTACTTATTTCCTTATTACATGGTGCAGAGTCCTTCTTGATAAGCTAACTGGTTTGCAGCTAGTCAAGAAATTCCCCACATTTCACGGAACCCGAATGTTCATTACCGCACGCACAAGCCTCCACCACCTGTCTCTATCCTGGCCAGCCCAATCCAGTCCATGTACCCACATCCCACCTCCTGGAGATCCATCCAAATATTATCCACCCATCTACGCCTAGGTCTCCCCAGTGGTCTCCTTCCCTCCGGTTTCCCCAGCAAGATCCTCTACACTCCCCTCTCCTCGCCCATACGCGCCACATGCACAGCCCATCTCATTCTTCTCGATTTTATCACCCGCACAATCACTATTGTTACTACGGACGCATATTGTGCTCTCTGTGAGGTATGAACTCTATATTGAATTTTGTGTAATTCATAACTTACATTTTTTATATTCAATATATTAAACAACAAAAGCACAAAATAAAATACAATAAAACACAAATCATAAAACACGTTTCATATTACGTGCCATGTTAACAAGCATGAGTTGGCTCTTAACATGAAGTGTGTTCTAAGATCCGTCTTTTATTGCATTTCAATTGGTGTATTTTGTTGGTTAATATATTGAATCTCTCTCTATATATAATGTAAATATAATATAATATAATGACCACTACCTATAATATGAGTTAAAATACTATGTGCCAACAGTAACTATGTCTACAGGCTGGAAGATATGGGGTTCGAACCCAGGTAAGGCAAATTTTTTTCACTCCTCCAAAACGTGCAAAATGACACTGGTACCAATCCGTCCAGGCACAGTAGTATCTTCCCAGGGTTAAAGCAGCCGTCGCCTGAACTTGGCCACTCGCATCCACCTAGTGTTGCGGTTGAGACTGAATGGAGCCATACCTCCACTTCACTTATGCCTACATACTCCATGGTGCAGAGTCCCTCTTGTAAAGCTAACTGGTTTGCAGCTAGTCAAGAAATTCCCCACATTTCACGGAACCCGAACGTTCATTACCGCACTCACAAGCGTCCGCCACCTGTCTCTATCCTGGGCCAGCACAATCCAGTCCATTTACCCACATCCCACCTCCTGGAGATCCGTCCTAATATTATCCACCTATCTACTCCTAGGTCTACCCAGTGGTCTCCTTC
>Ga0123357_10013790_pt1 | contig 10512 bp, 11 predicted proteins | sample TergutEmb28metaG_FD_89873 | JGI IMG/M metagenome (GOLD analysis project Ga0123357, IMG submission 89873) | Embiratermes neotenicus P4 segment gut microbial communities from Petit-Saut dam, French Guiana - Emb289 P4 | ecosystem: Host-associated > Arthropoda: Insects > Digestive system > Gut ...
ACATGCAGTAACACGTGGTCTTTTCTCCTGATGATGGGCATAAAGATGCCCGAAACATGTCGAGACAGTAGTCAATAATAAACATCTGGAATTGACAATAAATCATCTATATTGCTGCATCTTGTTGGTATTCTTTCTTCAAGCTTTGCTCACAATGCACAGTCACAGGAACATAAAACTAATACAAAAGTAACTGTTGCAGGCACAACAGACCCTTTATTGTACAAATGCCCACAAAATACATTTGGCAACAAAGTACTTCAGTTACAGTATGACTTTCACAATTTTTAACAGCTTTCACATAAAGAAGAAGAAGAATAAATAAGAAAACCACAATTGGAATATAAGAATATCCTTATTTTAATTGCCACATATAATTTAATATGACTTGTACAATTTGTGAAATCTCACATATTCTATTTACACGCGTTTTACTTTGAGTTTTAAATATCATGTATTTAATACCTGCAGATGGTCAGCACACCTGAAACATGTAGCATCTGTAGATGGGACATGACATTTGTTGTGGTGGACAGCAGTATGTATATAAGTGTTCAGGAATTAGTTCAGGTAAATTTTTTTCTTATAGATAATTGTTTGTAATGTAGGATCTTTTTTATTCGTAATATAGAAAGAAATGTATGATGGGAATATGCATTAGTTGCAAGTACAGTTAAAATACTGCATCATATCTGCCACACAACTTAACCCTTTGACGCCTAATGACCCCTGTAGTGGTCATACCACACCACTAACCTCTAAACGTTGCATTTTATATATTTATTCAACAAATACAGTTACTGAATATTTTAAACATGGTATATACTCTCCGTTTTTTTCTCTTCAAAATTCAGTTTGTTTCATAATTCTAATGTATTTGGTTCCTGTTTTATTCACATTTTATATACAGAGTGTGCTAAAATTTAAAAAAATAATTCCAGTGCCAGAAGGTTAATGAGATCAAAAGTTCATGATATAGTGTGTGACCAAATGTGGGGTCAGTTCACTCCTAAGGCCCTACCAAAGACATTCATAGCCAGTGGACTTTGTCACATTGTATTTACCTAAATAAACTTTGCACTGTTATTTCCCTTTTGTTTGCACCTTCCAAGAGGATTTTCAGTGGAAATTGTTATGATGTTCAATAGATATTTGATTTCTCATAACTGCAATGAGATTTTGAACATGTCATGATTGTAATATTTATGTTTCCTTGTTAAGTGACAGCTCATCAAGCAGCGATGAGAATTTCAAGCCTCTCAAGGTAACAAAGAATCGAGGAGGAAGTCGGGTTACTGATAGACTTTCCCTGAAGGGACGAAATGGAAACAAGAGTAAGGGAAAAGGCAGACAGAGCAATAAGGGGTAAGCATAGCTTCGCATGTGTTGTAATTGACTTGCACATCACATTTGTGATTATACTAGGTGATAGTATGATGAGATGTGTGTTCTGGTGCAGAGGTTGTGCTCTAGATGTGTATTCAGGAGACACTTCATTTAAACCTGAGCTAGGTTTCAGGCATAAATTTAGTTTGCAGAAAGGCTTCCATTTAGAATTGAAAGTAAAGCAACAGGATTCTTAATTATCAGCGATTCCTTTTCCCAAGTCCTTTTGAACTCTCCTCTTTTCTTTCCTCTGCCCATCCAACAGAGGTGAAACACATTCATTATCAGAGTTAGGGGTGAAATTCTACTGTCCCATTTACTAACTTCCTATGTAAGCAAGTCTTTGTACTATAGTACACTATTCACTTTCTAGAAAGTGACATTAGATGTGGTAACTTAATGGATTATCATTTTATCAACAGGATGAAGTCTCACTTCTATTCAGAATTTGGGCTACACAACGAAGAGCTTGGTAGTTCAGAACGTCTCCAGCAACGTGCTGCAAGATTCAGTTGTAGTGTAAAGAACAATACAGGCAGTACTCTGGGTTCACAGATTACACAACGGCGCAAGAAACCTTTAAGCTTGGTCACAACTGTAAATAATATGAACATTTATGAGGATCTAACTGGAGATATTGATTGGTCAGAATTTCATGTTGTAGGGACATGTCAAGATCTTGAAAAGGCCTATCTTCGACTCACTTCAGTAAGTGCATATTGTCTGCATGTTTCATCTAAATTATACTTTTGATTTCTATTAAACCTTGTACTGGGGGATTTGCACTGAAGGCTGTTAGTTTACCTTTATTTAGGCTCATATGAGCCTATGTGATGTGGGGAGAACATGCCTTGAGGGTGTTTGTGCACAATGCACTGAGAAGAATATTTCATCCTGAGAGGGAAGAAGTGATGGGAGGCTGCAGAAAATTGCATATTTATGGATTTGGTCAACCATAGGAAGCAGATAAAGTTGTGGTGTGGTGTGGTCTGGTAGTGGTTAAGAAGATAATTTTTTTTTTCCCCCCCCTAATGTGCACTTATTTACTTTCAGGCCCCTGACGCATCAGTAGTTCGTCCCCTAGAAGTTTTAAAAAATTCAATCAAGAAAGTGAAAGATCGTTGGTTGGAAACTCAAGATTATCACTATGTTTGTGATCAGATGAAATCCATTAGGCAAGACTTGACTGTAAGTACAAACTCTCTTTTGGCAATGAGTACTGTCCAGGGTCACACTTTCCCAGCAAAAGCAGCATTCCACCAACCCATCTGCTGATTTGTGGACCAGAATAATCTGTTGTAAAACTGAAGTTTCTTTTTAGTATTACACTAATAACTGTGTGTTCAGTAATTACTATATCTGCAGTTATTTTTGTGTAGATTTGACTCAGTCTTGGCACCTAGTAAGTTAGTCACATGTAACTAGCAGTTTTTTATTTGTGTGCTTCCATCTTAGTTACACTTTGATATATGTGGTCTTACATGTTGCATGGAATATAATAATGCTACAAGAGTCTTGCATATACTGGTACAATAAAGATATGAAATTTGGGTCAGTGATATGTCACATCTGTCACACTTTGATTTGCTGTCTGGTATGCTGGACCTTGCCACAGCTTTAAAAAGCTAGGGTAAAAGAAATGTCCTGCCCCCATGAGTTTCTGAACATAAGAGAGGTCAGAAGCAGGCAGGCAAGTTTCTTTGACATGTAAATGGTATGTACAGTGGCATACCATTTATACTTGTTGACAATACCTGTGTGAGGATGATGGTTGTAAAGAAGGTTATAGTTTTGCTGATACTGATGGAAATGTTTGTTGTATTTGTATATTTGTGACTGTGCACTGTAGAGTATCACAGTTAAAGATAGGGAAGGAAGAAGCAGCTAAGAGTGTATTTATTTGATAGGTTCAAGGAATTCGAGACTCGTTTACTGTGGAAGTATACGAAACACATGCAAGAATTGCTCTGGAGAAAGGAGACCATGAAGAATTTAATCAGTGCCAGACACAGCTCAAGATGCTCTATTCTGAGATAGGTGGTGCAAACAAACTGGAATTCACTGCATATCGCATCCTGTACTATATTTTCACCAAAAACACCCTAGGTAAGTACATTTAAAAATCTGTGAAATCCACACACAATTTCAGGTACCTGTACTCATTTTACATTGCACATTTAAGGTGGAAGAATACTTTATCCATTCCCATCTCAGTAAACCTGTAGTAAGTTACTTTGAATTTGTTTCAGACTTGACTACAATTTTGGCATCACTGACTCCAGATGAAAAGACAGATGAATGTGTGGCGCATGCATTAGCAGTACGATCTGCCTGGTGGCTAGGCAATTACCATCGCTTATTTAAACTTTACACAGAAGCACCTCGCATGGCAGGATACCTTGTTGATTGGTTTGTGGACAGAGAACGTAAGGCTGCCATCAAGTCTATGATTAAATCGTACGTATTACTAAAGTCATTTCTCTTACTGTTATTGAAACCAAACTGGTGTAATTTCAGGACTCATACTACGCTTGCAGTTTAAAATAATAATAATAATAATACAATCCATATAAAGTTGTGCCAGCTGGTATTACGCGAATGCTGTAAAATCTAGGTGAACTTAATACCTCAGCACCCTTACATACTTGGTAGCTCTTGACAGCATTGATATATAATCATTGATGGACACTTTTATTCACATACCAAAATATTTAAATATCTGGACCTCATGCTGACACTACATCTTCCAAGAAATCAAAATTAATAATTCATTCTAACGTTCAGTGTGCACAGGTTGGTTAACATTTCCCTTTTTTCATGCTGACACTATCTATGAAACCTGAAATGACAACTTCCCATTTATTTGTACACCTCCTGTCGGCTCTAAAGCCCCAGCATCCTTTGGAAAATGTTATTTTCTTCTCCCAGAACGGTAACTCATCAATATCATGCAGAATTCCAGAATATAAGCTAAAGTCCAGTTATTTGATATCCCTATAGCATTATTCTGTTAATAATTACTGATTTAAACTTTCGCTTATTTGTAGGCTATGCCATGGCTCAGGTAGTTTGTTGCCAGCCTGCAGCAGCTGAAGCCTGGGTTCTGTCCCTTGCCAGTCCATGTGTAATTTGTTGTAGACAAAGTTGCACTGGGATAGGTTTTTCTCCAATGTACTAAAGTTTCCCCCTATCAGTATCATTCCACCAGCACTTCATACTCATTCATTCATCTGTCACTGACATTATATAAACTTAGCAATTGACATCAATGTTAAAAAACGCCCACCCTGATGATAAACTGCTGTATTGTTATCATTTGTGTTGTAGTCTGCATGTTCACATTGAATGTGGTTAGAAGGTTATGGAAAGACATGACCATGCACTGATGATCCATTATGAGAAATAAAACCAACAAGTGCACATGTGTATTGCATATAAAGTGCTGCTCTGGTAACACTTCCTTCAGTGTCACGTATTTTGAAGTACAGAGTGCTTCATTCAGAGGTGGCCACAAATTAGTAACTGCACGTCATGAAAACATAACTTTGGGAGTACACTTCTTACAAGATGTGGAGATGATTGGGTTATAGACGTCGTTGAAAGTCATTGTGCAGGTATATGACAGATCACACAAGACCCTCACTTTCTGTGGGTGGAGGACTGCTCGTGAATGTTGGGGATGTGCAATAGCCGTATTTTGTTAGTTAATGCATCTCAACAAGTGAAATGAAGCTGCATCTAAAAACTACATTATGTTCAAGATGTTGGGTTTTTAGACAACAGATGTTTGTAGAGGGCCAGTATGTTCTGATTTCCTTGTGTGCATACTGCAAAGTAGGAGTGAATCCTTCCCTTCCTGCTGTTTCAACACAGTGACACAGTTACGATGTAGATCAGGCCAGAAGCTGCTGCTGCATGGACTGCACTGTGTTACCAGTAATTACAGGCTGTCCCACTCTATGCCATGTGTGTCTAGTTCCTCAAGTGTTAGTTTTTGAGACCATCTTCCGGATAATGCTCTGTGGTTATGCTCATTATGAGAACAGTTTCTGAAAGCCACCTGGCACAGTTAAAACAAGTAATTGAAGAATCACAGTATTCCTTGTAAACGCCGTTGAACAACATGTGGAATCACAAGCTTAAAGCAGGTGGCAAGCACTAGGCATCTTCTGGGTTAGGCATGCCAGTTTCAGAATACACCTCCCAAGGTTTGTTCTGTACTCACTAGGTTTTGTTTTCATCAGTAAATCATTGATTTATAGCTATTAATTTGGGACTGACTTTGGGTGAATGACTCCACATTTTATAAGCCAAAAATTTGGTTAGTCATACAAAAATTTAATTAACTAAAAACTTCATAATCTGTTTTTGACCAAATATAGTTAGGGTAATTAAATTAAGAACTAAACCAGGGAACTGGCAGAGGATATGATAAAGTGATGAACCTTAAGGTTGTGTAACACAAGGCAGTTTCAGAAACATGAATATTCAATACTGAATGTAACATTTGGTTTCTTCCAGGCTCTGGTATGGAGTGATAATTCTTATGTTTCATTGCAGAAGAATGATCTTCACTGAGTAGGGTCTGTCTGTTGGTTGTCTAATACTGTGTCTCTTGTGTTTGTGATCTCAGCTATCGTCCGTTTTTGCCCCTGAGTTTCGTGGTGCAGGAATTGGCTTTCGATTCGGATGAGAAGTGCTTAGAGTTTATAACACCATTTGGCCTCATATTTGAGGATATCCAGAGGACCAAGATCGATTGTAAAGCCAGTCTTGCAGTTCTCAACACAATGTGAAGTGTGTGTATGTTGCAGGGAGGTCCCAGAGGGTTGTTCGTATCTTCATACAAACAAAACCCTTAATAATATTCCACTGCCATCGTATATTTTCATTGTCCTTTTATTATATATGTAAACTTGCAACTGATCATACGGATACAGAAGTGTTACTTTCTGCTGTCAAGTTGTCAGAGAAATGCAAAGAAGCAAGAAGCAACAGATTTTTGTTGACTATTTGCTGCTTTCATGGACAGTGTGGTGTGAGGAGAAGACACTTTCATATACATCCCAGCAAGAAACGTACTCGAGTGATGACGGCACATTCCAGGTGATAGATATTTTAAATATTTATAAGTTTACTAAAGAGGACTACTTTTTTCTGAAAGGAAATTCAGTTCCATTCAGCATAATGTAACTCAGATATACAAAACTGGAAGATGGATTCAACTGATGTTCCAGCATGCCAAATCACAGGAGTCAAACATTAATACAGAATTTTAATATACAGAATCATTCAGTAACGGCACACTGCAAGAATTTGAGTTTGCCATCTGTTATGGATATTATTAACGTACTGCATCCAAGTTTGGGAGCCTGAAGAGGAAGTACCTAGTCTACAAGGAAAACTTCTGATGCTTGAAGAAAATTATGGTGAAGTGGGAAAGGCAACATGAAGTTGAAAATTCATCATAGAGGCAAGTCACTTTCAGTACAGGATATGGAAGGTGAAGTCACAAAGAATGGTGCATGGCAATAATCATCATAGTATTGACAGTGGATTCCAGTGAAGTTGCACATTGATTGCCTCCTGCCCAGTTTTTGTTTCAGTACAAATCTGATCCTGTGTTATCATCCAGTGCTTTAGAAGAAAGGCACCTGGATGACTGCATGGACAGAGTTTGCTTATGGAACAAAATTTATCAGCTTTGTTTGGGAATTTGGAAAACAACTTCGCATAACTTGACAAATTTTGAATGTAGTCAGTATCAAACTATCATGGCTACATTCCAGTTTGTTGAGGAGATGCTGCTGTTGGGTTATTTCATGTGCTTTTAGAGTGTCCAGATATGTTTTGAGTTAGGAGACTTTTTATGCAGAGTCCCCATCGAACCTCATCATTCAGGGAGAAGAAACGCCGAGTTCAGGAAGGTAGAAGAAGAAAGGAAAAACTGATGAAAGTAGATGTGGAAAAATTGGATCATTGAGAAAAGTGAAAAATTCTTTACCACAGCAAGGACTGAAGACATGCTGAGAAGCAGTTGCTCTGCATAGTGATTAATGGATCAGATAACTTCAGAATGCTGTTGACAGAGTAAACCACTATCCTTGCACATCCTGTTTCAAAAACTACAGTTCTTCAGAAGCTGCAATATATCCTCATGAAATTTCACCAGAGAGGAAGAACACATGGAAACAAAGAAGATACAAAAAATACAAGGTGCAAATTTACTGCTGTCTTTGGAGAAGGAAAAGGGTGTTGAGCTTTCAGCATCAGGTCCATCATTTAAAATTAACACATTTTACAGTATTAGTTTATTTGCGGTATTTGTCTGATCACCACAAAGATGAGTTCAAGCATTGGTGCCAGGAGTCGTGAGATGAGGCGACATCTGTTTATATTCTTGATCACAGTCCTTTGTTTGATCTTCTTGGTGTTTGGGTGTCTTGATTATCCAGTGCTGAGGTGTTTATCTTCTGCCTGAGGTGTTTCCTTGTCTTCTGCTATAAAGCCATTTACATCTTGGGACCTCCCTTCATGTCCTGCCATGCTACTTAGCATTTTCCAGCAGCAAATGCACGTACTACATCATCACAGCAGGGCTGAGCTCCAAGGAGATAGGACTGTACAACAGGATGGGAAACGTGTGAAGAAAGATGTCACCAAGACCCGTAACAACACAACTTTCCATTTCGTCCACTGCATGCTGGTGAGGATAGTTCCTGCTACATCTGCAGGATGGGGAAGAAGATGGCAACACCATGTGGTCTTACATCAACAAATTTTTACCTTGTATCACCTCTTCAGTTCTCCATTTACTTTACCACACTTTATTTTCCATTGCCCTTCCTTAATGTGCAGGTATTTATCATCCTGTAAACTTAACCTTCACCAACTACTGAACCCATTTTAATTTCTCTTGCAGTGCGGAAACTAACATAACTTTTCTTTCAGTGCATATTACACAGTGCTGAAATTGTATAAAATGGTCTACTGCTTAATTCCTTAAATATATATATAGAAATACATGTTACAGTAATACACAGTTTTTTTTAATAAGGTTAGAGTGTAATGAACAGCGGTTATTTATTTAGCAGCATTGAGAAGCCTGATATTTTGTACTGTAATGTGCAGTGTTGTAAAAATTTTGTATTTGTGGTGCTAGGAAAAAAGGCGTGACTGTAGCAGACTTTTTTTCTCTAGTGCCTTCAGTGTCAAAAGACATACGGATATTTTGTGCATTTGTACATATGGATTTTACTTTATTTTGGATGTGGCGTGGGAATGAATGCATGGATATGCACAGTACCTGAAGAAACCTGTGGACTTTGATATGGAGACTAATGGAAAATCATGCTGTATGAAATACAACACAAACAGCTATGGAAAATCTGGAGCTTTTTATTTTCCTGTGTATTAATGCATAATATGAAAAAAGTACTGTATCAGTTCATTCTTTTCACAAGTCTTCAGTATGTTTACAGATTGCTATGCTATGTACATAAATCAAACACTGGTATAGTAATAAATATAATGTTAATTTTTTATCATGTTCAGCCAGAACTTCTGTAGAACGTTAAATTGCAACTTGGTAATATGGCAACAAATGGAAGTGAACCTCTTCCCATGTTAACAGAAACACTAGTGTTCCCTGTTACTTCTCTAAAATCAAATAAAATTATGCAAGACTACAGTAAATTCATTTATACCTTCAATCCTCAGGTGTCAAACATAACTTTGTAACTTCTAGATTAACTACAACATGTCAAAGCAGGAGAGGAAGATTACCAACAGAACTGATGTATACAGTCATCAAAACATCACAGTGTCGCATGTTGAAACATGGCACATGCATTTTGAAGTGTGACGATTCTGAGAACAGTAACCACTTGCAGTAGAACATGACTGAACTGCTGGAAGGTGGACTGCCAGTGCCTGCTTGCCTCCACCCCCCACCACCAACAAATGTGTAACAAAAGCAATGATCAGGGGACTGCATATACTGGCAATAGGGCAATGATGGGAAATGGTGTTGAGCAGTAAATAGCAGGCACCCACTACAAATCTTGGTTAGACTACTGGTTTCCAAGTTGAGGTTTCCTGTGGCATTCATCAGTCTATATGAACTGGCAATACACCTTCAAACAGGCAATAACCAACTCCCAAAGTCTTACCTCAAAGCCATTCATGAACATCTGCCTGTGTTGTAACTGAGTGGTATATAGTGTCCACAGCTGACACAGCATCATTAAAACTAAGAATGAGTCACATTAACCTTTACTGCAAGTCAGGCAGTCAGAATCTTCTAGCATGCCACGGCCTGATATGACAGACTCCTTTCCTATTGCAGGTATTTAATATAAATATTTCTGCTTATCTCAGGTGCAGATGTCTCTCTTCTGTTATTAAAATTTTGTGAAACACCTGTCGCAAGAGGTTAGCTAGGAAGAGGACTGATGTGGTCTGAACCCCTGTAGTGGGTTGGTAGAAATACCATATTCAGAATTTTGATTTTGTCAGAGGTGAGGGAAGGAGGAGGCAAGTGGAGAATATATGCAAAGCATCCACCAGTATGAAACTCAAGAATTCATGCACTGTAAAGCCTGTACTTTCGAAATTACCAGTAGTAGTATAATTTAATTTATACATACAAGCAGATGAAAGGAATTGAAATAGGCTACAAAAATTGTAACAGTTTCAACTAAAATGTGATATATGGGATAATATTCTTCCATGAGGGTAATTGAAAGGATCCACAACTATGGGTAAAATTATGGCATTGGAAATCAGTATTCTTCCCTTTGTTCTGTGTTCAAAAGGATCTTGATAAAAATCTCTCCCTCAGGTATTATTTGTGTAACTGCTAATAAGTCCAGAATAAAGTACATTAATAATGAATGCAGTGTGTATCTGAAAGACTCCTGCATGATTCCAATATTCTGATATTTATGATCTCCGTGACAGATCCACATCTTAAGATGTTCCTGCCATTATTTATAGCAACCAAATTTAACCTTTAGCCTACTATTGTGTACTTTTGGACGAGTGACTAGTATATTTGAAGTCTTCCAATGGGTCCTTTTGGGCGAGGTAAAAGTGTCAACACTGAAGGTCCACTATGTGTCTCTG
>Ga0123357_10013791_pt1 | contig 10511 bp, 5 predicted proteins | sample TergutEmb28metaG_FD_89873 | JGI IMG/M metagenome (GOLD analysis project Ga0123357, IMG submission 89873) | Embiratermes neotenicus P4 segment gut microbial communities from Petit-Saut dam, French Guiana - Emb289 P4 | ecosystem: Host-associated > Arthropoda: Insects > Digestive system > Gut ...
GGGAAGGGGGGGGGGGGGGTTGCAGGATAAATTTACAGTGTTTCCTACGGAAATTCGATTTGATGGTGTAGATTGGATTCAGCTGACAAAGTATAGGATCCAGTGAAGGGTTTTTATGAACACGGTACTGAATGTGCTGTTACCATGTTAGTGGGGAATTTTTGGTCCAGCTGACTTCGCACAATACAGTTCTTCTGATGACGTTCGCACAGAATTGCGACGAAGAACTTGTTCGAAGACAGCGATTTGAAATGCAAATAAGGCAGTTTTAAGACAATACAAAAATGAACCTTAAAAAGATATGTCCTTGTTCATGTGGCTTCGAAACTTGTTCAACACAAGGATTTGTTAGACCTATTGGCAGCGTTAAACTTTTCGACCTGTAACCACACATCGAATGAATTTAATTAAATTTATGACATGATATAAACCTAACCGTGATTGGTGTGTGGGTTATGATGTGGAGTGTACTGTCGTGACGTTATTGGATGATACGCTGCTGGCAATCACTGAAAGACGCAGTCAAACCAAGAACTAACTCATTTGCATAGCCGAATCGAGTTTGCAACCGATATCGACCACCATAACTGTTTGTAGCTTTACCTAATGGTAAGGGTTAGTATGAATGACTTGCAATAAAATTGTGTGCCCAGTCATTTTATGATTTCTAGAGCGAAACAGGCTCGTATATCCTGTCACTTATGGGATGTTTGTGGAATATGATTGCTTTAATCAGCTATTTTGTAGAAATTGATGATGGTCAAATTTGTACTTTTTGACCCACGGGATAGAGAAATCAACGCAGCGTCGCAATAGATGGGTGTGTTGATGACTGAATAAAGAGACAGACATACATATTGCCAAGTGTACAGATAACTAAGTTCTTTGATAGCGTGACGAAGTGCAAAGACCTATTGGTAAAATAAATAAAATCTGTATAATTATGTCTGCTTTGAATGTGCTATCGGCCTAGTCATGTGTGCTACAGGGAGAGAAATGACAATTACATTTTTATCCAGATCGCTTTTATGGAGTCTCTAGTAGGTCCACACATATTAATATTTGTATTTTCTGCAAGCAAAATCGTATATGCAGGTGGGTATGAGTAGGATTTGTGAGGTACATTCCAGATGCGTTCCGCTGCCTTCAAAACCACAGAATATGAAACATGCCCTAAAAAACAGTTAATAATGACAGTTTCATATCTTTCGGTAAGACGTGCCTATAATTTATGGTCATCAGTGAGAATGATTGAAAGCTGTGTAAAAATATTAACTTCGGATTGTTACGAATGGTGCTGTCTGGCTTGTGGAAACTTCAAAATATTCCTCTGAGGCCCCCTGATGTAAATTAATCAGCACTAATACCAACTGTCGCGTTGTGCTGTTCGGTTGTCAGTCCACAACGCGGGATACGTTTCGATAGGACGTCTAGTGATATCTGACTCGAAGGAGTTTTTACCGGGTCTGTTAAATGCGCAGTGTAAACGCTCAGTTTCTTACTGAGTTTCTGCACAAGTGACAAGCGTCACGAATTGAGATCCTGTGCACGAGCGCGAGTCACATTATGCCGGCTTGTGCCCGACGGCGTATTAACAGTTTAAAATACATAGTCTGCTTCGTGCCATTGTGTTCAGGAAGACGCATCTCTAACGCGAATCTTTAATTTAGTATTCTCGTCATAAAAAGGTCTATACTTAAGTTTACCGGAATATCTGGCGCAGTAACTTTGTGGGCCGGATGACGTAGTCGTCATAGCGACTCGCTAAGGGCTGGACAGTTCGGGGATCGAATCCCAGTTGGGACGAAATTTTCCGGGCCCGTCCAGACCGGCCCTGGACCCCATCCTGCCTCCTGTACCATTGGCAGCGGTTCTCTTTACCGGGGAGTAAAGCGGCCGGGGTATGGTGTTGACCATCCACCCCTATCTAGCGCCGACGTTAAAGAAAGAGTTGAGTTATACTTGTACTCCACCTCTGGGTCTTCACGGCCTGTTCCAGGGTGAACTTCACCTTGTGCGGTAACTTAGGTTAATATTTGTGCTTCTAAGATTATGGAGGCTGAATCATGTTATATTATGGACGTTAATGGTAGAAGTATACTGTATAAATGGCAAGTAAATCCTCTGATTACGTGACAAGGTTCAAATAACGCTATTTATGGTATAAATAAAATTTATTTAATTATATATGCTTTGATCTTACTAGGATCTAGTCATTTATGTCATAAAAATATAGCCCATTCATATGGATCCAAAATTTCTTTGCCGACATAAGAAAATATTTACCTTGACGGTATTCTGAGCCAATTGAAAACTAATTAGTTAATCAGTTTTAAATCGAGATAAAGTGAGGAACGGGACAGGCTTGTGGCTACCGTGCACTTGAGAATCTTTCGCCATTTCTGAATAACAACTGAAAAAGTAGCTGAAATAAGTTAGGAGATAAAGGTAAAGGAAAAGTGATCCCGTTACAGGTTCGGTGTGTCCCAGAGGGTGGGTAGATGTATAGCTCTACCCTTCCATGGCCGCGGCACTAGAAGGGGGTGAGTGGTCAGCACGCCCCGGCCGCAATTTACTCCCGGGAAAGAACCGGTATCCATTTTACAGGAGGCTAGGTGGGTCCCAGGGCCTGTCCGGACGGGCGGAAAACCTCGTCCCCACCGGCATTCGATCCCGGACCGTCCAGCCCGTAGTCAGTCGCTATACCGACTGAACTAAAGTTAGGAGATACTTATATAAAATTTATAAATAAGTTATATTTCTCATAAACGGATATTTTTGTATTCAGATATAATACCGGAAAACGCTTCTTATCAAGTTAAAGTCGCTTGTAAACTACAGTAACATGCATTATTTTCCTTTATTTTCTGCCTTTTTTAGTTCGACATGTTCAGTACACGGACAGTGTTAGGATGCAACTTAACATTCCTGCCCTGTTATTATTATGTTATATATTTGTATATGTATCTGTCTTGAGAGAAGTGTGGAGACTGTAATATAAAGTTTTGTTGCGTTTGTAAAATACCAGTGGTTGTTCGGGCATTGCTATTCGAACTTTCATGGGCCACTGAACATGAAAAAGACCTACTTCTTTCGTCTTAACTGACAAATTAATTTTGTTCCACACTCTAACTTTCAGATCTCTTAACATCAATTGTTATTCGAACTTCATTAGACGTCATGTTGTTGACACAAACATGTTGTCAGCCCGCCAAATATTTCAGTCTTTAATGTGTTTGCTAATGCGTTCTGTGTAGCGAAACTTTGTACAAGGGACATACTTTATTCTGCAAGCAAAGAGAACGACTCTGGACCCAGCAGGAGAACAAGAGATGCAGCTCTCAGAAGAAGAACAAGAGACCGTGTTGCAGAGCAATTAGCTGATTCATTTTCTTGTTCTTGAACGCATGCGGTTTTATTACAAAACCTTAATTAACCAATAACAGGAAACTACAAGGACTGGCTGCCAGAACAGCAACAGCGGTTGAATTCAATTTACAGAGATTTTCCGGCACGTGTTTGTCAATACGGCTAACTCCACTTTATTGCACAGCTGTAGTTAACCAAAGTCCTTGTGGGGTGCTTCACGTTTCCTGCTTAATAGAATTGTGCTGTATCGCTAAGGACCTCTCGCACTGGATGCTGCTTAAGGTACGGTATCGACAGGACGGAGATACGATTCGCTTACGATAAAACACTACCCTTGATTTCAAATGGGACTTCACACAGAGAAGACGACACGATAACGATATGTTCATGGCGGGCCTATACGATACGATGACGACTCAGCATGTTGTGTCGTTTGTCGCTGAGTCGTAAACATATCGCCACGGGAAACAGAAGTCTCGTGGGCATTTAAAAATGCCTTAGTAGTTTATGGAATCGTGATCAAATATTTTGGGGGGAACAGTCCATTCTGTATGAAGGGAGAGACCCTGGTTGTTCAAGAAACATCAAAATTTAAAACTTTCCCATGTCATGAGTGAAATGATCGAAATATTTCTCTGTCCTATTCAAGTTCTCTCTGACTACAATGAAACTGTCAAGTTCACAACTTCTGTTGAAGTATGGATGAACCTAGTAATTTATTATTATTATTAATCTCATCCACCGCATAATAAAATACCCTCTTCGTCTTGATAATATGTTGGTATTGAAGCAACGCATATCCTCTTGAGTGAATCGCCTCCTGTGTGCGAGGCTTATCGTCACCGAATTGCCATCGTATCTTTCGTGAAATTCCATGCTTTGGATTTTGACCAGAATTTATCAACAAATTACTATTTTGTGTAAAATTGCACCGAAACAGGCATTGTACTTATATATATATATATTTATATATATATACGAATGGTTGTAACAAAAGAGTCACTTTTCTCTGTAAGGTACGGATTGAGGCCTAAGAGACAGTTGATGATGCAGACATCGCTTTGCCCGACGCAAGTACAGGAGAAAAGAAATGTTGTTCTGTACGACATAATTACAGGAAACACAGTATCTCGCCTTTTTGCATAAGTACAAAAATACGTTACCGCACCAATACAAGTATAAAAACTGTGGCAGAAATAAAAAGGGCGGGGAAACAGTTGATCTGAACATGACCATGTTTCCACGCCGGAAGTATAGGGGAAATTATTGCATTTAGACAACAATAAAAGTAATCACGAATAATAGGTACAATGGCAGGGCGAACGCACCACACGTGGTAGACTACATCATGCAAATAATTCACAAATTGTTGTATTTTTAACACTAGACGATGGACAAATTGCAAAACTGAGTGCTTTTTAATTTCGTAAATTTTTATTGCTACAATAGAGTGTCGCTGTGTCAACTTGTACAACTATATCTTTGCCATTTATTCTATTCAGCGACACAGGCATATGCATGTTGGCCTTACCGTGTGAATTCTGTCAAATGGACATAGCTTGTCCTCAGTTTATCGGTGGAGGCGAAGGCCTCCAGAAATAGAGGGTAGTTTTAACATATGTTGAGGGATCACCGTGGCACAGTGGTTAAGGTGCTGTACTACAAATCGGAAGGTCGCTGATTCGATCCCAGATGGTGTCATTGGAATTTTTCATTGACATAAAATCCTTCCGATCGCACTATGGCCATGGGGTCGACTCAGCCTCTAACAGAAATGAGTACCAGGAATATTTCCTGGGGTAAAAGCGGCCGGTGCATAAGGCTGACAGCCTTACCACAATCCTGTAACGTTGTCATGAAATCTGGGAACCTTAACTTCCTGGAACCCTCTGGGCCACTCCAGGCCTGTAACGGAACTACTTTACCTTTTACATATGTTGAGTAGGCGGTCTTAGACTACTGACAAGGTGTTGTCCACCAACTTAGAAGTTAGGCATAAGGCTAATAACCTGTCAAGCTGAGAAAACTGTCAAGTTACGATTCGTTACACACAGACTGTAACTTGATTGGATTATTTGGCAAAATGTAAGCAAGGGGAAATAAAAGACATGAGATCAGATATTGCAGGACTACTGTGTGACGGTGTGGACTGGATCCGTCTGGCTTAGGATATGGCCCAGTGAAAGGAGCTTGTGAAAATGACGAAGACCTTTGTGATTTCATAAAATTTTTGGATTACACGAGAGGCCGTTACCTTGTCCAGAAAGTTTCTACTTCGTGATCCACATTCCATTACACACCCCTTGACGGTAATCGCGATCTTTGGCTTGTCGTTATACATGATTGTTGCTTTGTAAGCTTAGACTGATACACTAAACGTAACGTAGTCCCTCGTGCAGAATTCTACACGCAGTTAATTCAGCCCTCTTTGTCTGTTTATTGCTAGGGTACTGTATATGCAGAATGGATAAATGAATCTGCGTCCGCAACTGTTTTGTCGCTAAGCAACCCGTGCAGATGAATGCATACAGCAGCTGACTTAGTCTTTACACATGCCACAGTCGTAGCAGTTGAAGTTAATGACATTTGAGCCTGATTACAGTTCTGTAATGCGCGCTATTGAGTCTAATTAAAGTTTTGTACTGCACAATGGAGCCTAGGATTTCGTAGTGCACTATTGAGCCTAAATAAGGTTTTATAGTGCGCTGTTGAGCCTAATTAAGACTTTGAAATATGCTATTGAGTCTTAAATAATGTTTTGTGGTGCACTGTTGGGTCTGATTAAGGTTTTGTAGTGCGTTGTTAAGCCTAATTAAAGTTATTAGTGTGTTATTGAGCCTAATTAAGGTACTGTAGTACACTAACTTCCATGTTTCACTTAGTAGACTAAAAGGCCTTACCAAAGCCGAGGCTGTTATTTGCCTGCAACCCACCGCGTACTCTCGGATTCGGTTCTAGGTTAGTCCGTGTGGGATTTATGGTGGAGAAAATGGCACGGGGAAGGGTTTTTCTCTGAGTACTTTGGCTGTCTTCTGGCAGTATCATTCCACCAGTGGTTTGTACTCAAATTTCTTCTGTGTACCACGAACTCTATAATCTAAATATTTGAAATCTTCGTCACACAAAATACTTCAGTTCACCAGACTAAATTATGCTATTTTTACATTGTGTTAATATAAATATGCTTTTGATTTGACACTCTCAAATTAGTTATTGTTAATGTTGATTTCTGAGATACGTCACATGAGTGGTCTATAGATAGGTACCAGCGTTTGAGAGTTGCCATATATCTTGATTTTCAAGATAGAAGATGGACGCAGTAAAACTTATTCTACTCTGAAGAGGAAGGCAGCAGATTTCTTCAAATATTGGCAACTAGCTGCAATGCTACGTGGAATCTTATTCCAGAACACAAAAAAAAGACAATAAGAGACCTGCACTGCGTGAGAGTACGTTAGGCAGGCCCCTGTGTGGTGTAAATATCATTCCATCCTTTAGGTGCAGCTTATTTCAAGAAAGTCCTGAGCGATGAACAGGTGTTTTCGCTAACCTGCACTACAAGTATTATTTAAAGGCCCTGTTTTGAGCACTTAAAATTCGAACACATCGATTTCAGCAGTGACGTCATAACAAACTGGAGTAATAACCTGGTATGCCGTACTGCACCATAGGCCTAGTTTGTAAACAAAGGGTTATTGCTCCGTACTTCTGTCCTTTTATATTGTTCTGCGTGTTCATTGCAGTCTTGCGCTTAGAATGGACCATCTGACGGCCACTAACCCCGAAGCTTGTTTTGTGTACAACAGTTAATATAAAGGCCATATCCTCAGGGAAGGGCAAGCCTACTTGGCAAAACTTCTTTTACGGTTAGTCACGTTTAATGTAGTTCAGTGGACCAATAGCCTTATCCCCAGGCGGAAGCCCGTCTCCAACATAGTCACTGTCAAATTGCCTCTCTCTCTCCCCCTCTCTATCTCTCTCTCTCGTTCAGCACAATCGTAGCGTTCAGGATAAATATATTTTTATGACTTATTCCATCTTACCTGGTATGACCTCAAAGTGTGATTATGTCCTTAAGGGCCAATTTGATATACTTCATGTTGGGGTCCTTGCACTTCTTGATCGCATACAAGGCTCGGTTTTGATACACAGTCCCTTTAGTGCGAAAGCAGCATATGAGTGTCGTTAGTCTTTTGACATGTGGAATAGAGGAAACGCGCAGGAAACCCTGTTAAGATCCCACTAATACTGCTATGCCCTTCTGTACGGGTGTGAAACTTGGTCTCTCATCGTAATTGAACATACATTGAGTGAAGATTTCTTTTCTCTGCGATATGAGGCTGAGTCGGTAGAACATTTTTCGGAACGCTAAACCTTTGAAGGCACTGCGTTACTCCGAAATTTGGGTAACAGATCTCTCCGTGAGGTGGCGTCTTGTCACAGAAGAAAGGGCGCCTGAACTACACCGCTACGAAAACCTCCAAACCAACATACCCAGAGTGTCTGAGGACGCAGTACTGAAGGGATTGTTAGGGTTTGTTCGACAGAAGTGACACAAGATGGAGAAAATTACACAGTGGTGAACTTCATAAGTTTTGTTCCGCAGCAGATGTCATTGGAGTAGGGTCGACGGAACTGGAGTGTAATACATGTGAGAGAAATGAAACTTGCATACAAAAATTTGGTAAAAGTATGGAGAAAGAAATCACTAGGGAGATCAACGCGTATATGTGAGAGTAATATTAAATTGGACCATACAAAATGAACCGGATTTGTCGCTGTGTGTATGAGCACGGGTATGGAGTTGTGGTTTTAAGAATGTCAACTCTGCCTCATATTTTGATTACACAGTTTTTTGAGCATGATTCCATTCTCTAAGTATGAGAATGTTTCTCGCGAGTGTCGAATTTGAACAAACCAGCCAGATAGGATAATGTGAAATTTAGGAGAACAGGAGAATTTTATTTAGATTTAGAGTTCGAAGTAAACAAGCCGAGTCAGCATTAAAATTACTTCTGTAGACAATTTCTTGGTGGTACTCTGATTTAGCCGGGGACCGCAGTAGCACAGTGGTTAAGGTGCTGTGCTACAAATCGGAAGATCGCTGGTTCGATCCCAGCTGGAATTTTTCATTCACATAAAATCCTTCCGATCACACTATGGCCCTGGGGTCGACTCAGCTTCTAACAGAAATGAGTACCAGGAGCATTTCCTGGAGGTAAAGGCGGCCGGTGCATAAGGCTGACAACCTTACCACCATCCTATGCCGTTCTCATGAAATCTGGGAGCCTTAACTTCCTGGAATACTCTGGGCCACTCCGTGGGCCAGGTAGCTCAGTCGGTATAGCGACTAGCTGGAAGGTCCGGGATTGAATATCGGTGTGGACGAGATTTTCCGCCCGTCCAGACCGGCCCTGGGGCCCACCCAGCCTCCTGTAAAATGGGTACCGGCTCTTTCCCGGGATAAAGTGCGGCAGGAGTGTGCTGCTGACCACTCATCCCCTTCTAATGCCGCGGTCATGGAAGAGTAGAGCTAAACCTGTACCTACGCTCTAGGCCACACCGGGCCTGTAACGGGATCACTTTACCTTTACCTTTTACTCTGATTAGCCAGTGCTGGATGATCTGTCGCAGAGTAAAATGAACTGCTCCTGTCGTCTGTAGACATCTAAAGCAAGAAAATCTTTACTTCAGCCTCAGCTGCACCCCTTCAGAACATGGTTTGTGTTCACAATCCCCCATATACGAACTTAATACTATTTTGGGATACGAGCTGGTGCAGGAAAAAGTAGCCAATTCATGCTTCGTATTTTTTAGGTTTCTGGTTCGAATCTCAAAAAATAGACTGGCGTGGCTTTCTTTCGTTCCGCCATGTAAATGGGAGGTTGACTTTCTATTGATCAACTTTCCAGCACGCGTATTAATAAACCCTTTGTCATTCGACGCTAGAAGGCTCATGTGGATCATAAACAGTCACTAAATAGGACAAGAGACGTTGAAATATGTTGCATTTATTTTAGTAACGTACTTACGTAACAAATTCCCGTATGTCTTTATTTAAGTTACATTTATACCTGAAAAAATAAAATTCAGTGGTATATACAGGAGACTACCTTTCCTCCGCTGGTAATTTATAATCATTCTGCAGTTTTCCACTGCAACTTCTAATAGCTTCTGGAACTTGGGACATCTTTTTAAAGGAATAAAGACGTAGATAAAATGAAAGCAAACGAAGAAACAAACAAATACGAGCTTTATAACACGAAGCGACCATTTTATATTCTTCATATCCGCCATTCACAAACTCCTGTAAGCTTATTGGCGAAACTTATCAATATAATAACTTTCAGGGATGTAGAAACGTGTCGTATTGACCGTTATGACATTGAGTGGGGTATATAATAGTACAGAGGGCTGTAATATCGGCGTTCCAGTGCACTGGTGACACGGAAGCGGGCATCAGAAGATTCAAACGCCGCTTTTGCAGAGCAGAATGTGAAATGAGATCGTCGCTGACCAGTCCGTTCATCAGCCCGAGGGTATGCCAGTCTCCGAGAGGCGAGTCCAGGGCGTGGAGAGGCCTCGAGGAGAGGACTTGAAGTAGGCTAAATGCGGCTCGTTACAGATGCACTCAATCTGTTTGTCATGTAGACCTTCACTGTCCAGTTCCATTCTTTCGCAGGCAGCTTTGTACTGTATTCTGAATACAGACCTGAACTTGGCGGTCTCAGGTAGTGCTTTGGGAGAGCCTGGATATCAAGACCTTTCCTTTTGGTCCTTCACGCAGCTATTGTAGCGGTAAATTTCGAAAACCTGTACTCTATTTGAGATGCACCTGATTTAAATATGGTCCAAGTACCTGTTATATTGACAGATTTGTATGTTTGAGTCTGTGTGTGACTGCTTGCGTAGTGCCTTAAGCTCACTAGTGCCTCATTTGTTTACCTTTTCAGTTGTTTACCTTTTCAGTTGTTTACCTTTTCAACATGTTGTATTTGAAGATGTCGTGTATATTGTTGTTAGTTGTCTTGTGTGTATTGTTGTCAACTTATGTGTATTTGTTGTACTATGTGTATCTTGCTGTTTTTACTTTAGATGCCGGACTGCTGGCTAGAAGTCAGTATTCGGAAGATCCTGCGACC
>Ga0123357_10013794_pt1 | contig 10511 bp, 7 predicted proteins | sample TergutEmb28metaG_FD_89873 | JGI IMG/M metagenome (GOLD analysis project Ga0123357, IMG submission 89873) | Embiratermes neotenicus P4 segment gut microbial communities from Petit-Saut dam, French Guiana - Emb289 P4 | ecosystem: Host-associated > Arthropoda: Insects > Digestive system > Gut ...
CACACCGGGGGTCTATCGCAAACTTTCTTTTGTATTTATATATATATATATATATATATATATATATGAGATGTGTGTATTCTTTGGTGTTAAATATTTAAATAACATTATATTTAGTATAAGAAATATTTTAATGCCATTAGTATTGCGGTGTTCGTTGCAGACATTAAAATGCTCAAAAACATTTATAACTTACCTAATGTATCGAAATTTATAGACGAGACAAGAGCTGTAATTCTTTATATTACTCTTTTGCAATATTGTTAAATTTTCAACGTATTGTTTATTTAGTTATATCACTTTACTTAAGGTTACAGTACTGTGAAAGTTAGGGTAAACTACGTGCAATTAAAGCCGTAAGGACCACACTGCAAGTCGTGACACTCTTTCAACCTAAGACGCCACGTGGCTTGTAATTAGGTACGACTATGTGCACTGCCGTAGTGCCTTTGCAGACTGTGAATGGCAAACATGTAAGACTACAGATTCACAGATGTAACTGAAGATCATAATTAGAAAATTTAAGGGTTTCTGATAGTAACACGTGGAAAAGAAAACTTACTGCAGGAAGTGTCTAACGTGTTTAAGAATCTAAAGTAAAAAAATGAACAAGCGGATAGAGTTACAACTTGATAATTCATAAATAACTGGGAGTTTTCTCGCGTTTAGCTTTTCGTGACCTCAGTATAATCATTAGATAATAATGGGTAACTTCAGGCTTTATGGGTTTCACCGCGTCGTGCGCTGCAGCTCTGCAACTCTCGCGGATAGCATACACTGCAATGCGGGTTAACACGTTGGAAAGTTTAAAAATACGACGTGGCTAAATCCCGAAAGCTGAAGTTACAAGTAACTTAGAGTTTGTTTAAAAAATTAAATGATGCCGTAATATATCCTCATTTGAGGTATTAGAAGCTACATTGCTCTATGTCAGGTGTACGTGTAGTGTTTCGTATATTTCAGCATTAAATAGTTATGTAGCGTTTTCAAAGTCCGGACGAATCTACGTGCACTGCCAGAAGCAGCGTCAAGATGGACTACATTTTGTCCACAAAGGATACTCTTGCGTCTAACATGATTCTCAAAATATGCACCGATTGTTTCGTGAACGGACTGATCTTGGTATTTAAGACGGATTTATTTTTTTCTGAGGAAGAACTTGAAATTTTATGTAATTTTAAGGTAATTCATTCCCAGGGACGAATTACCTTAAAATTACATAAAACTTCAAGTCCTATATGTGTGTTTTGATTTTCTCTAAGATATTTCTCTGAAACATTTCTTATTCTGAGAAGAACTCAGCGAGATGATGTCATAAATGTAATATTGGTCTTCATCTAATATACCTGCTATTCATTTTAGATCTTGATGATATATATATATATATATATATATATATATTTGTGGGCCGGGTAGCTCAGTCGGTATAGCAACTGACTATGGGCTGGGCGGTCCGGGATCGAATTCCAGTGGGAACGGGATTTTCCGCCCATCCAGACCGGCCCTGGGGCCCACCCAGCCTCCTGTAAAATGGGTACCGGATCTTTCCCGGGGGTAAAGTGCGGCCGGGGCGTACTGCTGACCACTCAACCCCTTCTAGTGCCGCGGTCATGGAAGAGTAGAACTATGCCTCTGCCCACCTTCTGGGCCACACTGGACCTGTAACGGGATCACTTTACCTTTACCTTTTATTTATATGTATGTATATGTATATATATGACATTTAATGTGGGATTTAGACTAATTTTAGTCTTCGCAAGTTAGCCTGGTAATTTGAAGGTGCAGTGGGAGGATCATTTAAAGCGTTTACTTCGCTTCAGTCACTTTTAATTCCAACATAAGATAATAAATCGTTGCCCAGGTATTGTAACGCATTTTTTGAGTCATGGTGGGTAAAGCAGACAGTGAAGTTAGCAATGCTGCCCGTCATCGGGAATCTCGAGCCTGAGGCTCAGTAACTCCGTGAGCTCATGAACACAGGCGATCTAGGCTGTTTTCCCTGACATTCATTAATCAAGAGTGGCATTTGCCCATCGTCATTAATATATGTTACGGTTGAAATATCCATTGAAATTTCAACCGGAAAATTTGTCATATCCCGTTTCCATCTACACTTTCCACAGATAAACGTCCCGTGTGTCCATTACACGTAATAAACTTTTAGACTCACTCCGAAATCACGATTCCACTGCATATGCACGCTATGTAACTTTTCTCGCCAGGGATATTGAGTACGATTTCGACCGAAGTATGGGTACGTCTCACTAGCTCTTTAAGTTGACATGTTGTGGTCCTGTTATAGTTCACAGTAATGGTCATTTGTTGAGTCTCAAATGCATTTCACCAAGGCTGTGACAGCTGAAATCTGCGTCATGTTACTGTTACTACGGATTCATGTTGCTGTATAATACACACACGCAGTCATGAACCGTAACCATACATTTTAGCTACTTCCGTAGAATTACGAAAAGCGCTTCGTCTTTTCTCTCTGTATTTTGTCCGTCCGTCCGCATAAAAAATCGATTCCCACTGAACGAATTTTAGTGAAATTTGATATTAGAGTATTTTTCGAAAATCTGTCGAGAAAATTCGAATTTCATCAAAATATAAAAATTATATTAGGTAATGTAGATGAAGGCCAATATTACATTTATGATCACATCTCGCTGAAATCTTCTCAGAATTAGAAACGTTCCGGAGAAATGTCACAGAGAAAATCAAAACCCACACATTATGTTCAATTATTTTGTTTCCGAAAATCGTGCTGTTTATGAGATACTGTGGAAAATGTGGTAGAGCCAGACAAGCCACAGATGACAATACAGTATGGCGCATGCGATTAGCATGCTGGAAATTTAAGGCTACAGACAAACACTCAGAATATGAAATACGTATAGTTTTTAATACTGCATCAATTGTTGCACAAACACTCCTCATTTTTACGTTATGCATTCATTGTCTGTCTTGTTTTCTGTACAATGTGAATATTAATTTTCGTCCAGTGTTTGGTTATGCAGTCCCTCAAAACAAACATCATACACTCTGATTTGAAGAAAAGTCTTTATTTCGTACACCAGGCTTTCGAAATTGTGAACTTGTGCATTATACCCATACGTTTAAGAAGGCTGTAAACATCTAAGCCAATAACTGGCTGTTAGTCGCTAAATGCAATTCAAATCCCGATATAGCGCCACCCTCACTTAGCGTTTGTAAAGGTCTGGGAACAATTTCCCTCTCAACAGTATTTCGATTCACTGCCACATTCGACGAATCGCCACAAATTTCTGTGAACATGCAGTAGCACTGTGGCGTGGTTGTCTTTCTTTCGATACCAGGCGTTGGAGGAAAGACCAGCACAAAAGACTTCAGCACGTTGTGTGGAAATGCATCCGTGTATGCCCCATGTTCTAAGCAATACTTACCAAACTGCTTATTTGGGGCGACTCTGTAAATTGTCAGCCAAGATGTCATTTACCGAGACTTAAGTGTTGTTTGGTTGTCCTTAGTTCCTCCTGCAGTTACATCAAAACTGTTAAATAAGTCGTGGTCGCTGCCGCTTTGTCATATACAAACCGTTCTTATATCTATCTGACTGTTTGCATTTGATAACTCCCGTCTTCTTACGTACCGTACGAAATAAGTGGAAACACCTCCTCCATTTTATTTATGAAATGAACACTAAGTGCGGACAGGCCAAAGCATTAAGTCCCTTCATTTAGCACATGTACTGTGATATTTCTAGGATTTGGTTTTTACATGAATTCGTATTCAAAAAATAAACTATGTTGGAACGTAACTCAGTTTCCTGGCGTAACTGCTAAAATACGTAGAGGAAAAAAATCTCCGTATTTATGGCTACATGTCTTGTTGTCTGATGCAAACTGCTGAGGCTTACAGGTAAAGGTAAATCAGTCCCATTACAGGCCCGAGGTGCCCAGAGGGTTGCAGGAAGTTAAGGTTCCCAGATTGCGTGACAATGACCCAGAATGGTGGTAAGGTTGTCAGTCTTACGCACCGGCCGTTTTTTACCCCCAGGAAATACTCCTGGTACTCATTTTCGTTAGAGGCTGAGTCGACTCCAGGGCCATAGTGCGATCAGAAGGATTATGTCAATGAAAAATTCCAATGACACCGTCTGGAATCGAACCAGCGACCTTCCGATTTGTAGCGCAGCACCTTAACCACTGTGATACCGCGGTGTTGAGGCTTACAGGTGAAGGATTATATTCGGTGTTCGTAAACCATCATCATCATCATCATCATCATCATCATCACGGATATTGCCCCTTGTCAGAGAATAACCTGTTTTGTGCAGCTGTTTAAATTGTGGTCTCGAAGTTTGTAACGTTATCCACAACATGCTGTCTTACACACAAAGATATAGATAGATACACTGGAACTGTTTTAAACTATAAAAATTGTTACAAAACATATAAAATATAAATGTGTATAGACTTCATTATGTAGAAAATATACATTGTTAAGTCATCGAAATACTACATGTACTCGGACATAAAATTGTATAATAATGCTTGCCTTCTAAATCTGACTTCTGAATGATGGCACTTGATGTCGCGAAACATGCAGAATAGCTTTTATAGAATTAAACTATAACAAGACTGCATTTAGTTGATTTCATTTGTTATAATTATATCACAATGCAATCTATAAACAATGCAAAGCACAGAGATATTCGCATTAAAGTTAAAGCTCAAACCCCTAACTCAGCAGGTATTAAAGAAAAACACGTTTATTTTCGCCTATCGTGTGACCTAATGCACTAAATTAAAGCATAATTGGGTATATTCAAACTGAATATACGTCGTGAGACGGGACGAGGAATTACATTCCATTATAATGACATTTATGTACACGATAAAAGTTTTATGCTGTTGTTGCCCAGCAAATCGACCAGTAGAAGTTACTGTTTGTTCCCTCAGGTACGGTAAGCCCCTACAGCCGGTTGTATTGTATAAATAGACATCATATACGGATATATGTACATACTGTAACAGAACCACCTACTTGTTAACCGTGTTATAACCAGTGTATATGCTAGGCGTAAATGATAATTATGCTTTCCATTGAAATAATGTCCTTCATTTTACATATTTGTGTCCTTGGTATAGTTTAGATAGTAGGAAATTCGTTGTGAAATCAAAATTGCATGTACGAAAAAGTTAAGAGTAGATTAAATTAAGTCGGAGAATATTTGCCACTATTTAATCCACAATACTCTGTACGCTTGTATCCTGAATTGAATTGTAGTAAGGGTAAGTTTTGTATTTAAGGCGTTAAAATGTGACAATTGTAAATCTGTTCGTGTTTATAATTGAATTAAAATGGTTTATTACACGGAGATTCAGGGTATTTTCTAACTGGATTATGTGGAACCAACAAAGAGTAACTGGATATAAAATATCCTTTTCATTTCTTCTTCTTTACCGTAAGCGTACGCACAATAAGGTGAGCGAATCAAGTAGTCTACTATGCATGTGATGTTTGGAAATCCTTGTATGTTAGACTAAAAAACTAATGAGACTAACTGCATGACGTTGGGGTAGATAACAAGAGAGTATGGAGAAGAATCTTACAGAAATAATTTTGAGTTTAAATGTAATTAAACTGGTTCCGTATAGTCACAACTGGGGGATTCTTAGGAATATATATTTTTTTAAATTCGTATCGCAACGGAATAACGACTATTACCTTCTCATGCAGAACATATGTTTTTATGGAATTAGTTGATTATATATTTTTTTCTCCTGTGGCGCTTCGGCCCGTGTTCGTAACATGACCTCCCTAATTATAGTTTTTTTTTTTTTGGGCGCTGCGGCCCAACACGGGCCATGACCTCCTCATTCTTGAGGTTTCTAGATCACACACAACGACGCATCACAGTCGGTAGGAGTCCTCTGGACGAGTGATCAGCTCGTCGCAGAGACCTGTACCTGAAAACACACAACACTCACAACAGACAGACATCCACGCCCCCGGTGGGATTCGAACCCTCGATCTAAGCAGACGAACGGCCGTAGACCCACGCCTTAGACCGCGCGGCTACTGGGACCGGCATAGTTAATTATACATTTTGTTACTAATTTCAAACCACGTGAAAGGTTTCAGTTAAATTCAATCCAATCTGATCATGTTAAACTGTGGCCCAAAAAATATAATTTCTTTGTTATTGTCAGGCACAGTAACGACCCAGAATGTTAATTACGTAAATGTATTAGTGAAGGCATGGCCCGACTGCGCCGAGAACTCTTGTAGTCAAGTAATTAGTTCGTCAGGTATAGTCACTTAAAATTCAGGCCAATTATTTTAGACTGCCGGTCCCAGTGGTTTCCACGGTCTAAGGCGTAGGTCTGCGGCCGTTCTTCTCCTGAGATTGTGGGTTCAAATCCGGTCGGAGCAATGGATGTCTGTCTGTTTTGAGTGTTGTGTGTTGTTAGGTAGAGGTTCATCTGTAGGGCTGATCAATCGTCCGGAGGAGTCATACCGACTGTGATGCGTCGCTGTGTGTGATCTAGAAACGCCATGAATGAGGAGGACATAGCCCGTGTTAGGCAACAGCGACACCAGAAACAAAAATATCAGATTTAGAAGGGGCGGAATTTTTCTGGATTCTACAACCACTTCATTGAAAACATCTGTACTACATGTGTTCAGATGGGCCTGCCAATATATATTTTTATCCACACGCCGCATGCACCATGTAAAATAAACTTTTGTAATTAATTAATTAATTAAGTTAGTTTATTTGTGGTATATTTTTCCTAAATGGGGAAAAGAGCGTCACGAGTTACCTATGCTGTCAGTTTTTGGGCCCCCGCTTTCAGCCTTTCAACAATTTTACTAAATTTCACGAAACGTGGTACGGAAGGTGTGCAGTTAAAGGAAACCCCTCAAGCCGTAATTGCTAGTTCTGTACGACATTTCGCAGACTTATGTGAATTACTAGTAGGATCTCTGGGCACAGGTTTGATGACGGTCAAACGGAACACGACAGAGTGATAGCGAAACGGGCATACGGGATGGAAAAATTGCCTCTATAGTCCTATATACGAACATTATCTTGTTTTAATTAATTAGGCAAAGTAATGCCTCTACCGACATCAACATTCTATTGCCGGTATTCCCTTTTATGTTAACGTTATTTTTATAAATCTTTTAAATTATTTAAACAAAATTTAAATTGCGTAATTGGAAGAAACCAATACAGAGGCATAAGAGAGAGGGTGGACACGTCAAAGAGAGGAATGGTACATAGTGGAAGGAAATGGAACGTGAGAAGTAGAATAGCAGATACCATGCAGAATAAACAAGAGATAGGGAAGACAAGTGATCAACTGAAGTATCTGTAATAGAGGTTTGATAGGCAGGACATAAAGTGCTTGTAAGACTTCTGTGTTGTAACACGCCCATACAGCGGCAGTAGAGTGACAGTGCAGCTAGCAGTGTGGGGAGGTTAGGAGAAATGCCACAAGTAGCAATTACTGTAAGTCGATTTAAAGTTATAGGTTAGGGCTGTTCTAATGTTATAAAAGGGAACTTATGGTAATACTGCTACAGACGATCTTGGCGTAGTTAATACGCAGTCAAATGAATGGAGATAAGTGGAAATTACTTATACAAAGCTCCGTTCGTGAATGTTGTTCCAAGTATCCTTTCGAATGTGAACTTAGACAAAATGTATGAGAATGTAGCAGGGGTGAAAGATTCGCGCCCAAATTAATTTAAGGATATTAAGCGGTAAATATTAAAATTATCCTCCTTCTGTGAGATACTCGGAAGTCTGGTAGATCGATATCAATATTTTAGTTTAGATGACACTTGCTTGTCACGTTAATTTAAGTAAGTTATGCGAGAATTTTCTGAAGTCATGTACTTTCAGGATTTATTTTCTTATTTCAGTATCCACATATTATCTTCAGTGCTTTTCTGTCCTTATCGCCCTAACATACTGCACAGAGTGTATTATTCATCAACGAATGCACAAGTGATTCTCTTAAAAACAATATTAAAATTTACATTCAAATAGCTACGACATGTTTTGGTGCAGTCACACCATCTTCAGGCAGCTCATTATCAGTGCTTGCTAAAGTTACATTTTGTTAAAATAGTCAATTATGTTTCATCAGTGTGTGTGACTAAATCAGTGGTGATGTGGCTGCATATATTGGTAGTGTCCTTGCTGATGTGTGTATGTCGCACTGTTAGGGAGTAGACTGTAAAAATACCGCACAGACTTTTACCAATTTTCATTCCGTGCATTTCGTCAGCAGTAATTCACATACACCAACATATGCATGTAACAGAAAGTCATATATAAGCTTATACCAGTCTACATGTTTCGCCGAAACTTGTACGAGGGTACAAGCATCTGTATGACTATTAATTTATGTTGTAAGCATATGTTGGTGTGTGTGAATAATACCTCACGGTCGTAGGCTGTGGCTACTTCGGTTTTGCCTCAGAACCTGGCACCAGCGAGATTTTTATTTATATATACTTCCGGATGTGTAAACGTAATACGAATGGTACTCCACATACAGTTCCGAAACTCCGGAAATCGTGTCTTTGGTTGCATAACTCTTCTACGACTTCTGTCACTCATTTCCTTCCACGGAATGATTTTCTTCTTACCTTGCCGGACGTGAAGTTGTATTGCACTATACTGGTTTAGTTGATACAATTTTGGGTGAGAGTTTGGTGAAATATTGCTGTTAGGTTAAATTGGAGTAGATTAGATTATGTCAGGTCAGGTTAGGTTAACTTAGATGAGGCTAGAGTGATATTGTAGGTCTCTAATTGGATTCGACATTTTAGAGAGCACGTGCGATAGACGCAGTCTGTTGTGTCCAGTTTGTGGCCTACTGTACGGTAACACTTTGAATTCTTAGCACTACGCATTGCGGTTGGAGTTGAAGGTTTGTTGCATTTGTATTCCTTAGTGATTTTCTCTTGCATATCTGTTTATTTATCGTCTTAAAGTAATTCAGGAGGCCCCGGTAGCGATGTCGATAGAGCGACCTGCTACAGGTTCGACGGTTTGGAATTCAAGCTCCGGTGGGTGAAAGAGTTCTAATCTACTCCACACCCTAGCAGACCGTCCCCATGACCCACTCTGCCTCCTATACAGTGGGTAGCGGGTCTCTTTCCCGGGGTAAAGAGGCAAGGGCGTGGTGTTGACTTGCCATGGGTAGAGATATATATCGCCCTTCGTACTGTGCTTCCATCGTCATGTTTCAGTGTGACCTCTACCCCATAAAATAATCTAACAAACAGCTGTTGTACGTCTGGCATGTCTCAATTTATTTACCCTTTTCCTACCGCAGCCTTAATCCTCGTACTTGCGCTATCTTTCTAAATGTTTGTCCGGCCAAACATCTTGTACAGATATTCTCTTTTCTAGGCAATGAGCAACGGTTGTGGAAAACGATTTCATCATTTACACCGTTGTATGCTGCCTCTTGGTGCATTTCTGTGTATCTCGATTAAGTCTTCCATGTTTCCAGATGCTACCTCAAATGGGACCGAGAGAGGGTGGATTTTTCATGTTTATGAGTCGTCGAATGACAGTAGCAATTTTGCATGGAAGGTTCTCTCTAGTCATCATATCAAAATTCCTAGAAATTAAGCAGAGGTACCTGTTAACGCGCTTATGACTACGAAGAATATCTTCCGGTGTGTGACGACGTCTAGTCTGGTAGAAATTTACCAAGGTGTTTATTACATCCATTCCCTACTGTTCCGAGGCGCCATCTGTAAGAGAGCAGTGTTCCTCATAGGCACATAATGATCTGGCTCTTGTATTATCTGGTGCTTCAGTGTGGCCAGTTTGGTCTGTCATATTTTATGTACAACAAGAACAATTTAATTAATTCTTGCAAGAAATAAATTTGTTTGAATTATTATGCAATCTTTACTAAGTGAAAAAAATAATGTCTTATGGGGAGAAAATGTCCATTCGCCGTTTGTCTGTTTGTGATCTAGTGTCAACGGGTGTATCATTTGTCGTGATTTTGTGCGATTCACTGTAGGAAATCTTTACAAAAATTGTCGAGCAAGCAGATTCGTTCATAACGTATTATGCAGGAGAGTATGGGCATTCGCCTTGTGGGATTTTTTGTAGACATAGCCAGTGGCGTACCCAGGAATTTTGTTCGGCGGGGGGGGGTTCAACAAATTCTTTTGAGGCAGAGAGAACGGGGATCTGAGGGCGGTAGCCCCCTAGTCAGGGGTTCTGGAGGCAGCTGTAATTTGATACAAGAAATTTATTTTCATATAGGAAAAGTTTCTTAATTTTTGGTACTTTAAAACTATTTGTGATGACAACCAATTTATTTGTCATTGCTAATGTAAAGCAATTGTGAACCTAGGTAAGAATTTTACTGCCTTTTTTTCGAACATCTTGGGGTGTTGTCATCCTAAATTCAGCGATTTTTAACAGTTTTCACAATCGGATTGAGTTTGGCATGATTTTGGAGGGCCTTCGGAATTTCGGG
>Ga0123357_10013795_pt1 | contig 10511 bp, 2 predicted proteins | sample TergutEmb28metaG_FD_89873 | JGI IMG/M metagenome (GOLD analysis project Ga0123357, IMG submission 89873) | Embiratermes neotenicus P4 segment gut microbial communities from Petit-Saut dam, French Guiana - Emb289 P4 | ecosystem: Host-associated > Arthropoda: Insects > Digestive system > Gut ...
AAATTCCCCTCTGAGGCCTAAAAAAAAAAAAAAAAAAACCAAAAATATTTCCCAACAAAACCAAACGGGTGCCCCAACACCCAAACATGGATTTGGTCCCCCCCCCCCCCCCCCCCCCCCCCCAATCTGTGATCGAAGGGCTAGTTTCATGCAAATATAGTGCCTCACGCTGCATGAAACCAACGGCTTGCGACCCGTTTCATCGGTGTGCGTGCCGTGCAAGTGTTCATGGATTTTTAAGTTACTGGTTATTACCATCCAACCGGGCGTCTATTAATTTACCGATGCTGGAAATTACACAGTGGAAAAGTGAGTACACGAAAGCATATAAAAGGGCATTGTCCTAAATGGAATTTTACTGACTAACGGTCTTTAAATTTCGTTCGTTTATGTATGACTAGCCTAGATCCATCTTAATATGGAAGCTAACATTGCGTTCCGGTCCAGATAACCTATTTCTGAACTCTGAAAACTTTCTGCTACGCTTGGTTGTCAGTACACAAGAATGTACAAAACAGTGACCCTTGGGTGTGAATGCACAATTCAATAACCGAAAGAGTGAGGCTTATACCAGGGTGCTGGTAAGTCCTTAGCCCGACCAGGAAGGAAACACGCTCGGAAGCATGTCAGGATCGTGCGCGATTTCAACAACATCGAGACGCGAGCTGTCATCAAGTTTTTTTTTTACTGCAAGGCAAGGCGCCGAAGGAAATTCACGCCATTCTGACAGAAACATTAGCTTCTTTCCTTCCTGGTCGGGCTAAGGGCTTATCAGCACCTCTGTATACAGAGAAACATAGGTTAGTTAATCTTTCACAGCGTAACAAATCCTGCTGTCCTTAGTGAAATACCGGAACTTGTTGCCGGCACTCAAAAAATAGTCCGTGTCTCTTGTCGTACTTTATACATTTCCACCAGAAAAGGTAAAATGACAATGTCTCTTTTCATACAAAGTAAGCCCTTCAGCGACATAGAATCTAGGTTCCGCTCCTGCAATTTATTTTAAAAAATGAAGATGTAAATTGTAAATTCTTCTCTAAACGTCCTGCCGGGATAGCGCAGTCTGTATAACGACTCGCTGTGGTCTGGAAGGGCCGGAGATCGAATCCCGGCGGAGGTGAGATTTTCTGCACCCGTCCAAACCGGCCCTGGGGCTTACCTAGCCTCATACACAATTGGGTACCTGGACATTCCGGAGGGGAGGGGTTGGTAAAGTGGCCGGGGCGTGGTGCTGACCACCCACCCTCCTCAACTGCCGAGGTTAAAGAAAAAGTAGAGTTATACATCTACTCCCCGTCTGGGCCTCCGTGGCGTGTTCTAGAGTGGACTTTTTCTTTACTTTAGCTGCAATTTCTTATATAATCTCCAAGCAAGACATGTTACGCCGTGTCAACTGGTAAAGATACAACAACGTCACGAACGAGCAGTCCGCTGATCTGACTCTTTCATCGTGAAAATGAAAGCAGTACGACCATCGAAGCGCAAGTTAACTACGTAACAGTCGACACGACGCAACATCTGAGAAACTTAACTCCAGTAACAGAGCTGTCAGGAATTCAATACTCTCCAACTTTGTACTGAAGCCAAAGCGGGCTTCGGCTTTAGCACAAAGCTGCCAGCAAATTAGGCCATATCGAGAGCCAGTGCAAAGTACCCATGGACAAGACGCACAAGAATCTCCTGGGCTGTAAAATAGCAGCCTTAGAAGAGTGCGAATTAAAGGGTACGACGGAGTAATATTTCGGAGAATAAAGCTGTCCGGCCATCTCTGTTTTTTTATTTATATATATATATATATATATATATATATATAGACACACATACATAAACGTGACACAGGGAAACGCAAGTCGTAGTTTTGAATTATAATGTTCAATGATCTAGTCTATGTCAAGTACCTTCTGCCGATATAGTCAAAACAACTGTTTCATCTAATTCTTGCTTAATTTCCCTTTATTAATAACAGGAATTTCTGAATAATATATATGACGTCTGTCTTCCTAGAAATGCATAATTCTGTATGATCAAGCTGGTAGGAAATATCAGTTAGTGGAATACTTGTGCATCTCGTTAATTTCTGTGCATAATTTACAATGCTACATTAAATTTGCAGCATACAACATCAAAGTTCCGTATTGTCGCGATGTTTATAATTGTTGTCAGGTAAATAATACTTCGTATACGATTTGTAGTCATTAATATGGTCGCCGTCAAACAGTACTTCACATGCTCAGCTCCAGCGGTTCATTAATTACGGCACTCAAATCAGAAGCTCGATTCTGATTTCGAGTGTCCGTCATGTTCTTTACGTTGTACAAAATCTAATCAGCGAACGTTTATTTTCAATTAGGGTAGTTATTACACAGCGAATTCTCAGGACAATAAATTAGCCCATGCCATTTGCTTCTTAGTGTCAGCACATAATGTATTATTATTATTATTATTATTATTATTATTAGCAGCGTACTTGTATTCAGTTCCATTCAATGACAGCTCTAGACATTGTGTTTAGTGTTAGATAAAACGATATTGCAATCAGCGAGCCACACTGAAAAATCCCTCCCCCTATAAATATAGATATTTGATTACGTTGCCTTCAATAAGTAAACTATTTATGATATTCCACTTCTGTTTACATGCACCACGACAGATGTAATTATAATATGTATGTTATGTAGTACTTTACAAACCATGTGAATCAGATGCGTGGTACGAAATCAAAAGAACTTTCATAATCAGCCAGCATGTACGTCTCAGTTCTCTCGCCGCTTCATTTATGACCACTGGGCCTATCATCAGATCTTCCATGAATCCCTTCCTCTTACTTTGAGCCCTTTGATTCTTCGGCAAGGATGATAATTACATGGGTACAGTCTATAATTAAACGTCACATGCGTGTTGATATAATCTTATATATTGTGTGAAGGCATGTAACTATCGATACTTTGAAGAACCATACACAATGGTCTCCCTCTGTCATAGATAAATTCTATCCTTTGTCAAAAAACTAGCTGCGTTTATAGGATTTTGCGAAATACATTGGCACGTGTGGTGTTTCAGATATTCATGTGTACCAGCAAATTTCTTGCACATATAACCCTACACGTCATCAAACCCCGAGGTCATCAAGTTGTGCATTATATACATGACTTCCCTTAACACAAGCAGCGTTATTGCTGACAGTTCCATTGTGAAATATTTTGATCTGTCAACTCTTCTATACATTCTCATGGCACTTTCTAAATTTTTCTATTTAATCTTTCTACCGGTATTTCGGAAATCTCTTGTTCTTGCTTCACGTCCCTTGTTGCATTTTAAGCAACTTATTTGCTCTATTCTTCTTCAAAATGCAATCAAGTGTAGGTAACGTTAGGTTTCACTCAGACAGCGTTGCCAGTTTTTTGCAGCTTCACCTTCCTCTCTTCAGCTATACTAGCTATTTTATTAGACTTTCTCGTAGAACTGTCAACGTGGAAGATGTTGTCTAGCACGGGTTCATGAAAAATCCTTAGCAGAAATGGTGTTTTTCGAATTTACAAACGAAACTAGCTGTATGTTAATTAATAACAAACAAAACACACAGTAACTGCGCCGGTAGGACTGTCGACAACATCACCGCACATGGGTTTAGACTCTCCGTTCTCTTATTTCTGTAACTAATGAACACAGACAATTACTCTCGTTTTCGCTGCCTAAACGAAAATACAATTCTTTGCTTTAGCGGTTTAACCTTTTTGTGTATTGAAGTTCCTCAAACTTTTCGACATACATTGCTATTTCAGTCTTCATGGTGAATGAGGTGGAAGGAGGATGCTGTCTGACATATTGGTCAGGCAATGGGGCATGGTGGGTTGTGCTTTCCAAAGGAGACTGACATTCGCGCTAATCTAAGTTTGCAGTGGCAGTCCAGGTACAGAGCTGCGAAGTATGGTGACATTCAATACAAAGGGATCCTTGAGAAAAAGGTGTGTGGCCAGACTCCACGGACTTTGTTTAAATCATCGTCATCGTAGATGAGAAGCTTTTGAAGATACGAAACGCTCCTACGATGCTATAACAGTAGACCTACTCTCGTAAGTGGGATATCGTACTCAGACGGGAAATGCGGATATTTGCCAAGGATTCTATTTTTTGCAATTCCTTGCCACGTTTGGTCTCGGTCGATTGATTGGCTAATGCGGATAGACGATTCTGTAGCCTTTATCGCTCTACTTCTAAACACGGTACAGACATACGAGACTAACAAACATCTATTCAACCCCTGGTTGCACCAGTAAAGACAAATTCACGACGATGTGGGGCTTTAACTGTCCATCGATCGCATCAAAGCACTAACGGAGAGTTTCGACTCACAGTTCGCTAATGCGGGTAATCCGTTACTTCGCCAACTTGGACAGCACCTGTGTCCACAAGGTGCGCCTGACGTCACACGCCTTCTCAACCGAAGGGGACGCAAGCGTAGCAGGGCAGTCGAGGCTGCACAAGTGGCGACAAATTCGACACAACAATTAGTGTCTAAAAACATCTGGCTAACTTTCCTGTGAGTTTCCTAAATTTTCTCAGTTTTACGGCAAATGTCAGAGTGTCGTTACTAAGGACATTGCTCGTCTCCCCTAATTAGTGTGGCCATCAAGTGAAATCCGCCCCCGGCACCGATTGCACGGGCCTTCCGCTAATGCGATTCCAAACTTTCCGGGTTCAACCTCAGACATCCACCGTCTCGCAGTTATTCTTCCCAAAGGACTAATTACCTGATGGGCACCTCACACCAGCAGTAAGAACAACCCTCAAGCGAACACGTCAATGCCTTCAGCAAAGATGACCAAACCTAACACAGTAAGCAAGTCTCCAGTAATAGTTTATGGGACACTGTTACACAATTTCAGCTACGAGTGTTTTACAAAAGAAAATTTTACTATAAGAAGATAAAGTACCTTGAGCTTTTCAGTTTCCTTGGTTGGCTCTCGTGCCCGCTAATACTGCGGGTGAAATGTACTGTGCAACGTTCAAATACACCAAATACTCTCCGCCGTTAAACGTCGGAATTCGAAATCGCAGATACGAAAATAATTTTCCATCGAACTTTGCAGAACTTGCAGGCCTACAACAGCATGTAGACCTAACCTGTACTTACATGAACAGCCATTTTAATCACATCGACGAAGTTGGAGTTTGAGTGCTTGTATAAAGTAAAGCGTGGGTACAATAATATAAACAGCCAACTAGATGCAGCAATAACAAATTTTATTGATAATTACAATCAGTTCGACATGATTAGGGCGATAATTTCTCCCATCCTCAGGAGCACTAGACTGTGTTTGCAGCTTGTATAATGCACCGGCGATGCTGCCTGCTAGTGTCACTACCAGGCAGCATCGCCGGTGCATCATACCACAAGCTGTAAACACAGTCTATTGCTCCTGAGGATAGGCGAAATTATCGCCCGAAACATGTTGAGCTGATTGTAATTATCAATAAAATTTGTTACTGTTGCATCTAGTTGGCTGTTTATATTATTGTATCAATGATGCATGGTCATACAAACATCAAATTTAAAGCGTGGGTGTTACTGAACAACATGAACCGAAACCTAACAACTTCTGCAACTTTCGATGTAAGCTTCAAGTATTATCTTTCTTACAGTTCTTCCCGCAGTTTCGCAGCTAGACAACGGGAACAAATCGATCTCTTGACATTGTGTTTATTTGACAGTTCTGACGTAAACAATATTTAAAAAAGATCGGTATTTTCTCTTTGTCTATTACTAACAAGCGAATATACATCGTGCAACTGATATATGTGCAATTAAAACTTCACTGCAATTGAGAACTGTTGGTTGTACAATCCGGCATGTTTTAATTGTGAATCATGCAATAGATACACTGCAGTCACAGTGGGTCTGCCGGGTGGCTATATGGGAGGTGTTCGAAAGATTCTACGATTCACGGTGTGCAGGCGATACTTTTCACTGCAGTGAAACCGTCTTTTGCACTGAAAAAACTTGAAAGCATTTTTCGATGTTGTACTCGGAAATAAGCCAAAGACGTAGAACATTCCGAATTGCAAAGAGGAAGTATATTAGTGAATCCGCAGGATATATGGTCCAACACTTCGTGAGAAATTCAAAATCGTACACGCAGCCAACACACCATTCTAACAGAAGGGTAGAACGACAATACAGATGTTGCGTTTAGCCTACATGTCACAAAATATGTTTGGTAGGTTGATATATGTTATCTTGGAGATGAACTGTGACATGGGTGTTATGAAATGCTACGTATGACTGATTTGTAGTCTATTAAATGTAAGTAATTACTTCTGTGAACTAAGGATAATTTAATCTTATAATTTTTATCTAACACCACAATAATCCGAAATCTTAAAACATTACTTTCAATTTACCGGCATGAGAACTAATCAGACTCGACGGCGATATATAACTCCTTCGACACACACATATATATTATATATGTGTGCTTATCGTCCATATATATATATATTTGTGTGTGTGTGTGTGTGCCTATCGTCCAAGTAAGGTTCGACTACAGACACTATTATCATATTCATCGTCAGAATTCAAAACATATTCCCATAAGTTAAATATACAGGTAAGTAAATACAATCAGTGTTCTTGCATAGTGATCAATTTTAGTGTTCCGTACAAGTTTAAAGAAAACAAGACAGGCAGTGTAGTGTTATGAAACAATGAGGAAGGTTCGTGCAACCACTGTTGCTGTGGAAAAGCAAAAAGTATTATATAGTCTAAGTTTGTATTGTAGCCGTAGTTATCAGCATGCCATGCGCATGGGCCATATGGTCATCTGTGACTTGTCTGGCTGTACCATAATTTTCCACAGTATCTCATGAACAGCGCGATATTCGAAAAAATTGCTGAACATAAAATGTGTGATTCGTTTTCTCTACAACATTTGTCTGGAATATTTCTCATTCTACGAAGAAATGAGCCAGATATGATCATAAATGTGTATTGGTCTACACGTAAGAACCCGTTATTCTTGTCAGATGTTAATGGAAGTTTAATTTTCTCGACAGATTTTCGAAAAGTACTAAAATATAGAATTTCATGGAAATCCGCCCATTAGGAGCTGAAAAGTTCCATGCGGACCAACAGACAAACAATCGGATGGACGGATAGACATGACGAAGCTAATAGTCGCTTTTCGCAATTTTGCGAAAGCGCCTAAAAATAACACACTATTTATTCTGTTTTCTGCAACTTACACGCAACAAACAACGTATCTTTTCATCGTGTCTGTTACTTTGCCTGTGGAAAGGGCAACAGCGTATTTCTGAATACATTAAAAGGTAACGGTAACGGTAAGGCAATCCCTAAGCAGGCGTGAACAGGTCCTTAGGGTTTCTGCAGGTTAAGGCTCCCAGATTTCAAGACAGTCGGCACGTGACGGTGGTAAGTTTGTCGGCCCTATTCACCGACCGCCTTATCCCCGATTAAATATTTCTGGTCCTCATTGCTGTTGGAGGCTGAGTCGACCCCAGTGTCATAATGGCGCCAGAAAGATTACGTCAATGAAAATTTCCAGTTAAACCATCAGGAATCGAACCCGCGATCTTCAGACTCTTAGCGCAGTGCCTCAACCAACCGCGCCACCCAGCCTGAAGACATTGTTTATGGTACTATTATTCAATTAACTATATAATTAATTGTTACACAATGGGAATGGAATACCATAAACATTACAATCATCACGAATCTGTTGTTAAAATGTTTTGAAAGGAACCATAAGAGATGTTCAGATCATCAGAAATTTCCCTAATAGTCAATCGCCTGTTTGATCGAATCATTTGGCTTACTCATTCAACATTCTCTTGGGTTTTTGATGTTGAAGAACGTCCAGATCTCTCCTCGTCTTCAACCGATTCACAACCATTACAAAATCGCTCGAACCACTTGTAAACCGTCTCTATGGGCACTGCAGCATCACCGTGAACTAATTCTAACATTCCTTGTGTTTCTTTAGCACTTTTTTGCAGTTTGAAACAAATTTCATACTAATGCCTTGTCCGTGATCCATGATTTACGGCACACTTTAAAACGCACCTCTCAACCGTAGCTCACAACTGATTGACTGCACCGAACAAGTTGAAACTTGTCACACACTGTTATTAAGGTTCGACGCGCCGCTTCCCGTATTGAAGATCCCTCCCTTTCTGTTGGATCGCGCTCGGCAGCAGCATTCACCGTACTTTTTGATCACAGTGGTACGATATTTCCTTCTCTAAATTTACAAGCATTTAATCAATGCTGGGCAGACAGTTGTTCTTCTAAATTTTACAGAAAACTTCAGCTTCTAGCTCACAGAACACACCGCCCGTCACTACACACACCTAGCTGTCCATGCTCTTTAGGTAGACTGTCGGTTTGTATTGTTAGCTTCATACAAAACATAGCCTACAAAGTCGCTCTACAACAAAGCCAAGTTTCTTAATGTTACAACAGGTGGCACACATAACTACCACTGGGCTTGAAATTGTTCTTCATTTACAAAATTCCATCATTTTCCTTTTTTACAACCCTTATGGATACAGGTAACATGTATCAGAGGACACAGTTCTTACATTTAAGCAGTAAAACGATAACAAAATACCATGCAATTTACTTTCTGTGCTTAACGTTACATCAGTACCCAATATACTTCCTGGTATTTGCTTATAGCAATACAATTCTAAGTGGTATTATGTCCCCTGCATTTGAAACCAAAACACTGATCCAGTAACAGAAGTTATAAATTTACCAAAGCAAAGCCTATCTGCCTATTCAAATTCCGCTTCAAGACGTTTTGCTTTTAACATCTACACAAACCAAATACGCTTTTCTGTTGAATATAATGGACTGAGCCATTCACAATTCGTAGTGAAGTTATGTGAGGAAATACAATTTGTAACACAAACAATACTGTGCGTTAAGAGTTTCAGTACGCTGAGAGTCAACTGAGACAAGCAGCTGGGATGGCTTTCTCTTTTCTCTGTCGCGTGACGCAGTTCTATGCACCACTAGGTGTGCCTATCCTCTACGTTCCGGTCAGCATCCCCTAATGTCATTACAGAAAGTAGACAACCACAAATAATATCGATCCCGTAAATTTGCTGAGAGAGGAAAAATATTGGGCGCAGCAGGGAGGTGGTAACAAATGTTACCACTAACATTACCACAATACATTCTGGGAAAGATAAAACTGACAGTGTGGAACATCCTGTAGCGGTATTAATGATATGTCAAACATACACGCAAATACATGAGGGCAAACTAGTCAGGCAAAACTTTGGTGTAGATGTTCTTGTAGGCAATAACAAGAAAACACCGAAACCACCTTCGTTTTTAATAATTAGGGTGTTCAGAAATATATGCAGAAGAATATATCTGGACTCACAAGCGTTAAAATTACAAAGAACTAGAGAAACTGGCATAGGATGGGCTCCTTAATTTGTACCCACTCCTAATACAGCCGTAAATAGGATGAAAGACAATGTGGACTATAGGAAAGGCACAATGCGTAAAAAGTCTCGAGCGAAAGAACACTTGGAAGACTTCAACTTCGTTGTGATCCAAACGAAGCTGCATTTTATAGTATAGTGCAGGATGCACACCAGATATCTAGCTATACAGAATAACAAAATACCAAGTGTCATATAAATACAGTTATTGCTCCTGATGATGGACCTGGAGAGGTCCGAAACATGTAGAGGTTATAAATAAAATAGACGAAATATACTGAGAATATTGTGTCCCAAATTGGTTTCAGTTACAAGATTATATGGAGATGCATGGTCAACAGCACATAAAATTTTCTCTCTAAATAAGACGATAGATGAATGCTTTTATCCTAAACCCTCAACGTAAAATGTATTTGCTTGTAGCCTTCGTCTTCCAATCAAGTCATTGCAAGAAATGTTGATTAGAGTTAAGTTTAAGCGAAGACATACACCTGATGCAAGAAAATAAACATAACTTTTCGGAATACGATGTGAACAAGGTGGAGCTCTAACGAATGTGGTATTGCGCTTCTCATTTTCCCGTGCGTTCTACATCATTTTATCATATTTTATTCAATCACTCCAACAGAGTCATGTCAAGATTAAAACTTACGGAGCTCTGTACATGTACCTTACTACACTCTCCTCCTAACTTATTTCATGGCCCATATAACTTTCTCTGCACGTTATATTCAAATAATGCCTTTCTATACCCTTTTCTTAAAATGCAGAACAAGTTTCACGTTCATACAAAAGAGTAAGAGGGTAGGTTTTTGTCAACGTTATTACTAATATTATTTAACTTTTATAACCCTATATATTAGGTATTACCTTTTTACTGTCGAAATCAATTTTGTTATCACCGTCATCCTCACCACAATTACAAACCTTGCTCTTGTTGCTACCGCTCTTTTAAGTGCGTTCGCAACATTGCAAAAAAAAAAAAAAAATTAAATATTTTTTTTTTTTTTTATTTTTTTTTTTAATCAATTTACTAT
>Ga0123357_10013796_pt1 | contig 10511 bp, 7 predicted proteins | sample TergutEmb28metaG_FD_89873 | JGI IMG/M metagenome (GOLD analysis project Ga0123357, IMG submission 89873) | Embiratermes neotenicus P4 segment gut microbial communities from Petit-Saut dam, French Guiana - Emb289 P4 | ecosystem: Host-associated > Arthropoda: Insects > Digestive system > Gut ...
CGGGCTCAAACAGTGGCCGGCCCCGCATCGCATTCTCAGCCCGTCGCCTCAGAAAATCGGTCGCTTGCACATCGCGAAAAAATATGGCTATCTGTCTGGAGATTATAATATGGAAGAGAAATATTGTAAAACAAAGAAGAGTTCCGGCGCGGACGAGAAAACACCATCCTTACCTCAGTATTTTTCATGGATTAATAATACAAACGAAGGCTCGACAGAAAAACAAACTTTAATAAATCTCGATTATTTTAAATGGCTTCACGATTACTACGGCATGAAGATAAGGATTTATGCGTGGGACGCGGGAAATCTGGACGGGGCGTTAGACGGTTATGGAAAGCCTGGCGGCGAAAAGCTGATGAGACAATTTCCAAACGGCTACGTTGTGTTGGTTGAAAAAGCCAGGGAATTTGGCTGTTCTCTCGGTGTATGGGCAGGAGCGGACGGTTTTGGGGATACGCTCGAAGAAGAACAGGAACGGTTCAATTTAATGGTCGGCTTATGTAAAGAATATGGATTTTTGCTGTTTAAGTTTGACACCGTATGTGGCGCCCTTCGTAAAGAAAAACGCGATGTTTTCAAGAGAATGATTGACGAATGCAGAAAATATGTACCAGGGTTAATTGTTTTAAATCACAGAAACGACTTCGGAGAAGCGGGTATTTGCGCTACAACTTCTCTCTGGGAAGGACGCGAATCATATATAGACGTACACATGGGAAACAGCGTTACAGCCCCCCATCACAGGGGGGAGGCTTTAAGCCGCGGGCTTGCGCCCGATATGAAACGCTTATTTGAAGATCACGGGGTATGTATCTCATCTTGCCTGGATTATTTTGACGACGAGCTAATTATACAGGCCTTTAGCCGCTCGTTGATATTAGCCCCCGAAATATACGGCAACCCATGGTTTCTGCGCGACGATGAGCAAGCCAAACTGGCGAGGATATATAATCTGCATGCAAAATATGCGGATATTCTCGTTGACGGAATCCTTCTTCCGGAATCATACGGAAAATATGCCGTATCGAGAGGCAACAGTAAAATAAGGTTTATAACCCTCCGCAACCTGACATGGACAGATGAAAAGATAACGATAAGTTTTCGGGACACTGGCATATCAGCGTGTGAAAAAGTGACTGTGATAAAATATCATCCGGCCGAATCATATATCGGCGTGTTTGATTATAATGACGACATTGATATAACTGTCCCTGTATTCAGATCGGTTTTGCTTGCCATATTTGAATGCGGTGAGTTCCAAAAACATGCATTTGCAATAACCGACTGCGAATATGAAGTTGTCAGGGAAACGGAAGGCGCGCCGATTGAGCTGAATATATTAAAGACAATCGGCTCACCGATAAAAGTTATTGGCGGTAAAAATGACGGCAAGGTAATATATGATGGCAATCAGGTTATCGACATGACCCATTTGCCGCCGTTGTTTCTGGGCAGAATGAATAAATGCGGCGTTCCTGACAACGCGGAACAATTATATGAAGCGGCAATGTTTAAAGCAGATAACGATTCGTTGGAAAGCCAGTCCGTAAAGCGTTCGGGAGACACCGCGATACCCCAGGTAAAAGCGGCTAGAGACGCGTTTTTCGCACAGGATACATACATATACCGCGGCTGTGAATCAAGAAGCATTTTCGACGGAAACAGGGATACTTTTTTTGACGCGGGCACGAGATACTATGACACCCGTGTGAATGGCGGCTGTCTGCGGATCGATTTCGGCAGGGCATATATTGTAAGCAAAATTGAGATGGAATATTTTAAAATAGGCTCGCCTGTATATGAAGTACCTGCACGGCTTTTGCCTGAATACGGAGAGGTAAGCGCGGATTTAAAAATCTGGAATGAAATGACGCTCAACATGAGTATGGATCTATGTGAGTGCGAAGCCCCTGTTGTAAAACATTCGGTGCATACCGTGGAATTTGTGAAAGGAATGAGGGAGCGTTCAGTATATTCCCCGAAAAGCGGGAAGGCGGTAAGCACGAGATATTTCAGGCTGCCGGATCCTATGGACAGAATTTACTCAGTGAAAATTTATGACGGAAACGGAGACGAAATAAAAATAGATATTGGAAAAACACATGTAAATAACATGATGGCTCCTTATACATCAAAACAGATAAAAGCGGCGCATAGAATTGAGGTAAAAATACCTAAAAGAATAAAAATCGAGGATGGCGATTATATAGCTGTAGCAATAAACGGTGAACACGGGAGTGAATGCGCGTACTGTGCGGCTGAAGACAAAAACAGCGGTGAACCTATGGGATTCACTGACAGAGCGGTATCATATCCGGTCAACAATTGGGAGCATATTGTTTGTGAAAGCAGTAAAAATTATACATATTATTTAAAACTCTGTGAAAAAGATAATGAAAGGGAATTTATTATATATACATTGCTTACAAAGGAATCAAGAGTGGATTGTGACGTTTATTTTTGTGAGGCAAATCGTATTAAAAAGGGTATTCAAATTTTCATAACATAAACTTGCCCTTAACAACTCTTTTTTTATTTGTAAAGAATTCTCATAAATTTATATCGGAAAAAAACCAATAATAAAAGCACCCAGAAAATTTACGTACTTCTGGAGAGCAAATTATTGGAGGTTCAAACAATGAAAAAGCTATTACCATTTTTGCTTGCGCTTATATTTGTATTTGGGCTAACAGTTACAACAATGGGTTCACCCGGATTCAAATCAGGACATGTGACAGAAATAACCAAAAGCAATTACGACGCAGCCAGCGCCAAAGAATTTGCAGCGAACAATAGCTCCGTAGAAATACCGGGTTTAGGAATTTTTTACTCGGACAACAAAAATCTTAACACATGGTATCTCGACGTAACGGAAAATGTTGAAGGCACTATTGATATCGCTTATAGGATTGGATCAAAGTACTTTAATTCTAAGTTCACCATCACAGGCCCGGGTTTATACAGTGTCGGTGACAGCAAGGGCAGCAACGGCATAAATGCGGTCAAGATCGGCAGCTTCCAGAAAAAGGCCGTAACAAATGAAACTGGAAGCGCTTCTGGACCGATGAATACCGAACAGGATAAAAGCACTCATGAAACAGTTACCACCTATCAAGTAGTCAGCGGTTGGAACGGAAATCTACAGAATAAGGATAATTCAGGAGGCTTTAAATTCTCTGTCAATAAACTTGAAAATGGCGTTATTGTAGATTCAGTTGTACACAACGAAAAAATCAACGCCCAGCAAAAGGGAAATAGAACCCTTGATTACGGGGACTATAGGGTGCGCATTGAATGGAATGATAACAATAAGGTCACATCTGTTACAATCGTCTCGTAAAAGACCGTAAATTTTGGTTAAGAAGATCTGAGCCGGCGCCAACGCAACCGGTAAACTGTGCGAAGCGGATAATTATGCGCGTTTTTTGCGCATAATTATCCGCTTCGCAACAACCCTACCTGCCTATCCATTCCATAAGCATTACTGCCTCCAAATGCGGCGTTTGCGGAAAAAGGTCCACAGGCTGCAACCCTGATAAAGCATAGCCCGAGTCGGCGAGAAAACGGGCATCACGCGCCAATGTGCCCATATCGCATGATACATATATCAATTTTTTCGCCGGAACAGCCGAGATTGCCCGGAGCAATCCCGGATCACAGCCTTTACGCGGCGGATCGACGACGTATATGTCAGGTTTTATATTATTCCGGCCGGTGAATTCAGGCAGCCAGGTTTCGGCGGAACCATTGTAAAAAGATACATTCGGAATACCGTTTATTCCGGCGTTTCTTTCGGCGTCCTTAACGGCGCCGGAGACTGTTTCCACGGCATAGACATGTTTAGCGTACCGCGCCATCATTAACGAGATGGCGCCTATACCGCTGTACGCTTCGATAATTATCTCCCTACCGGTTAATTCGGAGAATTCCAATACGGTATCATACAATACTTTAGTTTGGATCGGGTTTATTTGATAAAACGAAGAGGGCGATATTTCAAAACATAAATCCCCCATATAATCACGGATAACCCCGGGGCCATAAACCGTATGCGTCCGATCGCCCATTATTACATTAGTCCGCGCTTTATTTATATTCAACGACAGCGTTGTAAACCCGGGTACATTGGCTTTAAGCGATTCAACCAGCGCGGTGGGTTCAGGTATGCCTTTACCGTTTATCACAAGGCAAACCATAACTTCGCCGGAGGAAAACCCAATTCGCGTTAAAACATGCCGCAGCATGCCGCTATGGCTGCTTTCCTCATATATGCCTATATCGGATCTCCGTATATACTCGTATATACACCGGATCACCTTTGCGTTTATCTCATGATCTATCAGGCAGTCCGATACGGGGATTACCCTATGGCTGCGTTTGGAATAAAAACCGATTGCCGGCGCGCCGTCCGAAACACTGACCGGGAAACCGGACTTATTACGATATCTGTACGGATTCAACATGCCGGCGACCGGCGCCGCCGGAACGCTGTCAAACCTGCCGATGCGCGTGAAAGCTTGCCTGAGCAGCTGCCCTTTTAATTCCAGCTGATAAGGATAGGCGCAGTGGAGCAGCCCGCAGCCGCCGCACCGCCCGGAAACGGGGCATGACGGGTTAACGCGGTATGGCGACGGGATAATTACTTCAATAAGTTTCCCGACACAATAATTGGTTTTTACGCTTATTATTAACGCCGACACGGTTTCGTCCGGCAAAGCGCCCGGAACGAATACCGCGCGGCCGCTGTCCAGGCGCCCGGCGCCCTGGCCTTCGCTGCCAATGCCGGTAATTTTTACAATGAACGTTTGATTCTTAAGCGTATTGACGGAACTTGCCTGCCTTTCGTATACACTAACAGGGAGGAAAGCAGGGTTAAAACTCCGAATGGGTTATGTTCCTCGACAGGGATTTTACATATCCGGACCACTTGCCTTTTAAGGCTTCCTCTGCTAACGCTTCCTCGAACATCTTTATTTTTGCGTCCATATTATCGGCGCTGTGTAAAATGAAGGCTTCTATCGTTTTTGGCTGTTTCGGCGAACCATATTCATATTCGCCGTGATGAGCCAGTATGGAATGCTGTATCAGCGATTTCAGCCTCGGGGGGAAATCGGGTATTTTATCGGCTTCGCGCGAGATCAGTTCAGAGCATATAACTATATGCCCCAGCAATTGCCCGTCATCCGTATAGTCATTATCCGGAAACGGTGATAGCTCATAAATCTTGCCTAAATCATGCAGCATGGCTGTGGATATAAGCAGATCGCGGTTTACATATTTATAACGAGTGCTTAGAAAATCGCAGATCTGGGTCACCGACGCGGTGTGTTCTATTAAGCCTCCATAAAAACTGTGATGCAGGTTCTTTGCCGCCGAATGGCATTGAAAAGCTGACACTACCTCTTTGTTGTATATAAAAATGTTTTCCATTAACAATCGGATATAGTAATTATTAATGGATTTAATATAATCCAGCAGCATTTTATAAAGGGCGTCGATATCCTTTTCCGTACGCGGGATATAATCCGACGGCTCATATTCGCCGGGATTGCTTCGGCGGATGCGGTTTACCTTTATCTGCAGGTCATTTTGATATGTAAGCACCACCCCGTCCAATTTAATAAAATCATTTTCCTCAAAATTTTGGATGTCGTTATTCATCTCCCAGACTTTTCCGTCAATCACGCCTGTCTTATCCTGAAGCTTCAAAGATAAATAAGTCTTTCCGGTTCTTGTTTTTAAGCTTTGTTTCTGTTTGCACAAATAATGATCTATAACATGATCATTTTCTTTAAATTCTCCGATATAGTGCATTGCCCGGTCCTTTCTAATCAAAACCCTCAAAGCCCTTACCGATGATTTCGGTAGAATTACTTATTGTAATGAATGCGGCGGGATCCTCCTTTTTGATAAACTGCTGAAGCTGGAACGCCTGCCTGCGGCTTAAGACTGTTGTTATAACCTCGCGCTGCCCGGCCGTATATGCGCCGGTAGCCATATGGACAGTCGCGCCGCGTTTTATTTCATTATTAATATAGTTATATATGATTTTGCTTTTTCCACTAATAATAACCATTATCTTGTAAATACGCAAGCTTTCGAGCACAGAATCCAGTAAAAAAGATTTCAGGCATACCCCCAATACGGAATACAGGCATGATTCCACTCCAAATAACACACCCGCGCCCAGAGCGATTAAGAAATCGACCATTAGCAGCCCATAACTAATTCTAATATGGAAAAATTTTTTTAGCATCTGGGCCAGGATATCCGTGCCGCCTGTGGATGCCCCGGCGTGAAAGACCAGCGCGCTGCCGAACCCGGGTATAAAGACGCTGTAAATCAGTTCCAGGAATTTGGCGTCTGTTATAGGATGCTTTAAAGGCATGATTATTTCCAAAATCCAGATCATACCGGAGAGCGCAAAAGTTCCGTATACACTTTTTGTCCCCGATTCCTTTCCCAAAAAGAACCAACCCATGCCTAAAATGATTAGGTTCAGAATAAACATTAAGCTGCCAATCGGCAATACCGGAAAATAAAAGCTTAACAGCAATGATAACCCGCTGATGCCGCCTGACGCGAATTTGTTCGGGTTCCTGAACGTATGGATGCCGAAAGCCACCATAAACAGCCCCACGTTCAGCGTTACAAAATCTCTGGTCAAATATTTTCTGAAAAAGATGCTTGTCCTGGTTCCCGCTAAAGACATTACCAGTCCTCCAATTGTCGGAATCTGTGCGTCCAAAAAACGGACGCTCAGCGTAACTTATGGCCGCACCAAAGAACCTATTGATATTATAGAAGCGCGGCCATAAGTTACTATTCCCCTATTGCGTTGATGGAATACAATGGATATAATTATTGTGTCCTGGCATTAACACAACATAGGCGTCAATTATATACGGGGTTATCGAATGGATGTTATTATGAAAGCCCGCGCAAAAATTAATCTGTCCCTGGAAATATTGGGTACCAGGGAAGACGGGTACCATGACCTGCGTACTGTAATGCAGACTGTATACCTGCATGACCGGCTTGTTATTAAGAAGGCTGATAAAACTCAACTTAAGCTTGTTTGTAACCTGGCTCACTTACCTGTTGACAATCGGAATCTTGTTTATGCCGCGGCGCAATATTTAATGGAGACATATGACTTACCGCAGGGTTTGTTCATCTCATTGAAAAAAAATATCCCTGTTTCCGCGGGTTTGGCAGGCGGCAGCAGCGATTGCGCGGCAGTTATCCTGGGCATAAACCGTTTGTTTGATTTACGCTTGCCGGAAAGGGAACTATTGGAAACCGGCGCAAGGTTCGGCGCAGACGTTCCGTTTTGCTTAATAGGGGGCACGGCGCTGGCCGAAGGCAAAGGCGACATATTGACCCGGCTTACGCCGCACCCGCCTGTTTCGGCGGTTATTGCGAAACCTCCGATGGCCCTGTCAACCGCCGCCGTTTTTAATGCATACGACTGCATGAATCATACCGAAGGCAGGAATTCGGACACTATCATTTCAAAAATAAAGGAAAGGGATATACGCGGGATTGTATCCGGTTTTTATAACGCGCTGGAGGACGTCAGCATCGGCATGTGCCCGGATATTTCGAAGGTAAAGGAATTGTATATGGAGTCGGGGGCCATGGGGACATTAATGAGCGGAAGCGGTCCGTCCGTATTCGCCTATTTTGCCTCTCAGAGACAGGCCGGGTATGCGATGAAGCATGTAAATCTGGTGATGCCGGATATCGAACAATTCCTTACAGGCACTTTTAACGAAGCTCTTTAGCCATTGATCTACAAGGAGGAAAGTATGAAATTTAACAGGTGTGTAATATACACTCTGGCTGTTTTAACTCTGACCATGACATTTACTATACCTGTTTATGCGGCTGTTAAATATAAAGACGTACCGGAAACATATTGGGCTTTTAATGAGATTAACGATGTCTCTGACCGGGGATTGCTTGTTGGCGACGCGTCAGGGGACTTTCATCCCGACGATCCCATTGATAAATTTGAAACCGCAAGAGTTTTAGCCAAGGCTGCGGGTTATAAATATACAAATGTATCAGAAGCGGAAAGCACGTATTATAAGCAGGCATATGAAAAAAATAAATCTGTTATCGATCAGTATTCCAAACCATATTCCAAGTGGAAGGGCACATATGATTATGAAATTGCTTACTTACTTGAAAAAGAAGTGTTCACGGTTGAGGATTTATCACAATTTATAACTAAAGACGCTAACGGCGTGCAGCAATACAGGGCCTTATCCAGACAGGAGGCGGCAGTCTATATAGTAAAACTTATGGGGATGAAATCCGAAGCGTTGACCGGAGAATATGATATGAGTTTATCGGATGACGCCGATCTGAAAAAGGCAGACAAACCCTATGTTTATTACTTACTTGAGGTTGGTATTCTGGACAGCGGCGAAAATGGAAAATTCAGGCCGAATGACTGGGTCACCCGGGCCTCGTTAGCGGTGATGCTTTCCGATTCATTGACGTACACGGAAAATCACGGTGGAGATATTTCCCAACAAACGGGCGCCATCCGGTTAAATGAAGGCAACCCAACTCAAATTACCAGCCTGACAGGAAATATAACCAATTATTTACCCGAATCGGACAGTATACAGATCGTGTCCGGATTGGGTTCGAATACATATAAACTTGCGCCGGGCGTCAATATATATATAGACAGTTTTTTAAAAACCCGTGCGGATCTGAAAGAAGGCATGGCTGTTAAAGCCGTACTGTCAAATAATCTGGTTACGGAAATCCAAGCCACCGGTTTATCATTAACCAGTTCGGTTTTGCCTGTTTCAAACCTCCAGGTTTCCACAGTGGAGGGTCTGGTAAACGATATAAGGAACAATGCGGCAGGTACCGCCATTGACCTTACGTTTATTAATCAGGACGGTAAACCGGATGCCAACAAAACTTTTGTACTCGATAAAAATTGTAAAATAACGCGGGACGGCGCGGACATAACTACAGATAGCCTCAATGAGGGTGATATGGTTATGGCGGATATATCGGGGGGCATATGCCTGGATTTGACCCTGGAGGATCCTGTCAGCGAATTAACCGGTACTTTACAGGAAATCCACATTACTGCGGATGACGAGTCTGTGGTGTTGAAAACGGACGACGGCGACATGAAAACGTTATATATAAACCCCGGCAAGGTCGACGTCTATACCCTTAGGGTTGGAATGAAAATACATTTTAACCTGGACAACAGATCCATAATAGCGGCTGAAATACTCAGTTCATAAAGGTGAGAAATGGAACACGAAAGAAAACACATAATCAGGATACCGGATGATTTGCTTCAACAGATTAAGGAGTCTCAACAAAATGACTTAAAACAATCCGCGCCGCCTTATATGCCTGTAAGACGAAAACGCTTAAAATGGCGGTACCGCAAGCGTCTTATAATCCGATCGGCTGTTTTTATTATAATTCCGCTGATAATAATCGGATTTGTTATTTGGGCGGTTACATATAAAAATGCCGTAGAGGTATACGCTTCGGGTGAATTAATAGGCATGGTGCGGTTTGATAAGCAGATGACGCCAGACTCCATTGCCCAGGAAGCCCGGGATAAACTGGAGGCGGAAAACCAGTCGCAGGTTGCCGTCACCCCGGTTATCAGCCTGAAGCCTGTTCATGCCGGCAATGCGGACATAACGGCTAAAGATGACCTGATGGATCAACTGTGCGCCCAAATACCCTACCAGGTACAGGCGTCCGCGTTTATGCTTGACGGGAAACCGCTTGTTGTTTTAAAGGATGAAGCGGAAGCCTTTTCCGTCCGGGATAATATTTTCGCTGAATATACCTCATCCGGCGGCACAGTTGACAGCGTCTCATTTGTTGAAAATGTTTCTATCGAAGATATATTTACGGATAAATCGGCGATAATTACTATGGATAAGGCAATAGGGGCATTAACTGCCGAAACCGCTCATTCGTCCGTTTATACGGTTCAGCCGGGCGATATTTTGGGGCAGATAGCCGTAAAAAATAATATGGCGTTAAGTGATCTGATAGCGGATAATCCCGGAATATCCGCAAAAAGTACGCTTCAGATCGGGCAAAAGCTTAATATTAAGTCTGTCACGCCCCTGCTTTCCGTGAAAACTGTCGAAACTGCCGTCACGGATGAAACGGCGCCGGCGCCCATTCAACAACAAATAAACCCGCGCGCCAAAACCGCGCGCGTAATACAAGCCGGCCAGGACGGCAAGCAGCGGGTGACCGAAAATGTGACAAGGATAAACGGCGTTATACAGGAAGAAACTGTGTTGAACACTGAGATTCTGGAAGCGCCCGTGCCGCAGATTGTCGAAATGCCGCCGCAGCAAGAATAATCTAGGAGATGGAACATGCCTGAAGAAAATATTACCGTATCAATATCGGAAAAAATGCTGGAGAAACTGCTCCTCGCGCGGACTATTTTTCTATCCGGCGAGATAGACCAGGCTTTGGCGGATAAA
>Ga0123357_10013797_pt1 | contig 10511 bp, 7 predicted proteins | sample TergutEmb28metaG_FD_89873 | JGI IMG/M metagenome (GOLD analysis project Ga0123357, IMG submission 89873) | Embiratermes neotenicus P4 segment gut microbial communities from Petit-Saut dam, French Guiana - Emb289 P4 | ecosystem: Host-associated > Arthropoda: Insects > Digestive system > Gut ...
AGCGGATGGCAGTAGATCCGGTTAATCAATACCAGAAGCTGTATTTACAGTTGTACGAGCTCCTGATGATGGGTGTCAACACCCGAAACATGTAGAGCTGCCTACAGAAATGTAATAAACTGAATAAGTCACATCTTGTTGGAAAATTATTAAATTCGATTCACGATGCATGGACCCATGTATATAAAACTGTAATATGTTTATCAGTCCTGAATATTGTTTGCATAAAGTAGACTAATAGGAGTTTAATAATGGAACCCCGTCTTCCCGTGCATTGACCTGCATTAATTAGGTACGAACACCAAACAAGCACACACAAACACACACCCCTTACACTTATTCTCCTAACTACTTCATAAAATTTAAGTTAAAGTGCTAGTACTATCCACGTTTGTGCACTATTATTCCTCAAACCTAAACAAACTATTAAGTAGGAACGTGACTTCTCATTCCCTCACTATCGTTATATTTTCTTCATACCAGCCGCAATCTCATAATAATTCCGATGACTGATAATTTAACCTACCCTACTGTACTTCCTGGATTTCTACATATATTAAGAGTCACGCGTTTCTTTCAATTACTTTCACCAGCTGCCACACAAAGCGTAGATAAGAGTGGATAGCGGAGCAGCCATCCCGCAAACCAGAATTCAAGGTTGGCAAAATGAACATTAAAAACGAAAAAAAAATATATATATATATATATATTTTCTGGCCTCATCAAATCTGATACTGTTGAGCCAAATAAAAACTACATTCAATAAATACGTGATTGTGACTTTTTAAGTTTCGTAATTTCCGTTTGGCGTGGTCATCGTGATTACGCGTCCAGTGGAACAAAATACCTTGCTCCGCCACTGCCACCACACTTAACTACACAACGAGTCGGTCATATATCTAAATTGACCCCGTTCCTCTCTTTTATCTTCTGTTCTGTCACAGGATTCATCAGTACCTGCAGCCCCACCACTCGGAAAACAACGCCAGACTAACGATCTGTTAAAACAGAGGATAAACAAATAACCTAGTGCAACTTGCAAATATCCCTCCCATCGTCTCAAAGATGACCACGTTTCTTGTAGCCCCCATAGTGGTGTAGTGTCCATGTCCTTTCCACATTCCCTTTACGCCGCCGACCTCACCCCTCCACCGTCCTCTCTACCCCATATGACTCCTCTCTTCTGTGTTCGCTTCTCTGAATTGCTGCTTCCTCCACCTTCCGATTCTCGCTGATTAATTTCCTCAAAGCATTCAAACGGTCGCTCTGCAGGGGTGCCCACACCGCTACTTTTCCTATTCAGCTGCACATTCTTTAACAAGCAGCCTAACTCATAAGCCGTCCATTTACCACAAGATTTTATTCCTTGCAAAACGCCTTACCTTGTCTTCTCGTGGTTTCCTTTAACCTTTAGGCACCATGCGTCCCATATATAGGACAGACGTACCGCTACTCCCCACAATACGTTTTTTTATATATATTTAGTCAATAAATATATTTAATTACTTTTTTAGACTTTCTGTCACCATCTTCGTTTATTCCTTCACAAAATGTCGTGTATTTCCTAATGCTACCCTTCTTGGTTCATAAAATATTCATATTTTACATAAATAGGTTGCTAAACCATAAATGTCCAGCTCCAGGGCCAAAGGGTTAAACATTGTATTAGTCCACTTTTTACTTTTCTTTCTTCTAAAAAAGATCTTCGTCGACCCTAATTTACGAACGCGATATATTTTGTATTTGCTTCATCCTACCAACGGAAACGAATTTTACCGGAATAATCTCAGATATTTTCCCCTATAACTACCAAGTCAATGCGACTAACCAAGATTTCCAGCCCAATTATTTCATTTAGAAACTTTGTTACCACTTTCAAAGCATCAGTCTATCTCTTTTCATTTCTCTTCCAGTCTAGAAATCACAATATTTTCCTTTCTCCAGTTTTCTTCCAAAAGATCCATTCTGCCAATCGCCGTTTGCTCTTCTGTGTCCCTATTTCCCACTGTTTGCTTCATCTGCTATAAATCCGAAGTCACTCCTCTTATGGCCTCACTTACTTAATCAAATTTTACTCCGAACTCCTTACTTCCTTTCGTCACTTCACCCGTCTTCCTACCTTGCGTTTATAATAGATTCTGGACCGCTGTATTCCCCCTCTCCTAATGTATTATCTGCTTTAATATGTGATCAATCTTTTCCTGCTCCGCTGGCGGGCCCGGATTTTTCTCCAGACGTTCCAATTCCAACATTACAAACAACAATATTACCAAAACCAAGTATCAATCTTCGAAGTTCCCTTCCATGTATACCTCCCTATGACTGTGCTAGTTTTGACACGGAAGATTACAAAGTCCACACCAATCTTCCACTGCTGCGGATAAACTTCCGTTCTGCTGTGTAGCTTAGACTCGACTCCGAGGAGCTTATAGTCATTTACCGAGTTAGTAAATTTCTTGCCTTACATGGAAATCGAAGTGTTATTATTGTTTTACCAGGAACCCAGTATTGCTCCGTATTCTGAGCAAGGCGGCTCCAAATCACACCTTTATATCCCGTTTATCTAGGGTAGAGTGTAATATCAACTCATTTTCCATGGTGTTCACTACACAGAATAATTCTCAAAAGACCACAATGTCTTTACCTTTCAGGTTACTCTACTGCGTAAATTGTGGATTGAATGTTTTTCTACAGTCTATGCCAGCATCTATAATAGGTCTCCTTTTTTTCAGGTTATTCGACTAATATTTTAAGCGTTTTTATATATCCTGTTCATGCTAGGTGATCAGCCCGTCTCATTTTTAGTAGATAGTACCGTTAAGACCGATGTTAGTGAGTGTGCCTGAAATATTTCTGGAGGTCGAGGTTTTTAGATGCATTTGAGACCGTAACTTGCGCACTAACTTGATATGCGGCACTAATCGATATGTAAGCTTTATGTCAAGGCAGTCGGCCGAGGAACGGTCTAATTCCTTCCCAGAAACACTTTGCTGGAGCTGGTGACAGCGACAGACGAGCGTTCCGCTAAGTTTACCGCGGAAGGAAGTTTTGATAGGTTGCGTTGAGAGCTGCTGCCGTTGTATACTCTACTTTTACAACTTTAAAAAGCGAAGAAAAGCTGAAATGCATTTCCTAATGAGTTTTGTACGCTTATTGCCATTTTGATTGATACGAGCCATATTCAAATCCATTTTGTAAGGAACAGCATCTTACTTATAAACAGCGCGTGTAATTCGTTGAATATGTTAGTGGAAGTACCTCAGAGCATGGGTGTTGTGTTATGAAACAAAATTTACTGCAGTGCCGTAAATTAAGTTCCATTACACTGCTGAACCTTCTTTTAATACGACAAGGCTTGTTCTTACGAACCCTTTGTTGGTGAAAGCTTGCTGAATTCGCTTTACTGCTGCTACACAAGCGTCAGTAAACATGTTGGAATTAAATCATCCCACAGAAATTCTGCCTTCTCACTAATCTGGGACACGCAAAAGAAAGAATGCCTTTATAAGATTATCACGAGTCAAAACCAAAAGCCTCCTAAACGTTTTTATGACAAATTCTTTGTATCTACCTGAATTGTTATGTAATTACGTTTTTATATACTTGTGCACTATTCATTTCAGGATTGTAAAATAAATTGTGTATTTCATGACATCTTTTCCCCAGCATACCTAAAGATTTGGATCACAAATCTGCATAACTCCTGAGATCGGCTGTCTTCTGAGATTTTACTTAGCTAGAATGCTAGTTATTTTGCCGACGTTTCGGGATGAATTATCGGTCCCATCTTTAAGGGTGATGGGACAGATTTGTTGTCCCGAAACGTCCGTAACAAACTACCATTCTACGCAAAGTAAAACCCCATAAAAACGCAGATCTCCTTTACACCGCACAGGAAGCCTGATGTCATTTTACCTCTTCTTTTCTTGTTAGAAAATTTAGGGACAACAATTGACAAAATAAATTTCCGACAATTTTACATCAGAACTTAATGAAATATTTGGCGAGATTTTAGGCTTTTGCTCTAGTGTACGTTACGGTTTCATCCATTAATTCCTTATTCTGTGTAGGATGTCCAATGAAGGACATTTGACTCTTGAAAATGAGATCACTAAGCTGTCTCTAAAAGTCAGGATCTAATCACCCAATGACGCAGGATTATATTCCAGAAAAGGAAAAATTTGATTTATCTTTCTTACACTTCCGTAAACTTGAGACATGACTGTCGCTTAGAAATCTAAACTTAAAAGGGGAAATATATTGTAAAATACGCAGTTCACAGCTGATCTATTAACCCCAAATTGTTTAAATATATGTGATATATATTCTCATGCTTTAACTCTACTAAGCTTGGAATTTACATGAGTAGTATGTTAAAATTCATGACATGTCTCATAGCAAGGCCATTGCTTCTCCAGTATGCGACATTGTACAGAGACCTTAGGACCCGCGATATAGAGGAATATGATGTGTGTTCAGAATTATTATTTTGTGAATATTAAACAGGTGATACATTCAGTAAAAGCTGCGCCTTACACTTGTTTCTGTCCACGTCAAGAAGGCATATAGGGGAATTGGAGGTACAGTCCCTATCATTCTGAACCTCGGCAATAGATGTTGTTCAGTGATCAATTTCACGCCACAACCGCTTAAGCCCTAGTGAAAGAGCTCTCCGTACCACAGAAGGAAGCGGTGGACCACAGAGCCTGTCTGGACATTTTGGACAACCATAAAGGTCTTGTTTCTGCCGCGGGTCGAACTGTGGGACGTCCAGCACATATCTAGATTTACAATTGTAGTTGCCAACGGGGAATTTGTTATTCATCAGGATTTAATTATTTAGAAGCAAAGCGCAAGTCACACTGACTATCTTTGCCTAATCCGTCTCTGATCTAAGATAGCTACTAATGTCAAATTGTTTTCGTTTAGAATAATGTTCGTAATCATCAACAAACAGCTATTGTTGTGTGTGGATTTTCAAAAATTATTCACTGCTCTAAACAACACGACCAAAATATCCAAATATATTGACATAGTAATCGATTTTATATGCAGAATGAAATACCAATGAAAAGTACAGACAAATTGTATATATGACGTACAGCAGGAAATGACACTCTGTTGTAACCGAGAGGGAGTGTGTTTACTGCGCAGTAGGCACTGATTCACAAAATGAAATTCAAGTTAGAGACGGCCTTGAAATTATAATGAGTTTTTATAGCCATGCCTATGAATATTTGGGAGAGAAGCTAAAACATCAAAATAACATCCATGAAGAAAAGAAGAGCAGACTGACCTCAGGGAGTGCCTGCTTCTATTCGGCCCAGAATCGTTTGTCTTCACACCTTTTGCACGAAAATAAAATAATAATGTATACATCTTCGAAATTTTGTCTGTTGTGTTTTATTGGTGTGAAACTTGACCTCTGACATCGAGGGACACGAGAGGCTGTGGGTAATGAAGTAGAGGTCACCACTAAGATGGGTATTTGGGCTTAAAGGATGGCTAATACGTTTTGTATTTGAATTCAATTGTTACAACGCTTGGGACTGTCTTATCCGCTAGGCAACCAGTATCTCGTGGGATTAAGGGGGAAAAATGACATGGGTATTTGGACTGTGCGTAAGAAGGAGCCTAATGATCTGTGCACATCACCAAATATTGTTCGTTGTTGAAGGCAAAAAGAATTAAAAGGGCGGTGTTAGTGGCAAGTTGGGGGAGAGTGTGGGGAGTGTGAAGTTTGGTAGGGAAAACTGAGGTAAAAGGACCGCTTGGAGATCTAGGTCGCAATGGAAGAATAATATTTGAAGGGATCTTAAAGAATTACTATATTTAGGCTTTGAATGGGTTGGTATCTCAGTATGGGGACAAATGGCGTTCTTTTGAGTACATAATAATGAACCGTCAGGTTCCGAAAATTGCAGAGAATGTTTTCAATTGCTGAGGAACTCTTAGCTTATCAAGAAGGACTTTGTTCTACGGAGTTTGTTAATTAGTTATACACATTGTTGTAGGTAAGTACACGCAGCATGTAACAGTATCATGTTTAGATTGCCTTCCAAAGGTCACATCTATCAAGCTTTGTTATTGCAAAAGAAGGTATTACTGAAGTAGCACGAAAAAACATTCTCTCATACTCTTCTAGTCGAAAGAATACAGATGGTATAAACTGCTAGCCACAGAATTTCTTAGAAGTTGCTTCTGCGAACAAAGCAGACTGTATCAAATTGAAAATTCATGAGTTGCTTTTCTCTAATCCGAGATACGGTACCTCAGAGGGGACTAAAACCACTGTAGAAAGAGGCAGTGTGATTTACGTTGCAGTTATGTTTCACTAACTTTTCTTGGAAGGGACGCTAAAACCCGTTAATAGAGCAGATTAGTGATTTAGCTACATCTTAAGCACAATATTATACAAAATAATATCAGGTGCTACGCGGAATTAGAAGAGGGTCTTCCAAACACAATGTGTGAATTTGTAAAATTATTTAAAGTGACTTAGCTACCTTCGAGTATAAGATTAACAGAATATTTGAAAGCGAAGACAAAGTTGCTCTTGTGTTACTTTCAGGCCAATAGGGGCGATGAGGCAATACTACGGGCTGCAGAATAATAGCTCAAATGGAATTGCGCGGTTACATTAGAGCCGGCCATATTCGTCCAGTTCTGTTCGCCACTGTGTTCCCGTCCTACTGCAGCCATGTAACAGTTTGTATCTCGCAGCTGGAGCCACAAGGTGTAACTGTTCAGACACGTCATCACGTCGTGAATGTTTTACCGATTATTTTGAGTCTTAAAGGATTTCTTCAAGACGTCCCTTGCTGTTACTGTAAACTACGTATAAAAGCGATTTATAACTTTCAACATAAAGTAGAGTTCATTGGTTCGAGCATTTGCTCATAGCGAGTTGACCAGAGCGTGTGCTGTCACCAGGACTACAGCCTTGTCCATGAAAGAAGGAGCGTCGGCCTGCTGCATAATTAGGTGACTAGAGTGCTTTGTGACTAGCGCAAGTCAGAGTGCCATTTCAAATAGCGTGTAATCGTTCTTAATGTTCTTAACTGTACACTCTGTACCTCAGACTTTCACAAGGTTACAGTGATCAGTAGGTACCAGCTGTTACAAACAGCAACTGTCGTCAACATAGTCACCAACAATAAAGACTGTTGACAGTTCCTGAGTAAAACTAGAACAGATTTTAAGTAAGAAAACTGCTGTAAATTTATATTAAGTCTGTCTAGCACAATACGAATAAAAGATGTCGTTTGATACAACTCATCTGTGAGGGGCTCACCGTAGCCTACACGCAAATGGTGCCTTCGGAGAATTCCCACTAACCACTCCTTATTGCATATCAAGTACGAAGGTGCATTAAAATCTACAGGGCGTTTCATAATGTACTCCGGGATTACAAAATCTTTTTATATGAAAACAGTAGTACATGTATTTACGAAACCTGTACAGATAGAAGGAACAACTCAAAAATTGTTTTCCCATTAAGCTGTTTTTATCGTAGTTCACATTTCTGCCGCTGGGGCGATGCGAGTGTTTGTAGTGAGAAAATGGCCGCTCCGGGGAAGAAGTTGTTTTGTTTGCTGGAATATCACACGAGTAAGTCTGTGGTTATTGCGCAACGTGCATTTCGTGCAAAGTACGCAAAGGACCCGTCTGCAGACAAGACTAATCATGCGTGGTGTAAACAATTTATTGAAACTGGGTGTTATCGATGCACCTATGCTGACGCGTGTGTGGCAAGAACTTGAATATCGTATCGATGTGTGCCGTGTCACCCGTGGTGCACACATCGAACATCTCAAGTTGTCAAAAAAAAAAAAAACTTTTTCGGTTTTTTTGTGGCTGTGAACAATTCCATTAAGGTAGGTCCTTTGGTTTTCTTGCTATAAATGTTTGTAATCACGGAGAACATTATGAAATACCCTGTATTTCGTGAAATTCCCTTGTAAACGAGGCACGTGGATTGGCTTGCGACGATACATTGCTCCTGACCGAAGATTAAGGTGTAAGAAAGTAATACTGCATTACTAAAAAAGTGCGGAATTGGTTTAAAACACCCAGTGTGCAGAATAGTATGATTCATTCAAGAACGGGTGAATGATGGACTTCGTCGACCTGGTGTCTTCATAACAGTGACGACATATCGACAGCATCAGGTTTAATTATTATCGTAAAAATCCAGTAGGACTGTATGTGTAGTCACCTTCATAATCCCGTTGATCCTGCGATGACGTGTCGGGAACAATAGGAATTATCCAGCATCGCTTCACGACCTCATCAATAGCGAATCGGAGGTCAGATGAAAGAAGGTGTTTATACATAGAGAGTGGCGGGAGTTATTGTCTAGCGCTAGGGTTAGTAATTAACAAATTGCAAGCAGATGAGGGTTTCATTAAGTAATGCGGCTAGAGAGTAAGGAATGAATTTGAAAGACTTATGGCACAGAAGGTAAAAGATATCTTAAACATTACAATATCAGTAAGTTACAGGGCAAAAGTACAGGATGGCGGGATCAGTCAGTATAGTGTATGGCGAAGGGCTTCACAGAAAGTATTAATTACGCGCAGGATCAAAGGTTTTCTGCTTGCGCTCCCACATCGGCCTGGGTCTAACTATGCAACAGTACTGTGGAACGATTACTTGGGGTGAAAGCAGACGAGGCATAATGCTGGTAGTTGACTTCCCAGCTGAGTCTCGATTAAGAATAATTAGACCTAAATGACAATTTCTCCTACGTTATCGTTGCGTGGTGCTTATTTGCAAAGAGGGAAAACTCTCCCTTTTTCGAATATGAGAGAATTAGACATATAAGGGGGGACCGCGGTTACACAGTGATGAAGGTGTTGTGCTACAAATCGGAAAGTCGATGGTTCGATTCCAGATGGTGTCATTGGAATTTTTCATTGACATAATCCTCCCGATCGTACTATAGCACTGGGGTCGACTCAGCCTCTAACAGACATGACTACCAGGAGAATTTCCTGGGAGCAAAAAGCGGCCGGTGCGTTAGGCTGACAACCTTACCACCATCCTGGGCCATTGTCACGTAATCTGGGAAACCTAACTTCCTGGAACCCTCTGGGCAACTCGGGCCTGTAATGAGACTGAGCCATATAAGGTCTTTTGATAAATAAGTGACTATCGTGTACTGTCGTGTTATGTGTAACGTAACAGTAATCATTCTTTGTAACAATGCGGTATGTATGTCTGAAAAATCATGGGGCATATAACGAGTAACCTGATCGCTTATTTGTCAAACAACATTTATATTTGATCGAAGTTTAAGTCTATAATTTTGCAAATAATCGTAAAAAATTCTTTAATTGCTTTCTTTAAAAGGTGATAGAGCTTGTTAAAAGGGGAGAACCATACTTCATCAGTTTCTTTAAAGACACGTAGTTTAATGAGTTAGTGCATTGTGTTTTTTAACCGGAGTTACGGAAATATATACTACTTAACTAGCCCATTTATATATGCATTAGCACCTTTAATATCAGACGGCCTGCTATAAAGTACGTGAGAAGCAAAAGCAAGTGCTTTTTTACTAGTTCTCAAAACTGGTAATTTCAAGATGAAATAAAGAAAGATGCTGTCAAGGATGAGCTGAATTGGAGCAATCTAGCCACTTGCTTTTCAACCCTTGTGATTAAAACCTGGAGGAGGAGAATGGGAGATGAAGACAACGTTTGTTACGAGTACAGCAACAGTTTAGAAGATGGAAGGGAAAGAAATAAGAGAAAATGAGAGATTTGGAGTGCAATGGCACAGAAAGTAATGTATACGTATATCATCTACTCCAGGCAAGGAGACTTTATTGCAACAAAGTCGAGGTTCCATGAAGTTATCTTAGAAAGATTTACTTGCAAAATACAAGGTGTGTTCAGCACAGTACTTTATGAGTTAATAGCAGTGAAACGTTATACAGGCAGGAATATAATGCAACATTAAAGAACAACGGAAATAATTAGGCCCTTAACACTTGAAGACGAAAATTAATTTGAATAATATAGGAGTACGGAAATCCACGTTCTTCCTCGCTGAGAACAGACTGATTTTCTATACAGGAGTCCAGATGGATTGGTGACGTGTATAGTAATATCTGATGTTTATTGTGAAAGACATTCAAAACCCGTACGTAAATAACACTTGAAGAACGCAAATATTTTAATGTTAAAGAAATTTGAAGAGACTGAAAATCGGAGAATTACAGTACAGTGGGTCTCACAGACTATCAGTCCTTTTACTACTTAAAAAACCGAAACTTTCCCACACAATGTATTAATGATAGTTGAAGAATAAGAGACCAACTTGATGTCACAATTTATTAAGTTTTATTTCACTTCTTCTGTGCTCAACATGTTTCGGACATTAAGACATCCATCATCAGGAGCCTGCGACTTTTCTATTGTATCACCACATTGGTTGTGTGTTCTTGTTTCGATGTGTGTTGGAGTTTCGGTGTGGCTGGTTGGGGTGGTATCCGTGTGGCAGGCTGA
>Ga0123357_10013798_pt1 | contig 10511 bp, 7 predicted proteins | sample TergutEmb28metaG_FD_89873 | JGI IMG/M metagenome (GOLD analysis project Ga0123357, IMG submission 89873) | Embiratermes neotenicus P4 segment gut microbial communities from Petit-Saut dam, French Guiana - Emb289 P4 | ecosystem: Host-associated > Arthropoda: Insects > Digestive system > Gut ...
CCAAATTTAGCGTGGGCCCTGGATGGAGGGAAATTGTTAAGTTTTTGCCCCAACTGCTTTTCCGTCAAAGAAAGCCCCCCCCCCCCCCGAATCATATTAAATATGGGCTGGCTGAGCCACAGTTACTCTGAAGGAGAGAGAAATCTTTTGCTACTACTGGGACTTGAACACCAGACCGACCAGTCTATGCCTTAGTCGATATACCGGCTACTATTTATATGCTGCAAGTAAATTAATACTTCCAGAGGTAAATTGTTTGCCGGTTTCTAAGTGTGGGGGTAATGTCGTTTTCGACTATGCCAACAGTGCACAAACTACATTTTTGTATGATACGTAATGTTTGATTATGGCGGCCCGTAGATGACACCATAGGTCCTATTCTTAAGCGATGACGTCATTGGGGCGGTTTCGTGTTTATTGGCTGGAAGGTTGTTTAATCCGTGGAAATTTATCCGAAAACATTTTGGGTAGTGGACGTTAACTGCATTCATTGATTTTGAGATGGCTGTGTGAGATAATTTGTGGTGTGAGATAACTATGTCCCTGAGTGGATTCATGGAATTCTTCCAGAAAGGAAAGGTGAGATGATGTACTTCCAGAAATTGAAACAACGCTTGTATTATGCAGATCGTGTTGTATTTTGACAGGCATAACGTCGAAGATCATTCTGGAAGTATATGATGTTATCGTTGTGAAGGTCTGATATCAGAGTTTAGGATGTAAGTGTAATGAAGTTGTCAGTCGTTATCAAGAAAGCGGACGGTACTCGTTAGGCTTTGAGGTTTCATTTTAGTGGCAGAAATTCGAGGCGCGGTACATATACCGAGATAGCGTTCCGCCAAGGTTAAGTTTTGAGATTTCATGTTAATGATACGAACTTTAGGCATGACATCACATTTGCCATATATATGTGGACACATGAATTGCACCTCCTCTCCCTCGACGAACCACTGTACTCATTATTTCATACGTACAGTGTCAGAGTGTTAGAATCAAATCGGTTCCACTATACTAATTGTATAACAATGAATCTGTACAGTGATTATTGCCGCATGTTTTGTATTAATGTGAGATTTGAGTGGTGTTTCTATGATGGAAGCCTTCAAGGATATGATGCTGTGTAACTAAACGAGTAGTTTTTTGCCATTTTGAAGGATGATAGTGTCTCCATACTTAAAGGTAATGCAGTTTTCTTTGGACTACTTGACTTTGCCAACACTGTCACAGGGACTGATCACCCTGAAGATGGAGGCAGTATGTTTGTCTGAAATGTCAGTATATTTAATCACAAAACTTTGCAGAAATCCAAAATATAACCATCATTTGAATGACAACTGCCATGAAAATGTGGAAACTTATGTGAGGTATACATTCTGTTTATGCTACACTGTTCACTCATAAATATTGCCGTTATTTTGCATAAATAGGTGTATTCTGAAGTGTTTATAAATGAATAATAGTAACCATTTGAGTTCTAGAAGGGATATAAATGTGGGTCGCATTCTGCATTATTTCCAGGATCTTCTGTACCAAGCAGAAAGCATGTTACTCCAAAATATAATTCTACACAGCTCTCCTGTGTCAGAAGACCGTGTAATCTGTATCCATCTATGTGGGAAAAATACCTGTTGTTATTGCATGGTGCTCTTTTCCACTTTAAAACATCTGCATATCAGAATTGTCATTCCTTCTCTTTTCAGCAGTCCTATAAAAATGTTGACAGGATACTATCAGTTAGAATGTATTATTTGTTACAATTATTTTCTGTATTATTGCAGACGTTTCGTCCCAAGAAGCGGTTTGAGCCTGGAACACTGAGGTATTCGTTACATAAGCAGGCACAGGCATCTCTTAGTTCAGGCATCAACCTTCGCTCTGTTGTGCAGTTGCCTCAAGGAGAAGACTCTAATGACTGGATCGCTGTTCACGGTGAGTTAACAGCATGCTGTCTGAAAATGGAAGTTCTTAAGCAGTGATGTCTGCTGTCTTCTGTGTAACTTAGAAGTGGAATCATAAATTTCCATTACAATCCTTTATCATATAATTTAAATTCACTGTATGGTGATGATGTGAACCAAATTCTTTGTTCCATGTTTTCTTAGTGGGCCAGAGATAGTTCACTTCCTGTTGTTGGAAAGGTGGTTCACTTCTTGTCGTGACTGATCATGTGTTCAGAATGTAGTTTACTGAGCAATCTTAATGTTTGTTTAAAAATTTTAGATTTTTTTTATTATTGCAGGGAAAAAATTGGTAAATATTTGTGAGTAACTGTTTACAGATCAGCATGGCTTAAGATCCCAGAAGACTTGAATCTGTTAGTGCTATTATTGTAGCAACCATTAAGCATCGTGTTGTGATACGTAGCTTAGTGATAATGCAGCACTTACATGTTGTTACAGGCTTGCTGCTTTGAAAATAAACTGGTGAAATTCTTCTGTAATGAAGTCTCGTTTTGAACATAACAATACCGTTGTCTTTGTATGCAAGAGGTGTCTAGTGCAAATGTCGTATGGAGCACTGTCCTGTTGGTTTTTATTCTGGCACTGCCACCAAATTAAGCCATGTCAGCTTTCTTTGACATATTTTCCAGTGCATTACTGATTGTCATACTGTTCTGTAGTGCATGATTTGTACTTCACTCTGATGCATCAAGCAGCTTAGTGCAGAAACTGCATGAAGCAGTCAGGAAGGTTTGCATCGGACCTTACTCTTGAAGCTGTTCACCACTGTCTTTCTTCGGCATACACGCAGTGTATTTACCACTTTTCATTGTGTCAACCTGCTGTGCACCTTAAGTCACACCCTGCTGAATATTTTCATTTAGTTCTCATACTGATTGAGGAATATTCACACTATTTTTATTGTCTGCTGTGCCTCATAAGTAATAGGCACAAGTATTTTATTGAAGGGAGCAGGCAGGTCTCAATCCTTGTTTATAATTTTTTCCCTGATACTGCAATGAATCCTTTTACAGTAATATTGGTTTTGTGGACCACAACATGTCTTGCATGGAATGTTCTTTGTAAATCAGTTAACAAAAAAGGTGTCAGAATTATTCATACATAGCATTCAGAATCTGTTGTCTTGTCAAAGAGACCGGCCCTGTTATTGTCACTCTGGGATAACTTCCTTCCCTGTGCAGTGCAACATAACATACATAACCATCCATATGCTTCTCATTAAGTGTACATACTGTGTGCACTGATTTTGTTGTTAAGTGACATAATAAAGTTGCTTTTTTCTTCTTCTTCTTTTTTTGCAGTTGTGGACTTCTTCAATCGCATCAATCTAATATATGGAACTGTGTCAGAGTACTGCACCACAACAACATGTCCTACGATGTCGGGTGGACCAAAATTTGAGTATCTGTGGGCTGATGGTGGGAAGTACAAGAAACCGACAGCATTGCCAGCTCCCCACTATGTTGCCCTGCTTATGGACTGGGTTGAAGCTCAAATAAATAATGAAACACTATTTCCTGTCTCCACAGGTAACTGTATTAGCAGAGTAGTTTAGATGTCCCTTTTGTAGTGTTGCTGTGCATGGTAGCTTTACTGGGTAGCTGTTAAACTGGAACAGGAATGAAGGTAGGCAAGTGAAATGTTTCATGCAGAGAGAGAAAACATGAGATAGCTACTTTCACAAACTGACGCTGCATGGCCAGTGAGATGTGGTCACATCCATTGCTGCCACTGATTGGCCAGTGAGCACATGTTTATGTCCCTTGCATCTGCAGCCGGTCTTCATTGTTGTGTTTCAGTCTGTTAATGTCATCTCACCCCATCCTGTTTGGGTGTCTCTGTTGAGTTCTGTATTTAACAGTTGTGTGGTATAGTGTTACTGGTTTTCCTATTATTTGTTGTTGGTTTGTTTTTGTGCTGTTGGTTCTTGTGCATAAGGCCTGTACATGAAGCTTACCGTTTCTTGCTGTGCAGAGCAAGTTAGGATGCTTCATGGACAGTTGATGATCACTGTAGCAGAATGTGGTTGGCAAATGGATCAGCACAGGGTATGGCCTCAGGTTAGGACTGGATTGGGCTGAACACTGTGCGTAGGCAGTGAGCTTGCCACATGTAGCGTTATCAGCATTCATGAGTTGTGTGGTGGTGGTGGTGAAGGGTGAAGTGGGGAGACATGAGCCGAAACCAGTGCTAAGCTTTCTTGTAGTGTGTGCGGCTTACAGAACTGTTAAATCGTTTTGTTGTGCACACAGCACTGGCAGTTGCGATGAAGAGAACATTTTAACTGCAAATAAGCACTGGTTTGTCAGAAACGTATGGCTGCAATGTGTGGCTGCAACTAAACATTTGTCAGTTATGGGTTTCTTTGATGAAGAAGTCATTTGCATGCAGGCACTAAAGTGACTTTTTGTTTATTGGGCTTAGTGCAAAACGTAATATTTTGATTTTTGGTTGTTATCAACTTTTTGTTGTTTAACTGTGCATTTAAAAGGGTCAGATAGTACCTGAGTTTGAGAATGACCTCATGTGAGTCCTGTCCATTTGTTTCAATGTCACGCTCCCCAGCAGTTCAGGCTGGATGGTTGCGTGACGGCATGATCTTCCATGTCTGCACAGTAAGTACAGGGACTCGCCTGTCTAATGGATGTGTTCCTTCTTTTGCTGTTTGCCAGTATCAGAATGGTGTTGTCAAATAGACTGCATTCTTCATGCTATTTTCAGGTAGACTGCATTTTTCACTGTATTGTCAGAGACTGAATTGTGCATGACATCTGCACATAGAATGCATTTTTCATCGTCCACATAACCTGAACTCATGTTGCTGTTAAAACTGCCATTCCCCTCATTCTTACTGTAAGTGTGCTCAGTTGTAAAATGTGACATTGCCGATATTTCAGATTATAAAACAAGTTTTCCTTTCCTTTCCCTTGAGCGTAAATATCTATCATTGCTTATAAATGTATCACTTTGTTTTATAAATGTTTCAGATGTGCCTTTCCCAAAGTCATTTACTTCGTTATGTCGAAAGATATTGACACGGCTGTTCCGAGTGTTTGTCCATGTTTATATCCACCATTTTGATCGAATTGTGGCTATTGGAGCAGTAAGTACCTGATCGTTTGAGTACAGCATTTGCTTTCATATCACAGGGTTGCATACCACTGCCATATTTCTGAGATCTAATTTGCAGTGTGACATGCATAGATTGAGTTTTATATAACGTATGGTCACTGTTGAAAGTATCGATATAAGCAGATATGATATATCTTTGTTATTTTATTATTTTGTATCCTGTATAAAAGTGTCACATTTCTTTTATCCTGGAAGTGCCTGTGGCTGCAGCATTTATGACATTGTGTATGGTATGTGAATGATAGACTTGCAGATGTGATCATTTCCAGTTGCACGACTTTGTCTGAATGTTATTTGTGGAAACAAAAATAAATGCAAAATGTCATGCAGTTTACATCCGTAGAGGCATCAGAATATCATAACCGTATTTTGTGTTACTTCCTTCTTCTCTTGTTCAGTGTGCTGCAAGTTCTGTTAAGGACACACAGTAACACTCATCAGATTCCACATTTTGGACATGACAGTAAATGACAAGCCTCATGATCCAATCAGTTTACTCTTTTGTTGATCTGTGTGGGCACCAGAGCATGTGTGTGTTTTGTTTTTTGGCCATATGTCACATTACTGTGTTGGCAGGTGGCTGTGTGTCACACTGTTGTGTTGCTGGAACTCCCCTTTTCTTAGAGCCAATGTATAGCATGCACAGTTGACCATGTGCAAGTCAGATGAATAAGTTGTAAAGAGCAAACAGGGTACACAGAAGTTGTAAAATTGACAAATGTTTGTTTATTCTTCATCATGTTCAACCTGTAATAACATCACCTCCAGGGAGGCTTGTTTAGAAAACATATTTTGATGTCTGTGTATATATGGGGCAGCCAACTGTCTTGAACTTGCCGATCTATACCTTGGTATATTTTCTAAACATTTTTCCTTGTAGGGGACCGTATGAAATGGTGAAACATGTTGGAAAGGAAACAGGCAGTTGTTAATTTTGTAGTGTATGTGTGCTTGGTTGCTTTTCATGACCTTTTCAGTGTACTGTGCATAACAGTCGTACAGACTTCCATTACAGCCTCCTGCTGTGAGCTGTTGTATTGTTTTGTGAATGTGGTAGCTGTTGCCACATAGGGATTGCATTCATTTGCTGCTTGTTCTGTCAGTATGTTGTTGACACTGCTGTAATGTTGCATGTTAGTTACTGACAGCCCAGATGTGTTTTGTGGAATGTAAAGGTTCATTGCTGTGTTCTGAAGAGCTCACTCAAGACCTGCAGTGTGAGCCATATGTCTCCATTCTGCACCTTTACACCCTATTTCTTCAAGGTCTGTTTTAATATTGTCCTCCCGTTTGTGCTACATGTCCAGTTGTGCTGTATGTCCCATGTTTGCCGCATGTGACAGTACCTTGTGTGTCCCATTTGTGCTATGTGTCTTACTGTCCTATATGTTCCATTCATGCTACATGTCCCATTGTCCTGTGTATCCCCTCCCATGGAGGCCATCTCATTTGTCTGCAGATTGTGGATGTGCTGTGGTGTGGTGCAAAGGCATATATGTACCTTTTTTGATAATACAATGCTGTGTCAGATGTGAGATTCTCATGGTGGTGTTGCAGAGATTCAAGTCTTGTGGGATGTGACACTGTGTCATTTTGGTGAGTGGTTCCTGACATTGCAGAAGAATATTGTTATTGAACTGCTGGAGTGCTGAAGATGAAGGCACTTTGTTCAGAATATCAAGAACCACTCATCCATTAACAGTGTCATACCATGGCAGATCTTAAACCTCATACAAATACTGCATGCTAATATTCTTACTGTTTTACCTATTTCAGGAGCCGCATGTCAATACCTGTTACAAACACTTCTATTACTTTGTTCGTGAGTTTGACTTAGTCAGCAGCAGGGAACTTGAACCATTGAAGGAGATGACATCACACATATGTCGAGATTGTAGTGATCCTGCGGCAACATCCAGTTGACCGTCAACGTCAATATGACAAGTATGAAGTCACAGAACATCTATCCTCTTCCATGGTAGGGTTTACCATTACATTTTTGTATCCTCTTCTGTAGAGAGAGTCTCATTTTTCAATTATTTCATTATGAAATAAATGGATTTTATGTAAGATATAGTTTTTAACAGAGAGAAGCATTGTTTGTGCTGTGTAAATATTAACCATTTGGAAATGTATTTTATTTGTGAAGTCAGAAGTTTATGATCTGTCTTAATCTAGTGTACCTAAAGCTTATTGCTAGTAGTAGACCATACATTAGTGACGTCTGGTACAGATTTAGAATACTGTGCATGTTGATGTGGAATTTTCAGCCACTGTCACTATCTGCTTCTCTGAACATCCACTGACCTTTCATGGAGTGGCTTGTATGGTACTTCCTTTTATCACACTTGTTTTCATTGGTCTCCACTACCTTGCCTGCTCCCAGTTTTCATATTTTTTTTCTCCACACAGTCCATTGTCATCTGTCTGCAGAATTGACAGCAGTCTGTGGTGGTGTGCTTCTCTGACTGATATTCCTCTTGAATTGTTGTGCTGGACCTTTGCATTTGATGTATGTTACAACTAATGCCTCTATCAATGCCAGTTTACTTTTCACGAATTGTTGTGTGTTGGGCTTTGGTAATGTTGTGCCATTCCTGACCGCTTCCTTGTCTGCACCATCAGCAATTCTTATCCATTACACTGTCACTTCTACATAGCCTCACATTTTGGATATTTTTATGACATGATTGCTCTTTTCAAGAGCCCACTGTCATGTAAAAACTGCACTCCTTACTCATGTTCAGCAAACAGGTAGCCAAAGAACATCTTTGTAGGTGCATGGTTCCATTCATGCCTGTAAAGCTTCATCCAAATGCCCACTGTGATATGTTCAGTTCCTGGCTCATATCTTCCTGGTGCTGACTGCCCGTGCTCGTAAACAAAGCCACCATATTTAATATGATTCTCACTCGGAGTAGTGCACCTATCGCAACTACACATCAATTGACAGTGTGCGTTGTGCATTGTGACTTTGTATCTCTATTGGTACCATGTACCATTGACAAAACTTATTTTGTTTTACAATGAGAAAAGTGAAAAATTTAAAACTTATTTTAAAGCCCATTTTCTTTATACTCTGTGACTGTGATTTATTGGTGGAACAGACAAAATACTTCTTTTGTTCAAAAATTAATGCAAGTACAAAGTGTGTAATGTATCTTACGTCTGGATCCCAGTTTACCTCATGCCCATTCTTGTACTGTGAGCTCAGCGGTGTGATTTGTGTCACTGAAGTAACAAATTATGACTTTGAGTATTCAAACTACAGGGTATTATTTGGTGTGACAACTGCAGTTTGTCACTTCTCACCACATCCACCACCACCACCACCACCACCACCACCATCACCATTTTGCCAAACATAGGGGCATTTGCTAGAGTGGCCTGCGTTAATATGATATAAGAGCTGGTGGGATGTGGCAACCAGTGGTTCTCATATCAAATGATGACCTATACAAGAACTCGTGAACAAGAGGCACATATGCCGACTGTGTCACGTATGCCATGTGTTTGTTGCTGGAGGCATTTGAAAGGATTTTGTTTATAGTGGACTTTGTGAAGACCTACATAAATGGGATGGAGTGGCAGTGAAGTGAAGAGCTGCTTAATCCATAGAAACATAGAAATATTGTCACTAGTATTTGCTAAATAATTAGCCCACATCATACACTAATTACGTGTAAATGTTTGTAATAATAATGCATATTAAGTTATGAAATATATTATTGAAGTTATTATTTTTGTTTGTTTAAGCATGCTGTTCTGCAAGAGCATAAGTTAAGTACAGCCCATGGCATTTTGTTATCATATACTGACGTTTGGAAAGAAACTGAGAGACATGTTGAGCTGTATTTGCCCAAAACATTGTATAAATTATTTTTGCTCTTGTTTGTGTCATAAAAATGATGCACTGCAGTCTTTGAGTCTCTGATTAATTGGGACTGATAAAACCATCCTGAACATCCAAATCTGTCATCAATGCAAAACACCCATTTGGTTCTACGGACTTATGAAATACCAGTAATAAAAATGAAAATGTATTCCCAAAATCATGAAAAGTATGAGAGTTCATTTTTAATAAAATATGACCACTGTTTTGAAGGAAGAAGTACATTAAATTGTTGAAGGAGAGTCTCATTCTCTAATGCATGAAAGCAGTTGCCACAGTTAATGAAAGACAAGAGCAGCAGCTTGACTGAGCTGAGAGCAATCTGTGAAGTAGCAGGAGAGTGGCGGAAAGCCAGTACAGTGACCCTGCGGCCTCCTCCTCATGTATTGGAACTGGTTATGAGAGGTTGAAAACCTAAGCACTGACACTCACAGGCTTTGAGACTGTGTTGTGTTAATTTCTGATAATGTGTCGCACATGAACATCTGAAGGTTTGTTTAAGTCTGTTCTGGAAGCAGTGACATACCTAGTGCAATTTGTTTGATGGGGCTGAACGGTCTCCCAGACAGTGAAATCTGTTAATGCATCCGCACTCTTACTTCATCCCATTTCTCATTGCCAGTATGAAGGTTGACAGTGTCTAGAAACATAATTTTTCTGCCAGCGTCCCAGTTCTTGATAAGAGAACAGGACATAATTAACAGCTTCCTCATCCTGACCCAGTTGCCCACCTATCAGCAGCAAAGCGAAGTGTAGTTTCTAAACTATTGCAGAACTTTCGTAGTGCATGCACACCATGCCTGGGCTAATATCCTGCTGATCAGATCAGCATGCTTTTCTCCATGAAGGGCACAGACATTGTACCACTATTTTATTATTGTCATTGAAATAGTTTGTAAGCAACAAATATTTTATACAGTCATGTCCTTGAAATTCAGTTGTCTCTGACTGTCACATTATACATTAATCAAAGACCTGAAATCCAATAATCTAATCATGTTTTAAATGTAACAGTGGATATGTACTTGTACATATGGATTGTATTGTAGTCATTTAGAGGCTTTTCTTTAATTGGATTGTATGTAAATTTGTGACTTGTTGGGTAGTGGCAGGTTATAATGTGTATAAAACATAACTGTAGAAAATCTTTGCAAAAATCTAGCTGCCTTTGTGGAAAATAACAGAGTACATTTACCAGACCTACATGTGTTTTGAACCAGAGGCTATTGCCATGAGTGTTTGGGTGAATTTATGGCCCATTTCTTGAAAAAGTAACACCCTTTTTCTAATCCCACCTCTTGTATGAATGCAAATAAAATGCTTATCCTTTGTTCACATGAAGCATCCTTGCAGTATTCAGAATTTGCAGCATTTTTTGTTATGTTTTTTGGAAGTGTCAAAAGATATACAGGGTGTCCCAGGAGGAATGTGCCAGACTTCGGGAGGGTGTTCCTTATGTTAAAGTATACCGATATAACCCAAAACACCTATGTCCAAAGTGGAACGGTTATGGAGATAATGGCCAG
>Ga0123357_10013800_pt1 | contig 10510 bp, 4 predicted proteins | sample TergutEmb28metaG_FD_89873 | JGI IMG/M metagenome (GOLD analysis project Ga0123357, IMG submission 89873) | Embiratermes neotenicus P4 segment gut microbial communities from Petit-Saut dam, French Guiana - Emb289 P4 | ecosystem: Host-associated > Arthropoda: Insects > Digestive system > Gut ...
ATGTAGGATGAAGGAATGCTAAAAATTTTTCTTGCTTTCAAGAACGGGACGGTTGTTTGTGGGCCGCCCCGCGCCCCGCGCGAGCATAAAAAAAGGAGGGGGGGGGGGGGGGGGGGGGGGGACGCAGGAAGGAAAGGGAGAGAGAGGAAACACAGAAAAATAACGAAAGAGATAATATAGTTGGAGATAAGACAGATGTAAAATTTAAAACTTAATATATGTCATGTAAGTGTGAGAAGTGAAGACATAATTTTACAGGTACAAATCCTTACGGCTAGAAACTAAAAAAGTTACAGCACATGAGTCAGATCGAAACCGTACCTTACCCTCCCCCTCCCCCCTCCCCAACCCTACTCAGACCCAGTTATTGCAAGCGGTAGCAGGATAGTACCGCTGGGATAAGCCATAATACAGCTTATACCCTGTTGTCAAGATCTTACCATGCCGACGGTAATGGTGTAGACGGCAGAGTGTCAACCGTGTTTACACAGCGAGCTGCATGAAGCAGGAAAGCTGCAAAGCTTGTAGCGGCGATAGACACGACAATAACAAGGAAATTCTGCTATCACATGAAGAAGAGAGTCACAATATGGTCAGTCTGAACTGATGACATACATAGACATTTACAACCTCGATTGTCATGCCTTCATGGAAGTGAGCATCACCGACAGACAAGCCCTCACTGCACACGTATCGTACAAATGGGTTCTTGGAGATTTTGTACGCCTAAATCGATGTTTCCATTTGTTACAAATCCGTTCAATTTCTGAGACGCAATACCCGGACGGACAAATAAACAACCACCCAACAGGCGTCACTTTGACTTTCGAGCAAATAACGCATAGCTCGGAATACAGAAGACATAGCAACGAGTAGACTATTTAGATTGAATATTGAACTATTTAACAACGCTTATTCAGCTGCACGGATTATGCTGCGTCAAACAGCAGGACTGATGTGAATTATGTGTGGGGAAAGTTCAGGAAGGAAGCTCTCCAGCCCAATTTTTTAGATATATTGTGCCCCTTTTATCCTGTCCCTGACCACAGCACCTTTATCGCACGGAATGCCAACATGAGGCCTGAGATCCCTTGACAACCGCCGTGCTCACGGACATGATAAATGGGATATCCTATAGTATGGTTAAGGGCTGGGGAAAATCACTAAACACTCTTCCAGCCGAGATTCGATCCCGGAACATACCAAATATAAAGCAAGATGGTAAAGTAAATGGACGCGACATGTGCTCTATTTGCACAAGGCTGCCGGCAAGCAGTCACAAACACGAAGATTCGAATAAAGGGTGTTTTAACAAGTACGATCTGTGGCCAGAGCTCGAACCATGCATGACTACGCTAGTCACCTCGTGGTGTAATCACGACACGTCACCCTATTCACAGCTCTGGGGTCTTGTTCTTGCAAACCGCAAAATGAAAGTCTTAACACCATTTCAGAAGACATCCTTGGATCATGGTCCGAGCGCCGGAATTGCGGGGCAGTTAGTACAGAAAGCGGCTAAAGAGTCTGCAGTTGACCTGGACAGTTGTTTGCGCTGGGGAAATTCGGCCACCCCTTGTTTGTAACCAGTAACCGATGAATTCCAGTTCAAGATACATTGCGCTGAAGTTGGAGCGCGTTTGCTGCATGTGAGATAACACTGTTGTCTGTAGTGATCTATGTGCTACGCAGGCTTCCTAGAAATGAAACACCTAACAAAGGGTGAACAATGGAAAGAAGGTCATACAGTGAAAGACTCATGTTTTTGACAGGATCTATATGTCCCCCCCCCCCCTCGACCACCATCACGCGTGTTAACGGGCTCTACCCACGCTTTGCAGGCCAACTGCTAAGGGACAGTAACTGAGTCCATGGAGCTTAGTCTTCGTGCAGACCCTAAGAGTTGCTAAGCCGATTGAGTCATTCTCACCGTCGTACACAACTAGCTCGCGTATTACGTCGAGCCCCTTTTATAGAGCATGGGGTGGGCAGCGTAGTCGGTATAGCGACTGGCTACGGGCTGGACGGTGCGGGGATCGAACCCCGGTGGGGAAGGCAAGATTTTCCGCGCCTGTCCAGACCGGCCCTGGGGCCCACCCAGCCTCCTGTACAATGTGTACCGGGTCTTTTCCGGGATAAAGATCGGTCGAGGCGTGACGCTGACCACTCACCCCCTTCTAATGCCGTGGTCAAGAAAGAGTACAGCTATACCTGTACTCGCCCTATGGACCGTACGGCCTGTACAGAGCCTCAGTGCCTGCACAAGGGTGCACTTTACCTTTATTTTACTCTTAGACAGCACGAAGAAATTTTATTTTAGAGTACTGAGTTATGGTCTCGGTTGTCTTAAAGACGTCTGTCGCTTTCCTAAGATCCCTGTCACTGAAACTTACAACAGTTTTCGCAAGTAGCCTATGTAATACACCACAGCACGTACAGAGTGGCACCCAAGTCAGTTAACTGGTAACTGTACACTAATGCACGCAGTACACGCCTTCATTACTTTCGGAATTTCCAAAAATGGTCCGAAATCTGATCCTCCATTTCCAATGCACATCTCACGAAAATGTGATGCCGTTTTACAAATTTACTGGTGTAACTCTGTACTGGCATCAAAAGTCCGTTAAATAAATTTCGGGCCACTCCTGTTTTAACTGGATATCGCTATCTTTATACCTACAAGCGTCAGAGACCGCCATGGCGAAAATTTCCGCCTTCTGGGATATAGCAAACATGTAGACTGCTACACGGGTTCCAGCGTTTCCTCTTCATCTTCTTGAACTGCCCTAAATATGGAGATTAGCTAGATTGTCCGAAACATGTGTACCTACATACCAAAGTCCACCGCGTCAGATCCCGGAAGAAGTAAATCTTCATGAGCATCGTCAAGATAATGTTTAATTACACGTGGTATGTCGTACAGTTCAGACTTCGGCTAGTCAAATTCTCCTCCTTTTACGGAAACCGAAGTTTCAGCCACTCGTACTATATACAGAAGAACCGGCAGTGAATTTAGTCCATCGTTCAACGTTTTATACACCACGTAGGTAAAGCTTGCTTAACGCAGACCGCCCACAGCCTGCTCTGTCTTTGTATTCAATTATACGAAAGGGAGAAGGGAGGTTCAGATGAATGACCCGACCCGTCACTCTGACGGGATAAAATCAGGTCCGCTGCCCACTATCAACGGCAATATATTTCCATCTTGCACACAGACAGGCGATCACGACTGTGTGATTGGCCGATAAACGTTATGAAACAGCATACTGTTACACAACTGGCCACAGATCAATACATTACTTGCTGGGTACGTACACTTATTTTTTAATCTAATTCACAGATAAAAACTAATTACAGAACACTAAGGCCGTCTTAGAAGGCGCCAGTGCGGATCGTGGGTTCCAAATCAAATCGGGCAGTGCCCTGTACCCCTTGCCACGTTTCAGCAGACAGTTACATACCGGATAACAGTAACATGGAGATGATTTATTCAAATTTCATGTTGTTTTCTTATCATCCAATCATCGTCTCTTCAATTTGCTCATTTTCCATCTTCTCCTTTTCCCCTTCCTTTGTCCCTTGTTCCTTTCCATCTCGAATTTCTCATTATTCTGTTACCCTCCATCCATTCTTCCTACTTTGTGAACAGAACTGTCAACGTTTCTTAGACTGCATTTGCACAGTACGGAATGCAAACTGATGCTTGTCATGACGTCAGCACGCACACAAGGTGAAGGCTGCACTTAGAATCTGCAATGACAACAACAGTCTTGTGACAATACGCACTCCCATCCTAGGTGCTACACTGCCTGTCGAATGATTCGGAATCACGGCATTAACTGATGGAATTCAATAGCCGGCGTACACAAAGTACAGGCACGAAATAAACCATTAATTATTTCTTAATGCATGTGTAAGATTAATTCGCACTTAGTAAAGCATTTAATCAACAAAAATTGCTGCATGTTTATCTCAATAAACATTAAAAATTTTACTTACTAATGTTTGATGTTGGGTAATGTCTTTCGGAGTTCGAATGATTAGAAGCAACGTGTAGGTGAGAAACAACTGCTTCCTCACGCGAAGGCCAAGGGAAATACATGAAGTACGTTAGCTTTCCTTGGCCTCCGCTTGAGGCAGCACTGTAAATGTTAGCACTGGGCTATTTTGTACAAAGTTTTGTTTTTTTTTTTTTTAGTAGAAAGTATTAAACGCAACAGACACTGCCATTAATACCGATGACAAGCTTTCTAAAAATGTTTATACTGAAAATATGTTTTCGGTAGTTCAATAGATCATGAAGTAGCAAACAAACCTTACCGTATTAATACACATGACTGGTATGCAAACACGATTCATTCGTAGAAAAATTCCCATTTGTATAACACTTCCTCGCATATACGCATTTCGCGCTGTGTCTCGCTCCTCTGCCCCATTTTTGAAGCTGGACATCGATCTGTCACTGACGCTTCTAACAGGGCGGAGCGCCGTGTGTCACAGTAAACTCATTATTTAATTCCATATTTGCCGCTGTATGTTTATACGCATTTTCTGTGTCGCTGCGTGTTATGTCACTCCGAAACAACAGGCCCAGGCCATGGCTCAGGTGTTTAGTCACCGGCCTCTCACCACGGGTTCAATCCCAGATCATTTCATGTGGAATGTGTAGTGGGCAGAGTGTTGGTGGGATGGATTTTTCTCCGAGTATTTCGGTGTCACCCTGTCAGCATTATTCCACTAAAATTTCGTACTCTTTCGTTCATCTATCGCCGACGCCGTATATTAGCAATTGACAACGTCGTCGAATGACATTCTTTAAAAAAAAAACTTCTTAACAACCGACCGATCACATTAACCAGATACCGGCTTTTAACACTGTATCTACGTAGGACCGGGACAAGAAAACAAGTGAAATGTCTTGTAAATAAACCCAACTTGGTGCACAGTTTTTCTTAGTAATTTTATTTCTTAGTATATTTATCTATCTCTACATGTTTCGGGCGACTATGTGCCCATCATCAGGAGAAACAACTGTATTTATGCGACACATAATCGCTCGAAACATGAAGAGATAGATAAATATACTAAGAAATAAGCGTACTAAGAAAAACTGTGCCCCAAGTTGGCTTTATTTACGAGATTATACAGGGATGCGCGGTCAACAAAATATCAAATTCGTGTATACGTGTCGGTGCTTAACAATCCCATGTGAGGTATTTCCGTCATTTTTAACTGCTTAGTGTTCTGCTTTGCTGAAACATGGAGAAACTAAACTTTCTTGTTTTTCGGAATGACAGACAGACGATAATGCTTGTTCAGTTAAGGCAGCTGTACAGCGTGCCATTACGTGTCTGAAGGGCAATCTTCGGTTGCTGTTGTTGTTTCGACTTGACTAGACACGGTCACCGGAGGTTACGCTGCCAATCTGCCACCGACCAGGTAAATGGGGGAGAACTGATCTTCTGTGGTATGGGCCCAGAGGTGGGTGCAAGTGACATGTTACAAGTTTACTGTTTACGTGTATGTGTAAACAGACACCTCAGCAGGCAAACCACCTGGTTAGCCTCATACGTTGGATCAACTGTTACATAATATTGTTAAGCACGCAGTTCAAAAATATCTCAACACGTTTCACCATGGACCTTCACTTTACCAAAACTAGCACAATGATTCCTATACGGATAGTTCCGAATTTAATTTCCGGCCCGCCATCAGACTACAAGCTTCTATGATCTTTCTCGATCCTTCCACTTACCCTCCCAGTTTGAAAGAAAGACATGAAGATTTAAATCGGGAAAAATATATTTGAACTGTTCGTTCACGTGAATGTGTCACTTCAGGCACTAATTGACAGTGACTGAGAACAAATGATGCGAAGTCTATTTGGGCCTGAGGGAGAGGGGGAACTTTGTTAACGGAATGGAAACAATTACATAATGAACACTTTCATCACTCGTAGGATTAAGATGTCCAACGCAACGATGACATAAGCGGAACCTGTACCACGCAAAGGGAAGACGAGAAACTACATTTTAAAACCCTCAAGGGAAGAGGTCATTTAAAAGAGTGGAAGACGATTTGATAATATTAAAAGAGGAACAACGTTTAGAAGCAGCACAGATGAAATTTTTGAGACACTTACTTGGAATAACAAAACTAGATAAAGAAAAGAATCAATGTATTAGGCAAAAAAACGGGAGCACAGAACATAACAAAGGAAATTCAACAGTGCCAGAAAAAGTGGCTACAATATGTACAGAGGACGGACACAAACAGACTACCAAAACAAGAGCACAAAACATAGTAAAGGAAATAAAACAGTACCAGAAAAAGTGGCTACAACATGCACAGAGGATGGACACAAACAGACTACTAAAACAAGCACTACAATATAAACCAAAAGGGCGAAGGAACATTGGACGACCGAGGAAGAGATGGAGGGACCAACTTCATTTTGAGGATCAAAGAACAGGAAACACGCCTAACCCTTCAGGAACATGATGATGATGATGATGATGAAAAGGGTATCTTAAGGAAACAGTGCGATGATGCGGAGGGGACTCATGCAGCTCAAGACAACGTATAAACACGATAATTGATTTTGACGTTCCACGTGAGAGGGGGAATTTCTTGACCACCGACTACCTACCTACTTCTTACCTTCTCACCACGGAACTTCATGGACACTGCTCCTTACTTGTACAACGCCTTAGTTATGTTCCTGAAAAAGTTGGCATAAATCGAAAATGATACGCCCACAAGAAATAACAGAATAGGTAGGGATAGGCGTAACACAGCGCAGCCAGCCAACGGACATTAAACTAAAAATGAGAGGGCGTAGATAAAAAAAAAATGGCACACACTGCCAAGGGATGTTAAAGGCAAAAAAGGGCGTAAAAGAAGTGGGGCGTAAAAGAAGTGGGGCGTAAAACAAGTGTAACGTGTAGTTATAAATTCAGTAGAAGACTAAAAGACACTGATGTGCTGCACAAAATAACAGTCGTTGAATTCGAAGCAGGAGCCTTTGGAAAGCGATGTGCTAGTTCAGCATACCTTCAGGGTTCTTTTTGGGCTAGGAGTTTGTCAGGGCGATGCACTGAATTAAATGCCGTCAGTAAGCAACGACAGAGAGTGGGCAGATATATTGCAGGTGGATGTATGGCACGAGGGCCAGTGAAAGTAGAATAAGGAGGAAAGTTATACAACAAATAAGATGGCATATACAGCATATGCATATAATATCGTGGAGAGAGGAACAAGTTGTATGCGTGTTCTGTGTGACCACTTAAGCTTATATAGACTGAACTGATATATAAATTATACAGCAATTTATTAATCTGCTTGCGTGCTAGCATTCTGCCGCCCACTAGCACAAACAAAAACCCGATTAGGATACGTAATAATAAACCGTATGACGGGGCACACAGAAACTTCATATGGGCACGTTAAATCACTCTGTATTTAAATTTTATAGGTACCGATAACCTTAAGTTAGAACACATTTTTCCAGTCACTAGACAACTCGGCGGATATATTAAAGACCTGAAAGAAAACAATAATGATAATAAATTTTGTTGCTTTAAACTTAAGTAAAATGTTTCCTCAACGGCAATATAAAACAATAAAGAAAAACAGCAACCACTCACACTGAAAGTTACTTTTTTCATCTCGTAAAGTAGTGGCCTTTATCAAACCATTTATTTTTGTAACTGTCATCTTTGACTTTATGGACAATATGCGGACATTTTGGACCTACTGCAGCGACTTCGAATGGCGGAGAGCGGACTGGCGAAGACGGGTAAAACGGAGACATCTTCCTTTCCGTCCGTGTTCTTTGTTATATGGCAGTTAATGGAGAAGGCCGAAGGAAGAAGGGGTGTACAATTCATTCTCACAAAAGGGTATACTGAAAGGCTCGTGACTACACTTTAAATTGCGCAAAAAGCATGGGTACCATAAACATACATGGTGGTATTCGTGTAATAAAGGAGGCTGGGTCGGCTCCAGAGCGGGTCCGCAAGCCATGCAGCACACAAAAATCTTTCGCCTCCGCCGAGAATCGAACCTAAAATTCTCGGTCGTCCAGACCATAGCCTTAAGACAATAACGACTACACCATCGTGAATCTGCGACAAAAAGGTGGACATTTTTTATGAGGGGATATTACGCAGCGTATAGGTAGAATTCCTTGCTGACGTTTCGGGACATCCTATCGAGTCCCATCTTCAAAGGTCACGAGTTGCTCCGAAACGTCGGCGAGGAATTACCTCTATACGCTGCGTATGACCCCAGAGGAGCGCATATCTCATCTACTTCGCGGCGGAAGCATGAATCACGCGTGGAAATGTTACTTAACTGAAAATTCAGCATCCAACTTCAGAGTATGATCACGTTCACGTTAAATGTTCGCAAATATCTCCAAAATTACATGGCGTAATACGCTAGAAAACAAAAGTCCTAGTTTTCGCAGTCGTGGCACACAATAGCTTCAAATACCAAAGACTTTCCATCTTCGTAACTGAAACAAACCAAAAGCTAAACCATGACGTAGCAGATAATGCATTATCTACATGCGAGATGGGCATCTGTGTCAAAAATCCCCTCACAGGGACTTATTATTTCGGCCGCAAATACCTACATGAACCACGCACAAGACAAAGCTAGCTAGAAGAACAGCATCTGATATCGATATGGGGTACCAAAGTTCGCAAATCAGACGCATTAAAACGGACTGAAGTGGATTACATCAGTTGGAGGCTCACACCATAAGCACGTGAGTAAATTTGCAATAAAAATGCAAATCCTCAACCCAGATAAAGAACCAACCAATTTCCTGAAGGTCTTATGGCAGATATTACAGGTACGTGGGTGATGAAATGTGCGTAACATTCAGCAATTATCGTCCCTGCAGAATATCAACGTGCAACTGCTGAAATCGACGTTCAGACCACAAGGCGCTTTGGCTACAGTGACACAACCATATTTTTATCGAATTAATTCAACGATAACCTTTAGCACAGCACTCAATCGCCGTTGCGAATTCCACGCTTTGCAGTTGTGTAAGCGACTGCTCATAAAAGAAATATTAGAAAATTTGTAAAAGGCACTGTGCCACATACAGTGAAATATTCTATTAATCTCTTTGTGAATTTCAGAACTGTGAAACAAAATTATTTAACAGTATACAAAAATTGGGAAGCACGTTCCGTAGGTACCAAAAACGTATTTTATAAGCACATTTCGAAATGATACTTTCAACTCGCCACGGATTGGACGGTCCGGGGATCGAACACCGGTGGAGGCGATATTTTCCGCACCCGTCCAGCCCGGGTCCGGTAACAATCCAGCCTCCTGGTAAATAGGTACTGGGTCTCTCTCCCGTGGGGAAAGCAGTCTGGGCGTGGCGTTGACCACCCACCGCCATCTAGCACCGACGCTAAACAAAGAATAGAGCTATACCTCTGCCCCCTTCTGGGCCTTCATGGCCTGTTCTAGGATGAACTTGGCCTTCTTTGTCTTCATATGAGAATAAAGGCAGTCTTCGAAGGATCAAATGCATATGAAATTTAAGAAATCAAGTGGATTACAGTTGACTTCCACGCTGTTGGTTACCACGGAAGAGTGGTAAATGTTAACGTTACAGGTCGGGATGGCTTCCCCGTGTCTACCCAGCAAAGTACAGACAATTTCCAATTATTGTCAGAGAAGCAAGATTAAGTTGAAACGCCACTACGAGTAGCGTACAAGTCATTCAAAATAAAGTCACGTTCCGTACTACGTGTTGCAAACATAGCTTACCGTCTAGATGCCACTTTTTATTTTATTGTAATTCTTATAGGCTCAACAAGTTTCGGGTATTGCTATGCCCATCATCAGGAGCTCGCGACTATAATGTTGATTACCACATTGGTCGTTTCGTTCTTGGTTTGCTGTATGTTGGAGGTTAGGTGCGGTTAGGCTGGAGTAGTGTCCGGGTTGCAGGCACAAGCCTGCTTTAGCCTGCAAACCGGACACTACTCCAGCCTAACCGCACCTAACCTCCAACATACTGCAAAACAAGAATGACACAATCAATGCGGTAATCAACATCATAGTCGCGAACTCCTGATGATGGGCATAGTAATGCTCGAAACATGTTGAGCCTATAAGAAGTACAATAAAATATAAAGTGGCATCTAGTTGGTTTTTTATTCTTCAGTTATCGTACTTCGTAGTTGTTGTGTTTACCGTTTTGCAATAATCCATGTTTTATTTTTATTATTTACTCCTGACCAACGCACCACACACACCCACACACACACACATACACACATACACATACACACACACATACACACACACCACACACACACATACACACACACCACACACACACACATACACACACCACACACACACCACACACACACATACACACACACCACACACACATACACACACACATACACCCACACACACCACACACACACACACACACCACACACACACACCACACACACACACAAACACACAC
>Ga0123357_10013801_pt1 | contig 10510 bp, 6 predicted proteins | sample TergutEmb28metaG_FD_89873 | JGI IMG/M metagenome (GOLD analysis project Ga0123357, IMG submission 89873) | Embiratermes neotenicus P4 segment gut microbial communities from Petit-Saut dam, French Guiana - Emb289 P4 | ecosystem: Host-associated > Arthropoda: Insects > Digestive system > Gut ...
GAACCTGGAGCAGCTACTTTTTTATTCAAGTAGCTCCTCAGTTTGACCTCACGAGGCTGAGTGGACCCCGTTCCAGACCCACTACTACTCAGAAAATCTGGTAGCGCCGGGGATCGAACCGGGGATCGAACCCGGGACCTCTGTATCTGTAGCCAGAAACTCTGACCACTAGACCACACAGGCGGTCCCAGAGACTCAATATCTAGCATATATTACTTATTCAAACGACTTTTAAACAGCGTGTAGGTTGTATCAGGCTGCATGAACTGCAGAAATTATGTTGCCTCTTTTGAGACAGTAGCTTAGCAGCTGGGAATGATTATGTAATTGATGGCCTTCCACAGACGTTGCGATTCACGGGCTAGCATTCCTGCTTCGTATTTGCGAGATCACAGTTCAGTTCTTGGTCCTGAATCTGACTGCTCTGACTGAGGTTGGAAGTAGTGTTTCAAAACAGGCCACAATTTCTTAATTTCACGGCCATTCCAATTGATCATCCATGATTATTCTCTTATGCTAAATTACAGTTCGTAACCCATTAATCTGAAAAAAAAATGATCCGCTATATGCACTTTAAAAAATGTTGTTTTTCTGATGAAAATCAGGCAACAAATCAACCAGCCTATTTTATTCTGCTGCCAAGAAGTCAGTTGCACTACCGCAGAGCTCTTGGAACCGCAAGGTAGCAAAATCCATTATACTAGCATCTCTAATTCTATAATATGATTAAAAATATTTGGTGATGTTAGAAACCATTAAGGAACGTAACCCCTCATTTATAAATTAAAGACAAATGCTATAATTAATTCCGTAAGTTCCACATGATCGAAAACACACTTTTGATTGCACAAATTATTGTCTATCAGAATACATCTCACTAGGATGCGCTGTACTTTACCAACTACAAGAATCTACCAGAAGTCACTATTTTGATTACATTTTGGTTTCTCATTTTTTGCGGAAACCTAATTTCGCGACATGGACAATGGTCATACAAAGATTCAGTTTTGTATCACGGTCCAGACTTACTGATTGCCAAAGGCTACTGTAGGTAACACCGAGGTCAACACGTGTCCATACAACTTGCACGTGGAGGTCAGCCCGGCAGAGCTCAATAACCCTTAGAGATTCTCGCCTATTACCACAGTATTTAGTAAGCCAGTCCGACAATGAATACATTTCTGGAATGTCCGTCCCTGAACCTAGATCAGGCAGAAAGTCGTCCGTTATTATGACGACAGGGAAGCACGAGATGTCTGCATTACAATGCCCACTGGATGGGAAAAAATAAAAAATAAAAATTATGTTGTAATTCATTTATTTGTATCTAACAAAAATTGCCTTCAGTTTCATACGAGAAATCGGATTACTGGACCACTTCATCTCGAGAAACACAACTTCTATTCAGTTTATTTAGAAAACTATCACAGTTTATTGGCATACATCTATCCTGTGGTGACGTACAGGGTTCTTGTAACTTGCAGTTACTGTTTTTATGAATGGGTCAAACTAAGGCAAATTACGATGTTTTGCTAGCCGTGCATCTCAGTATAATCTTAGTAAATGACCAATTACTAAGTTTATAACGCAAATTACATAACAGAAATAACAGGCTGCAGTCATTTACTGCCGTCAACTGCCTGATAGCGCTTATCAAAATACTTACTTTACTATGTACTCTCCCTGTCTTTCCTAGCTTCTACGGAGAAGTACTGCGAAATTGAAACCAATAACCATATATTTTCCACTTGAAATTGTATAGCAGGACAGAAGTCATGAATCTTCAACCTTCTGCCACCTATGAATTTTAGTTGCAAGCAATCAAATTAAATGTCGGATGCTTAACTTTGTCTCTTGGTTCATTTATATCACTCCATTAGGTCAAATCATTACCAAAATATAATGAAAAACTATCAACCTACAGAACATCTGATGAGGACCTCCGCTCTGTAATCATCGTAAAAGAGAATTAGACCTATAAGCCTTATAAACATCTGATGTTCTCTGGTGTCTTTAAGCGATGGGTCTTTGTCACTAATCGGAATAAGGGTTGTACATTGAAGGGGGTCTGAAACTTTTTTCAGAGACACAAACACTTCTTTTCCACCTAACGTTAGAAGAAAAAAATCAAACTTTGCTGGTTCCTTCATTAACAAGTTACTTTATCCTAATTGTCTTGTCCTTCGTGGTATGTTTCCACAGTTTCGAGCAGAGCACAGACACGCCAGCATTTGTGGCGTAAGAATAGATTCATCACAGGCTCCAACAAATGCGAATATGCGGTAGAGTGTGCACAGCATCTGAAAAGCGACGCGCCGGTTCTTTTGATGCTGATGTTAGCCCCGTAAACTGCGTTATTCTGGTAGAACCAATCAGAGGTCCTAACACTGCGGAGGCCAGGTCAGGGACTGCGACCGGTGTTCTTCCTTGAACTGTACCGTCTCGTATGCAATCACTATGGTGTCTACCCAGCTAGAGATATCTTATTCCGTATAACACTGCTCAACACAGAGAAGTCAGGGGCTATATAGAGATAAATCTTCGGACACAACTTGCACAAGACCTTGACTTGGTTCACCAGACACATGTCATTTTGTATAAAAGAATCACACAATCTGGCGATATTTTACTTTTTCATCATTACGGGTTTATGCAGCCTAAACGAGGAGTCCCTGTTAACCTGTCGCAGTAGGGTTTATGCTAGAGTGTAATTCACAGTGAACGGGTGTACAATGGTTACGGTAACCCCCATGGGAATGTATACAGACATGTTTCTGCTCGGTTAATCTTTACAAAGACTACTCATTCCATTTCAGTGTGGGGGACAGTCTTAAGAAAGTCAGTGATTTCGTCCCTGTGCACAGTTGCACAGAGACTTTTCACTCATCCTCCAGTTGGAATTTCATTACCACTTAAAACAGTAATGGCAAAATTTTCAATACTTAATACTACCACCACCATGAGCTGGGAGCGCTCAGTCGGTATGGCGACTCGCTACAGGCTGAGTGGTCCGGGGACTGAATGCCGGTGGAGGCGAGATTTTCCGCACCTGTCCAGACCAGCCCTGGGGCCCACCAAGCCTCTTATACAATGGGTACCGGGTCTTTCCGGGGGTAAAGCGACCGGGGCGTGGCGCTGACCACTTACACTCATCTAGCGCCGAATTTAAAGGAAGAGTAGAGCTATACAACTACTCTCGCTCTGGGCCTTCGTGGCCTGTTCTGGGCTGAACTGCACTTAAATTTTTACCACTACTACCACCTCCACCATCAATAAACATCAACAACAATATGCACTTCAAGTTACAATATCAGGCCTATTCCAGTCTTATAGGAATTCCCGCGATTTGTCCTGCAACCTTATTCATCGGCAGCAGACGTTTCTAAAATCCACCTGCTTTTTTGCTCATAGCTTCTCAGTCTGCTCGGTTTGAGTATATTCTCCTCAGATGCTTTCTAATTTTCTCTAGTCTGCCATATTCTCCTCTGCATTAGTATAAGTAGTTCACTTCGGATAATATAATTGCTTATTTTGTGTCATAAGGAGTAAACAGCTGCTCTTCTTAAGAACTCGGACTTAGCTCTTTCAAGCCTTCGCTACTCACAGTCTTCAAAACCAACTAACATTATACATTTGTCAACACAACATTTCTTCACATGCGTTTTGGTCTTGTCACCTCTCTGATTGCCAGTGCTTTTACTACTGGCTTCGTGCATGTGACCATATGAATTTGTCTACCATGATCGTTAAAACTACACAGCTTTTAATTTAGTTCAATTTATTTTGTAAAAATGTCGCCTAACTAAATATCTAGTGCAAGTGATTATGCCCTTAAAGCATATACTCGTATATCTTCAACGTACTGATTATTTTGTATATCATTAACTAGTTCTGTATTAGCAGTTCACATTTTCGTGTTTTCATTGTCACTATATGCATGCTGGCTTATTCATTCCGCTGTTTGTATACAGGTATGTAGCACAATATTCTCTGCAGACGCAGACCCTCGTCGTCCCAAATTTCCACTTATTTTTTAAGTAGCTTCATATGCGCAGACGTCCCCTTGTTTAATCCCTTCAGTTGCTCTAATCTTATTTTATTGCGCTGTATTAAATATGCTTATCCTTAGAGCCGTTACTTTTCTTTTAGGTTTTGGCAAGTTCTTTGTTGTAGACCATAGTCCGTTGTATTAATGATTGCAGAGCTACATTGTTGTGGTACGGATGAATGATAGCCACAGTCTTAGGTGACATTGCCACCTCGTGTATTGCTGATCATTAAAGCGTTACAGTAACCAATAAACACGAATATACAGATCTAACATATTGGTTACTTATTCAGCATTACTACATGTTTCGACTCTACATCAGCCATCGTCAGGTAAGCATCGGTTCATAAAATAACAGTTATCACTCTTTTATAACGAGTTTGCAACACTGTTTGTTAGGAGAGTTCTGTCACCCTTTTAAGATTTTGTATTCTTGAGCCCTGAAAATGAGACCGAGAGATTATCCCCAACCGTGGGTAAGAATTTGACCTTCAGGTGACCGTGCATCGTAATAAATTCTTATAATAAAACCAACTAGATGCACTAATTTCTCGAATTTATTTTCTGAATAAAACTCTACATGTTTCGGACAGTTTCTCTGTCCATCATCAGGAGTTTTTCACTGTACAGACAGCAATGGTACATGTCATACAGGTTTGCTGACAGCTTGCTTGCAGGGTCAGGACGGACATATCAGAATTCGTCAGTTGTTGTTTCTGTCAGCTAGTCCCAGTCTCTAACACTGCAATATTAGCAATATATTGTAACGAAAAGATACATAAATTGTATAAATTTTTTTTGCTATCACGTGAGCAAGTATCTGTGTACCTACACCGACCATTAATTTGAAACACAAAGAAACAACCCAGGGCAGCTAGGGTCAACGAACCCCGTTTCCTCCCATTCTTTACTGAGTATTTTACCGAAAGGCGTCAGGGTGGATGGGGGTTGGTTCAAGGTGAGGATAGCTACACGCGAGAAAGTTTCTAACCCTAAGAGTTTTATGAACGTAGATCCGCAAAAGATGACAAGGTATGTACAGGTAAGGTATCCTTTTTGTGTGCCTGCATATTTTACAGTTGTCAAAGTTCCGGTACAAAAATGTGTTTCTCTTCCTTTCTTACCTGTACCGTACGTCAGTGTCTAAAACTTGGACCTATTACCATGTCCTTCTCCAGTTTTCTCGTAACTTTCTATTGCCACTGTGGAAATGACGTGCCGAAACTTTCTCTCCATTTTATGAGTTACCCTGTTTGTGAGCGCCCATTATTCCCGATCAGAATTTGGTCAACTTTTAGTCGGACACAATTGAATAGCGTGAATTTAAATTTACACACAATTCATTATGTTACGTGAAACGAAATGATAATATTCAAGGATTTGAGCCTGCAATTCGTAAAAATTTTACTGATAAGTCTGTCGAATATAATAAAAACCAAAAGTTTTGTAATTTTGAGTTGATTCACGAAACAAGTACTAATTCACGTAAAATGAAATTCAAACAAACTGCCTTTATTTATACTTTACGACAAAAAACATATTTTTTTCTCATCGAATTTGGCCTGTGTCAAGGAACTCTTAGCTGCACATGGAAATAACAACAATTCTTTCCATACAGAACTATATGTAACGAAAATCGGGTGTAAGTTTATCACGGAAATGTCTTTCTTCTGTGCGAAAAAGAAACTGTTTGTGTAAGACACAGGTGTTACATAACAACATCTGGAAGAAAAAGTGATTGAAAAAAATTTTTTTATCGATGCTGTCATCTGAAAAATTTATATTACGTCAGTACTGGATGAAACGAATTTGAATACGGGACAGATGAATGATACTGAAACGGTAAATCAAATGACCTGTCTCAGTGACACTTTTACACCACAAATCCAACATTGATCAGGACACCATCTGAATTATTCTTTTTTTTTTGTGATCCCGTTACAGGCCCGGTGTGGCCCAGAGGGTGGGTAAAGGTATAGTTCTACTCTTCCTTGACCGCGACACTAGAAGGGGGTGAGTGGTCAGCAGCACGCCCCGGCCGCACTTTACCCCCGGGAAAGACCCGGTATCCATTTTACAGGAGGCTGGGTGGGCCCCAGGGCCGGTCTGGTCTGGCGGAAAATCTCGTCCCCACCGGAATTCGATCCCGGACCGTCTAGCGTGTAGTCAGTCGCTATACCTACTGAGCTACCGGGCCCACGAATTATTCATTAGTGAGTATTAATTCAAAATTTAGTCTTGGTATCAATGTAGGCATGTTCCCCATAAGAAGATTAACCGAAAAATTACTTGGACAAAGCAGGACACCTTACTGCTTTCGTCTAGAAACAGCTATACGTACATCAAGTTCGATAGAGACACTTTTATGGGATTATGCATTTTGATTAGACGCTGCTTTTTCTAAGTCTGTATTTAAATTGTGTATATTAGGTTACGGATTCTATATTCTTTTTACCAACTTGATGCACAAATTTTTATTTTAATACATTTATTATACTCCTCTACATGTTTCGAGCATTATTGTGCTCATCTTCAGGAGGACAAATTGTATTAGTACAGCATCTGGTGTCGTCACTCTCTTTAGGTGACTGTTCAGCATATACACCTGTGTAATAAACAGTCACCTAAAGAGAATGACGATACCAAATGCTGTACTAATACAATTTGTCCTCCTCAAGATGAGCATAATAGTGCTCGAAACATGTATAGAAGTATAATAAATGTATTAAAATAAAGAATTTGTGCATCAAGTTGGTAAAAAAGACTGTCATTCTATTAGGATGCACGGTCAACCAAACATAAAAAGATTCTATATTGTCGAATTGTTGTTACACTTGTCCTGCATTAAAAATTCAGTTTATTAGTTCAGACAGTAAAGGAGCCACGGGATTTACTGGATGTAGTTGAAAGCTTCGAATGAAGAACAACATGGCTACGATCCGTCAGAAGAACAGTTAACTAGAGATGAGAACATTCATATCAGAGGCGTCATTCATAAATTAAAGTTACCACTGAACAAATTTTAACTTTAACATTACGCTATGTCATGGTTTCACAAAGTAATTTGGTTACGGAAGTGAGCGCCGAAACACGTAGGAGTAAATAGAGCATATTTATGTCATACATACGTCATGGTATACGTATTCTGTGCTGTCGTCTTGCACATAAAAATTTTACTTACAAATACTGCAAGATTGCGAGCTGGTGTTAAACTCTGTTTGTACATGTTCAGATACAAGATACCTTTGAAATTTCAGGGCCAGAATATCCATCTGTCCAAAAGCAGGCATGAAAATAATTACATAAACTAACCGTGGCGCGTCTGTCACGTTCCTACTTCTTTCCTCAGACGCTTCATCCATTATAGTAGCGCGGGCAGGCACACCTGGAACTTTCCCTCTTGCCTTCGAAAAGTTAACCTACTGTTTCTTATTTTGAACCCAAGTCAATTATAAACTCGAATGTAGGTTACATCAGGTACCTTCACATACACAAAGAATAGTACACTTCCTACCGTTTCCCGACCGATTTGTATCTTGAATTCGTCGGTGGTCGGAGTATATTTACTTAATGATTACTGTAAGTGGCAGATCTAATTAATGGTCATGGTATTTCGTGAAGTGTGTATAAAAATTACCCATATTCTTTAAAACCAAGAAGAATATGACCGTGTTCACAACAGGTCGCCACTGATCGTTACCCTGAAGTACCTGAGTCCAGTCCACAGACCAACATAAAATTTATTTAGGATTCCCTTCATTTCGCATTACCCTCATATCTTCTCCTTACTTTCCTACCAAGCGATATCCTTTTTCCGGTTTTCTGATAAAAAGGTTTGCATAAATGTTTATGTGATCCCCCCCAAATTTTACATACTATTGAATAAAGGAAGAACATAATGCATAAAAGTTTAACATGGTTAGGGCTGATTTTCACTAGGTGAAATAACGAAGTGTAAAACAATGAATCTAATTAATCGCATTCGAAGAGACGAATGTTGTGTCTGGAAACAGCAAAAAGCTTGTTCATCCACTCGTGGATCAGCGAGCATTCCTCTAATCACAGTAGACTAGACAGCATAAATTTGGCATCTCGATAAATTTTGCTCTTGCAGACACAGTACGTCTGCTTCTGCGCTTGCCATGAAGGTATAACGGTGGAGTGGAGGTACGGTGCCACGTATTTTTTACCTTGATATTAGGTGGTGGTGAGTGTTTTTTAGAAAAAATATAATTTTTTCCCCATGCTCAGAATCAGACAACAAACTGTGGCTTCTCCAGTACACAAAACCATCACGCCATTTATGCTCCGATGTTATAGTAGAAAAATCTACAACGTATAACTAAGATGTGTTTGGGTAAAAGGGATGTGGAATTCCGGTAACATCAGCTCATGTTTTCATTCGCAATACTGCCAAGTCAATTGAAAATACGACATCTGAAATTTTTGTATAGAACCTTCTCACTAAACTATTCTGGTCCTTTTTATTGCGTCCATAAAGGGTTAAAATAACCAATTCGGAACCTTGCTCTGTCCCTGTCATCAGGACAGTACCAGATAATGATTAACGGAGCACATCAGGTTCCCAAAACAGTATTTATCCCACCACTGACGCGGCTGTTGACCAAAAAACCATTTAGTAAATCCACGGAAGGTTTATTATGGATATCGGTGATGTCAATAAATTCAAGTCGAAAATAAATTACAATTAACGAATTACAGTAAGAGTAAACGCACGATTTGGAAGATTTTAACTGCAGTAAATAAATGTTTACTCCGGTTTCATAACTGAATCGGGCATATGGAAAGTATGGGGAGCAAGAATAAGATTTGTAACAATGGCTTCAAGAAATCGCTGCTGTATTCCTCCTGCAAGTGTGTGCATTTTCCAAAATCAGAACCGTACAGTTCTAGATAAAATTTTGCACTTGCAGACAAAACATTCACTTGTTCGAAGAATACGAAACACTATTTTTGTTTCCGAAAGCATAAAAATCTCCGAAATTGCTATGATCGATTGATAATTGTGTTTTGCAGACATGCTGAAACAGTTGACAAAGAGCAAGTTTCGAAGCCCGAGGAATTTGCAACAATCAGTTATACTTACTTTTATAAGCCTAAATTGATTTTTTGTTAAAGTGTTATACCCTCAGTCTACGCTGTCGTAAATGGACTGTACAGCTACAGGAAGTCTTCTCCGATGATCGGGAAACCTATATTGCCATAACTTGCGGGTCTCATGAACGATCGATAATCAATGTCTCAGGGTTCATCGTCACTACGTTTTTAGCCATCATTCACACAGCGAATATAATTATTGCCAAGAAGCGAGTGACGCAGGTAATAGAGTATTAAGATTTTTCTGGAATTTTACTCTTGGGAAATATCTACACAATAAATTCCCGCAATAGCTCAGGAAGTCGAGTCTGCATTAATTGGATAGGAACAGAGAAAGGAGCTAAAAGCTGCAGAAGGGGAACAAGCAAGGTCAGTAAATACCACAATAATCGCTTACTCACTGTACTAGATGTTTATTAATAGAACAGATTTATAAAAGGAAACAGAAGAAAAGGTGCTACAACAATACCATTCTGTGCTTGTTCCTGTGACCTACTTTACTCCCATCCACCCCTCGCTTCCCCCCTCCCCCAATCTACTCACGTTAGCTGCAGAGCTTCAGTATTGTAACAGCAATAAGTATGCCCTTTCTCTCGATGTCTCCTGCTTTGGAAGAAGAAGCCCCTCATTATTTTTAAGAGGGCAATGACCTACCGCTGCCTACCTTTTCTTATCCTTGGTTTTCTTACTTTTCCTCAAAGCTTATTATGTCTTCAACGGATCAGACCAGGTAGGTGCCGAGAGAAAGCTGCTCCTGCTGCTCCAGAAGTGATCGTGACATTTGATAGAATTACATAGGGGTGGAAAGCACTGGCAACATTTTTACGTTTACAACATCCGAAATTACTCCATGTAAGGAAGTATTCCTTGATAAACCGATTGTGGCCCAGCAGATCAAGTAACTGAAAGAGATTATCTGCCTAGTTGAGTAAAGAGAGACCAACTTGATGTCACTTGCCCTATTTCATTATTTATTTCTCAACATGTTTCGGATGTTAATACATCCGAAACACATTGAGCATTAAATAATGAAATAATAAAGCAAGTGACATCAAGTTGGTCTCTCTTTATTCAACTATCAAGATGATGCACGGTCCAATAAACGTAAGATTATCTACCATTGTCTTCAATATAGACAGCCAAAGTGTTTCATATCCTGAGACAGATTAATGTATTCAATACAATATGTAGGGTTTAAGATACGTTTTATTTTCCATTATATTACCGTGCAATATTAAATATTATTTTGAATAGCCAGCGTATTGCACAATGTTTTATTATTAAAATACACTAAAAGATATTATATTACTGTTAAAATCTCCAACATGTTTCGGTCAACATAGA
>Ga0123357_10013802_pt1 | contig 10509 bp, 5 predicted proteins | sample TergutEmb28metaG_FD_89873 | JGI IMG/M metagenome (GOLD analysis project Ga0123357, IMG submission 89873) | Embiratermes neotenicus P4 segment gut microbial communities from Petit-Saut dam, French Guiana - Emb289 P4 | ecosystem: Host-associated > Arthropoda: Insects > Digestive system > Gut ...
AAAAAAAAAAAAAAAAAAACTTTTTTGGAAGTAACAAACTGAAGTCCGTTAATCCGGGGTAACCAGTTACTTCGTTTATTGTTATGAAATAACTAAAGGCCTATTTTTACATAATAATAAAAAGGGGCTCTTCCTAGTGACAGAAAATAATTCTGTTGTTGTAGTATAACGAACAGTCTGTTGCGGAGTAATTCAACAGTCTGTTGTTTCAGAGTGGCGAAGGGTCTGATGTTGCCAACTAACCCAGCGTTTCTCAACCGCCGGGCCGCGAGAGAGTCTCCTGGAATTGATAACTAATTTATGTGTAATTTTATATTTGTCAACATGCCACACCATGCATATAAGTGTACTAATACTCTTTACGATTATGCCATAATTAATTATTAATACTTATGTTAGTTTAATGTATGAACTTAAAAAAAAATTGGAACGGTACTGACGAGTAAATCTGTTGGGACCGGGCCCTCGTCTTATGAAAAAAGAATTTACCGGGCCGCGGTCTCACAAAGGTTGAGAAACACTGGATTAACCAGCAACTGAATCTGGTGTTACAAAATAACTAAGAAGCCTTATGTTGTTTTGCAGCAACCAATCGAATATCTGCTGCGCAGTATCTACAACAGTATTCGGGAGGTGACAGTAAACCACTTCCCTCGCCAATCGAATTTGACATAAGGCATGAAAAAATTCTATACCACCATGGAGTACAGTCCTCAGCTAATCAAGAAATTCCCCACATTTTACGGAACCTGATGATTATTACCGCATTCACAACAGCCCGCCACCTGTCCCTATCCTGAGTCAGATCAATCCAGTTCATGCCCCCATCCCACTTCTTAAAGATCTATTTTAATACAATACTCCCATCTATTTCTGGATCTTCCAAGTGACCACCTTCCCCAGATCTGCCCATAAAAATCCTGTATACACCTCTCCTCTCCCCCATACGTGCTACATGCACCGCCCATCTCTTTAATTTGTTCACCCATATGTATAAGTGTATGTCATTTTCTATACTTCCGAGACGTTGAATTTTGGAAAGAGAAAGATACAAACCAGTGTCAAATGTTCATATAATGTTTATGTTGTAGTGAGTCTCGATCTGGCAGGAAGCAGCTGTTGCCTGAACTGAAGTACTGTGGCATTTGCTTGAACGGACTGATGAAAACACGACAAACCGTGGTCTGGATAGTCGGTGTCCCGGGTGTGGTTCGAACCAAGCACTCTACAACACAAACCAACTTTGTCGGTTTCCGTGCAAGATGATACTTATGTGGGGCCTCCATGGTGCCAACAGTCTTCCAAATTAACTCATTTTATCTGTACATTAGGCCGTGCGAAAGAGAAGCGCCTTGCAGAGGAAGTTCGCCGTAAAACGTTGTTACGAGTTTCGGGTTAGGAGGTTCACCACATTTCCTAAATTGCTTTTTAATGGATTCTCTTCATGGTCATAAGAAAAGATGTTAAAATGCTTAATTTAGTTATGGAAAATTTTAAAATTCAGTTTGTCTGTTACTGTACTGAGCGATTATAAACCGGTTTTGCCAGTCAGTCGGCACGCGAGATCTCCCCCCCCCCACCCCCCATCCTTTCTTCTCATTCCTTCACTTTACAACCCCCAGGCAACCCCTCTTCATAACCTCACCCCTTGTTCTGGTATGGTTACTTGCCCCCATGCTACATCAAATTTTCACAATCACGTGATCACCGTAGAACCCCATAAGAGAAGCAAGATTTCAAAAGAACGTCCATGGTGTTTTTCTGCGAACAGTGCTGGAAATTGCCGGTATTTTGGAGTAAAGAAATATGACAGGTTTAAAGATGTCGCATGATGAATGAAATAGCATTACATTTGACAGGAATACTTCAGCAACCTACTACGTTGTCTTCCTAGGATAATGGGCGATGGGAAGGCACTGTCACAGCATTAATGGAACAGTAAGACACTGAAAATTGAGTAGGCCCAGTGCCGCAAACAAAGCACAGTGTTGACCAGCATTCCACATAAGTTGCCTGGGATATCCACACATCACAATTACAAAAGAGGGAGTAACTAGTGGTCATGCATCTGCCTTGTAACCAGCAGTGTATCTGGGCATATCGTCCTGAACGTTTTTACTTAATTTGTAAAGGCGAAGTATACTGAATCTTCTGAGATGTTATGCTGTTTCAACCGACATTTAACCAACGTTTCGACAGTTCGAAATGCCTTCAGCTTCAGGGTCAGGTAGTACACGAAGCACAATTCTGGGATCCTTGACCCTAAACAAGAAGGCACTACGCTCCTTCAAAACGTCGGTTACAGTGTACCAGTCGACACCAGAATTCATCACTGGGGGGTGGGGAGGCTGATGTGTATAATTTATGTGGATTTTTAAAAATTATGTTATAAAAATCGTGTCGCAAGTACATAATATTTTTGGCAACTGCATCTATGTACAAGCATACATAATTACATATTCCATGACTCACTCGCCTTGTTGCAATCACAAGGTCTAATATTCTTGGCTTATTTCATTTCATCTGATACACCCATTTTTTAGTTTATTTTCTTCAAAATTCTGTTGTACTAGTCGTCGGCCGATTTCAGTGGCAGATTTCGGCTGAAGGGTAAATCACGTTAAAGTTTCATATTATCGTGTCTACAAAACTTTTTTTTATTTTGGTTGGGGGGGGGGGCTGCAGCCTGGCAGTCCCCTTACCCTTGGGTGTACCCCTGGACAATATGGTCTAACATCCCAACAGTAATCCCTCTGTGATAACCTATATACATTCGCCTCTTAAAATGAACCATTCCTGCATTCCCTACATTCTTTCAGAGTCATGATTAACCTTCTGGCGCCGGAATTATTTTTTTTTTAATTTTAGCACACCCTGTATATAAAATGTGAATAAAACAGGAACCAAATACGTTAGAATTATGAAATAAACTGCATTTTGAAGAGAAAAAAACGGGGAGTACATACCGTGTTTAAAATATTCAGTGCCTGTATTTGTTGAATAAATATATAAAATGCAACGTTTAGAGGTTAGCGGTGCGGTACGACCACTATAGGGGTCGTTAGGCGTCAAAGGGTTAACATCTTTTAAATGAATACGGTATTATAAAAAGGGCTTAATAGGTATCAGAAAAGGAAATCCGGTATATTGCAAGAGCACAGGGACGAACTACACACAAGCATGCTTTGCTGTTTAATGTCAGTGGATTACATTCCGTTTTCACTACCAGACGGAAATTTTGATACTGAATCTAAATGTGATTCATCCCCGTTGATATAGAAGCTTGTTCTCCTCTTGCAGAGGAAGTACAAAGTTGAAGGTTACTGCTGTCTATCCAGGTCGGCACTCTAAACATAAACACAGTGGGGTGCGTCGTGCTGTACAGTTTGAAAGCGGTGGGGTGTAACGTAAAGCTAAAGGTAAAGCAGTCCCATTACAGGCCTGGACAGGCCCAGAGGGTTCTTAGGAAGTTAAGGTTCCCAGATTTCGTGACAACGGCACAGGATGGTGGTAGGTTGTCAGCCTTACGCACCGGCCGCCTTTACCCCCAGGAAATGTGGCCATTCTAATTTATGACGGTTCTGGAAGAATGAAGCATATTGGTGCAGAAAAAAAAACTATAGACTTATGTTCAGGAAGAGCATCATTAGAGTTTCTGCCTGGATACGAACCACCCTGACCGAGCATCGTATTGTTCCTCAGTGCGTTCCGGCAAATGCCAGGATGGTGGCGGAACTTGAAAATGGGTCATTAGAAGCTAACTCAGTCTCAGTTACTAGCAGCATCGCTAGGTAGACTGAAACTATTCAAATAAATAAATAGACAAGTAAATAAATACATGTCACAGAATAGTCTGTTTGTGGCACTTCTTTGTTTCCCTCGGCCCCTCCAAGGAAATAACTGGATATTATTTCGAATAGGCCACGACCACTTCCTTCTAAACCACTTTTAAGTCCTCGTTCGTCATACTAACATTTTACTTTATATAGACAACAATGATTACGTTTATTCGCTCTTTCATTCTGCAGCCTGTCTTAGTTCAGGTCCCTTGTTTCTTATAGAGCCAGTTCTCCTCAGAGTGCAAGCTAGTGCTTCCTCTTTCAATTTCCAGTACCCTCTTTTTTCATTAAGATCATACAATAGCTGTTTACTTCTCCTTCTCCATCTTCCTCTCCCTTCTATCTTGCCTGCAGTAACGTGTTTTAGAAGGCAGTTCCTAAGCAGGATGTGACCAATCCAGTTGGTCTTCCTTCTTTTCATTATATGCAGGATATTCCGCTCCTACTGGCCTTACTTTCCTCAATTATTCAATTCCGCTTGGCCTCCTAAAGGATTACAACTTGAACTAGAACAGTATTCTGACTGACTCATGACACCAGCCCACCAACTATAAACGATGCGAGAAGTATCTGAAGATACGCAAAATTATATTGACAATTATGATTTTGTACGGTAATGAATGCTAGCTATAATACATGTATAGAATCCTGGAGCGCTGAAGGCCGGACCTGCAAGAGTTATAGGGATATTGCCCCCTTGCCCTGCCCTCTTGCTCATATTTACCCTGTTGAGGCCTTCCGGCCTTCCACTTCGCCAATTACTCGCTTAACTACATGGTAGAGCTTCCACACCCGTGGCTATAATAACGGTATTCTTGCCTCAGTTTTGAACACCGGGAATATCACGTAATTTGAAAGCGATTTATCGCAAACAGGTTTCTCACACAGCCCCGGTTGTGCCAAAATAAATGCGAATTTTTCATTTGTACATGATTTATATATATTTTTCACTGTATGTCAATCAAAACTACATTCAAAGAGAAACTGAAAGCGTATTAAATTCGTGGAACGCTTTGCACTATTCAGACCAGAATATGGGTTCCAATCCGCTCTCTGAACAAGGAAAGATGAAAATATAAATAATTGTAATTTGACCGGTTATACACCATGGATATGAAACTTAATCGCTCAAAGTACTGGAATGACATAAATTGGTGATGCTGAGAAGAGTATTTGATCTTAAACAGTGTAAAAGTGACCGAAAAAACTGGACAATTGAGAAATTCGTAATTTGTAATCTTCATCACATGGCTCTGTGTTACCAACGCGATTAATTACAGGGTGAAATTGGCGGGACATGTGCACGTGTAGCACACGTGGGGGATATAAGAAATCGAAACGTCTGCGCGAAAACGTTAATGGGGCAGAACATACGAAGACCAAGACACAGACGGAGAGAAACATTACATTTCACAGCAAACAGGCCCGATGGTTGATAGGTTCCTCCTCACGTGAAATGTAGTATCTCCGAAGCAAGGAAATGACCGTGAAGTGGCTGAAATATTTGTTACTTAATGGACTTGCATTGACTTAGCGTTGTATTAGAGTTGATGAGTGCACAGCAGTGGGCAGGAGTTCAACGTTCACCCGAACGCAACTTCTTTTCAGCCCTAAACAAAAGGGCAGCATATCCCTCCGACATGGCGGCTTCAACATACACACTTACATGATGTCAAAACCCAGAAGACTTTCATTTGAACAATGCCCGAAGTGGCAGCCTGATAAAGAAAGTAATGTAACACAAGTCAAAGATCGAATCCTCTGAAGACTAGAGAGAAGAGAAAAGCGAAGATAATATAGAACGTTGGGATGAGACACTGCACTTATTGCATGGGGGGGGGGAACAGAATTTGTTGCCCTGAATAATGGAAGGCAATGCCCGCTCGTCCTTCTGGTAGTAGTACAGTAGTACAGACTGTTTAGGAGCAGCGTGAAGCCATAGAGTGGCCTTGAAGTGGTTAAGAATGACATTAAGAATCATGTCCCGTAGAAACTTATCACGCTTCTCAGTAATTAACTTTATCCTGTGTAGGACTATATTTATGACGCACGTAAAAAATGTCCCAAGAAATCCATTTTATATACTTAGGCAAAAAGAACAAGTGACTGCGTTTTTAAGATATGCTGCAAAAATATATTTCTTATTGTCCACTGAATATCGTTTATTTCATAAATTTTTCTTTTTTTTTGTTGAAATTATACATAATACAAACACTAAAATTTGAACACACACTCCTCAGGAAAAACTGGGCGTACGAGTAAAGAAATAATATAATTGTTTCGATGAAACGTTTCTGTTATGAACGATGATTGGTACGAGCAATAAAGAAATTGAGAGTAAATAATTCCCCACAATTAGGTGAAGTGTTCCTACCAGTTTCTCAGTCTGTGCAGTAAGGAATTTTTTACAGATTCCAAACTTAGTAAATTTAGGTCTGTCATTGCAACAAAAAGAAAAAGAAGTTACAGCCGTGTTTTAACCAATTATTCGATACTTTGTACGTTGTCCATCGTCTCAGGTTTTCTCAAACCAAAACGTTTCGGAAACTGGTTCTATGTCTTCTGTCAAATGACAATAAAGTAAGGAATCCTATTCATTGCCACTGGGAGACAGTTCCAAAACCTGGAGCAGAATAAAAATAAGTAAAATCCCTTGCTCTCTGCAACGCCTGTGTAGCTTGGTTTCCCTTAAGTCCATATATTCTCTTCTGTATTATTTTCATAACTATCCTAAATTTTGTATTCTTTGGCGTCAGAGACGAGGTTTCCTGTTACCAGAATAGCAGTAACAGAAAACTTATGTTCCTATATGTAGCGTTATCACAACACCCATGTTCCGGTACGCAACGCTGTCGTATGTTCCGGAGCGTAGCGCTGTCGTAAGACCTGTTCGGGTGCATGCAGCTGTCACAAGACCTATGTTCCGGTGCGTGGAGCTGTCATTAGACCTACGTGGCGGTGCGTGGGAGCTGTCATAAGACCTCATTACGCATTAAAAATATAAGCTGGGGGTTGTGATTACAATAATTTACTGAAAATTATCAAGTAAGAAATGACAAAGCGGTGGTCATTTTTTTTCAGCTCGTTTGAATAGCATGTCATCAACCAACGGGCTGAACAGTAATTAATGTGGATTCATCGAGCAATACCATGGTCACGATCATAAGACCAATCCAACCTCAGGAACCGGTGTCAAGGCAATCATCAGCAGGACTTGGCCTGGCACCAACAGCAACGCTCCAGCGGTTTGTCTGTTTATATCAGAACATAACTGCATATAAATGGCGCGCTGTATGAGAATCTTATCCCGCAGACAGAAACATGCACAATATTTTCAGGTCGCTGAAAGGTTTTATATTTCAAATTTCCATCACTTGTTACCTAAGCGAACAGGGGTGAACCATTCATTAATTTTATTTTGGGGACCATACGGAACTACGACAAAATGCGAAACAAAATCAGTACTCCAAGATCTGTGTAACAGTTATCAAGCGTTCGTACTGAATGAAGGTAATTTTTGGACATTTCTGAAGATGTAAAAGTAACGTTCATAATAATTAATTCACGGTCCGATATACTGAACTCTGACTGACGCTGTTACAACTTAAACCTAACGTGAAGTATCAACAGTCAGTTTCTTCCAACCCAGCCGTAGGTACAAGAAATGCTGTAAGAATATGAAAATATGCAGAATTATAACTTTGCCTCTTGTTTTGTATGGGTGTGAAACTTAGTCTTTCACACCGAGGGCGGAACACAGGCTAGCGGCTTTCGAGAATAGGGTGCTGAGGGAGACATTTAGGCCTAGGAGGGACGAGGTAGGAGGGTCGTGGAAAAGAGTAAATTATGAGGAGCTTTACGATCTGTTCTCCTCGCCAAATATTCGGGTGACCAAATGCAGACGAATGAAATGGGCGGGTCATGTAGCACGTATAAAGGAGAGGACAGGAGAGGAGAGGTGCATACAGGATTTTGGTGGGGAAAGAAGACACTTGGAATACCTAGGTCTACATGGGGGCATAATATTAAAATGGATCTTCAAGAAATTGGATGGGGAGATAGACTGGATTGATTTGGCCCCGTGATAGAGACAGGTGGTCGACTCTTGTGAATGCGGTAATGAACCTTCAGGTTCCATAAAATACGGGGAATTTCGTGACTAGCTGAGAAGCGGTTAGCTTCTGAAGGAGGAATTCACTCCAGGGAGTTAATTAATTAGTTAGTTTATAGCGTAGTAGGTATATCGACTCGCTACGGGCTGGACGGTCCGGGGATCGAATCCCGGTGGGGAGGGCGAGATTTTCCGCACCCGTCCAGGTCCTGGGTCCCACCCAGCCTCCTGTACAATGGATACAGGGTCTTTCCCAGGGGTAAAGCGGCCGGGGCATGGCATTGACGACCCACCCTATCTAGCGCCGAGGTTAAAGAAAGAGTAGGGCTGTACCTCTACTCCCCCTCTGGGCCCTCGTGACCTGTTCTCCAAAACTGCAATTCCAGCTCCGGGGCTAACCCAACTTCATATTCAGCGGGCACCGAAGGCTCTTTCTGCGGGGCAGAGCCTCTGGAGTGTGAAGCTGACCGCTCACCTCCACGTAGTACCTAAGTTAAACATAAGTGGAGCTGTACTTCTGCTGTCCCAATATGCCTTCATGGCTTGCACAGGATAACTTTCTTTAACTTTACCTTTACCTTCATACAAGGATATATATATATAGTAACCACTCTGCTTTAAGAAAATGGTAACATATGAACAAGTTGCGATTAAAACATTATATGACGCCGTGTAGTTTCGTTGATAGTACCAACATTTCGGAAGGGATCAGCATGAAGATGAAGGCAGCAGATTCCTTAGCACCGTTGGTACGTGCAATACGTACCAAACTACACGGCTTCAAATCCTACAGGGTCGTAATTTTAATGGTCTGTATTTATTCATCTGCAGTATTTCACCCCTCGACAGACCGTATTTTTCCCGCAACTGTCGTAACCACTGAGCGTGGAGTATGCTGCGACCTTTCGTCAGTTACGTTTCGTTCTGTTTCAGTTGCGTCGTGTAAATTTCCAATCACGAAACTTATACCAAGTTCAGGATAAATATCAGAATTTTTTATTTGAAATATTTATGTCATTCTCACACCTTCCACAATTTTAATCCGATCTTCAGTTCCATATACCCATTGCGACTGCTGCTTTAGTTGACCCATACAATTTGTAACGCCGTCATCAGCATATCTGCATTTATAGTAGGCCTGACCAACAGAGACTGGAGTTTATTATGAGGTACAAACATTCAGAACCCTGTCATCACTGCTGTGAACTAACAGGTTTTCCCACACAAAATCTGAATGAAAGACGTGGGTTCTGTTTGCGATAAATGTAAATTCACACATACTATAAATATCTGGAATTCGATTGGCTCATTATTGTTATTAGCACCTTAAAGATGGTGCACTAACGAAACATAATTACAGTTTAATACAGAATGCAAATCCCTAGTACCAGAAATGAAATATGAGAGACTGTGCGACCGTAAAATCTATACAGTAACCTTTACGTGTGACAATGCAGTTTTCCAAAGAAACACGATTATTTGAGAAAGGCGGATTGTAATTTATTTTCATATCCCTTCTGTGAATTTCGCAGTCGATATAGCGACTAGCTACTGGCTGAACGGTCCGTTCCAATTCTGGCACAGGCAACAGATTTTGCTCTTCTCCAGAACCGCCCAGACCGGCTAGGGGGCCTACCCAGCCCTCTAGTCAGTGGGCGACGGTGTTCGTTGCTGGGGGTAATGCGGCCGGTACGTGTAGGTAACCACGCATCTCCAGCTAGTGCCAAGGTTAAGAGTGAGTGCAGCTATAACTCTACTCCCTCTATAAGCCTTTATGGCGTGGACAGAGGCAAATTTATCCCTTCTGTGATCTGATGTAGAAATATGAGAACACTTAAACCCTTCTACGTGCCTCACATGTGAGATATGCATGCTGGATAATACTGACAAAATCATAAGCACACGAAATGTTATGTACTATTTCGCAGAAATATTTCGTCTTATGTTTTATTCACTGTCGTCACTGTACGACAGTTTATGCACAATTTTCATACCTTGAACACAAAATTTGGAGGAAATGTCCGTCCATTTGGATGCTTCAGTTCCTAGCTTCTCGACTGACTTGATTTTGGTGTTTGAGCTTCCACACTAAATTGTTTTGCTATTTGCTATTGGTGCAGCTTGGTCAACTGTCACGTTAGATTACTTGAAGCGCATTTTGAACATTACGCAATCTGCACAACACAGACGGTCATGAAAGATATAAGATTTACGGCTTCTGTTTGGAACCATTGTTATTTCTTGAATGTTTAACGCAATACATCGACATATACATTCTTACTGTCTAGAACGTGCTACTAGTACAGTTATTACTTAAGTATGCTAAGGTAAATCAGTCCCATTACAGGCTCGAGGTGCCCAGAGGGTACCAAGAAGTCAAGGTAACAATGACCCAGGATGGTGGTAAGGTTGTCAGCCTTACGCACCGCTTTTTACCCCCAGGAAATACTCCTCGTACTCATTTCTGTTAGAGGCTGAGTCGACCCCAGGGCCATAGTGCGATCGGAAGGATTATGTCAATGAAAAATTCCAATGACACCATCTGGAATCGAACCAGCG
>Ga0123357_10013803_pt1 | contig 10509 bp, 9 predicted proteins | sample TergutEmb28metaG_FD_89873 | JGI IMG/M metagenome (GOLD analysis project Ga0123357, IMG submission 89873) | Embiratermes neotenicus P4 segment gut microbial communities from Petit-Saut dam, French Guiana - Emb289 P4 | ecosystem: Host-associated > Arthropoda: Insects > Digestive system > Gut ...
ACTCCGCTCGTCCGGCTGCAAAGCCCAGACAACACCAAGATCATCATCGTCACGCTGCCGGAAACCACCCCCGTCCTAGAAGCCGAACAGTTGGCCGCCGACCTAGCCCGCGCCAAGATTTACCCGTGGGCGTGGGTCATCAACCAATCACTTGCCGCCGCCCACCCCACCACGGGGCTATTGGCCAGGCGAGCCACCGCCGAACCGGCCCTCATCGCCCGCGTCGCCAACCAAGCGACCCGCCTCGCCGTCGCCCCCATGACAGCCCAACCAAATAGGAGAACCCGTGACACCCACACCGTCAACGTCTGACCTCGCCACCAAACCGTCGGTGCTCTTCATGCGTGTCCACAACGCCCACAATTGATGGGCTCGACTCCGATGGCACTGGACGGGCGTCCGCCACTTCGTCGAAACCTGCCCAAGGGTCATGACCCGGCCCTGCGGTGCCGAGATCGCATCGATGGCCGCAACGATCCGCTGGCTTGGACGGTGAGGTCGCCTCGAATGACGTTATGCGTTCAACTGATTGGTTGGTGCCAACGGCGACGCCGGGTGGGACGACATCTCACCAGACACATGAGGCACATCAAGTTTGAGGACTGTCGGAAGCGTCCCTGAGATGTGTGACAATGGACGCATGCCGATCAATTATGTCCTCAATGCCGGCGATCAATCGCGCGACACACATGATCGACCCGGGGGCGGAAACGCCACCATGGATGACATCACCGCTGCGCTCAAGATCATCGAGACTCGTAACAACCCGGACCCGGGCGACGCCGTCGCGGCTGTCGTTGACGTTTCGGTTAGGTTCCGTACTGGGATAGGACTCTGGCGAGGAAGTCTTGGAGCTGTGCGGTCTGTGGCTGCTCGAAGAGGGCGACGCTGTCGCCGTGTTCGATGATGCGACCATCACGCATGAAGAGGGTTGTGGCGCAGGAATGCTTGGCGAACGCCATTTCGTGGGTGACGAGGATGGTGTTGAGGCCCTCGGCGGTGAGTTCGCCGATCATGTCGAGGACGTCTGCCGTCAGATCGGGGTCGAGGGCGCTGGTCGGCTCATCCAGCAGCAGGAGTTTTGGCCTGGGGGCGATGGCACGGGCGATAGCGATGCGCTGTTGCTGCCCGCCGGACAGTTCGTGCGGACGCTTGTGGGCGTCCGCCTCGAGGTGGAAGCGGCGCAGCAACGCCATGGCGGTCTCGGTGGCGTCCACCTCGGAGTAGCCGTGGACCTGCACCAGCGGCATGGTGATGTTGCGCAAACCTGTCAGGTGGTGGAACAGCCCTTTCGACTGAAAGACGAACCCCATACTCCGCCGATGCGCCAACAGCGACCTGTTGTCGCGGCCCACGGGCTGGCCGTCGATCAGGACCTGGCCGGACGTCGGCGCGATCAGCCCGCCGATAATCCGCAGCAGCGTCGATTTGCCGCCGCCGGACGGGCCGATGACGGCCAGCGAGGTGATGTCGTCGGCGTAATCCAGGTCGTGCAACACCTCGGTGCCAGTACGGAAGGTCATGCCGAGCCCGCGCACTTCAAGCTTCATAGCGGAACCTCTTTTCCAGCCAGTGGCTGAACAGCGTGACGGGGAACGTCAGCGCGAAGTACAGCGCGGCGAGGAAGAAGTAGGCGACGAAGAACGCGAAGTTGGTCGCGGTGATTTCCCGCATCGTCTGGGTCAACTCCACCACCGCGATGATCGACAGCAGCGACGAGTCCTTGATGACCGACGCGAACTGCCCGGCCAGTCCGGGGAGGATACGGCTGGTCACCTGCGGCAGTTCGACCAAGCGCATGGTCTGCCACCGGTTCAGCCCGACGGCAGACGCCGCCTCAAGTTGGGTCGCCTCGATCGACTCCATGCCACCGCGGATGATCTCGGTGATGTACGCGCCCTCGAACACCGACAGGATGATCGCCCCAGCGAGGAATCGGTTGTCGACGCCCCAGGCGGTGCCGATGATGTAGAAGAACAGGTAGATCTGCGCGATCAGCGGCGTCCCCCGGATGAATGAGACATAGATCTTGCACAGATAACGCAGGAACAGCACCCGGCTGCGGCTGCCCAACGCCGCCGCGAACCCGATCAGCAGGCTGATCACCATTGCCGTCAGGCTCAGCAGCACCGTGTTGACGAATCCCTGCCAGATCCGCACGCGGAAACCCCACAGCACGCCGAAGTCAAGGGTGAGCCCAAGGCGCACGACCGAGAGATACAGGAACCCTCCCAGCACCATCAGCCCCAACGCGATGTGGATCAGCACCTGTGTCCTGGTTACACGGCCATCCGCGTCGGCGACGAAGAAGCTTTTTATGGTCACGGGGCTAGTAGGTGTTCGAGACGTTCAGCGCTCAGGCAGGCGTCGAAGTGTCAGACGGCGTGCCGGCCGCCGCGTTGTCGACGTCGGTGAAGAACCACGGAAAGCCGAGTTGGTCGAACGCCTGCTTCTCGTTCGACAGGTATTTCGTCGTCAATGCGTCGAAGCCGTTTTCCGCGTAGAACTTGTCAATGAACGCGTTGATACTGTTCAGCAAGTCGGTGTTGTCCTTCTTCACCCCAACACCCCAGTACTCAACGTCCTGGAATGGAATGAAGACCGCCGCCGTCGTGTCGGGGTTTGCCTGCTGGTCGCGGTAGATCGTCAACTGATCGTAAATGAATGCGTCCGCCTTGCCCTGGGCGACCTCGGTGACGCAGGCGCTCTCGTCGGCAAGTTCGGTGATCTTAGCGTTCGACAGGTTCTTTTGGGCGTACGAGTCGCCGGTCGAGCCGAGCTTGACCGCCACCGTCTTGCCGGACTGGTTCAGGTCGGACGCCTGGGTGATGCCCGAGCCCTTATTCGTCAGCAAGGCCAGCAGAGCCTTGGCGTAGGGCTTGGAGAAGCTGATCTGTGTTTCACGGTCGGCCGTAATCGTCATGGACGAGATGACGGCGTCCACCTGACCGGACTGCAGCGCGGGGATCAGCCCGTCCCAGGCCATGTTGTCGATCTCCACCGGGCGGCCGAGGTAGTCGCCCAGTGCCTTCGCGAAGTCAACGCTGACGCCCGACGGCTGCCCGCTGGCGTCCTTCGTCTCGAACGGTGGGTACGCCAACTCCATGCCCACTTTCAACGGTGCGCCGTTCGAACCACTCGCCGGAGCGCTGGAACAACCCGCCATGAGCAACCCAGACAGCGCGAACGCCGCCGCGAGGACACCGGTCAAGGCCCGTCGCCTACGAGGCGCCCCAGACCTCGGGGTTGACGCAAACATGGAACCTAGGTAACTGAGTGGCATGGTCATTCCTTCAGGTTATGGTGAACGGGGTGGCGTCACGCGCAAGGCCAGTCCCGCCGAGGATCACTACAAATAGTGTATCTTCGAGCCGCGGTGAGTAGCTCGGTTAGTCGCCCGCCCGACGATGTCACGGGCTAGTGCGGCGAACCGGGTGACCACTGCGGGCACCATCAGGATAATCCCCGTCGCAGGTATGGCGTCAAGATATGTAGCCGCTACCCCGGACCAGGGCCTGTACCGCTGTGAGACAATTCTGAGGTGGATTCCCCAACGGCACGGCTAACGCTTCACCAGTTCACCAGTAGTGAGGCACTACGAGTAGTCAATGGCTGCCCCGATGACCGTGACCATTGGGCCACCGATTATCCGCTTGCCGATGAGCTTGCTCCTTTGCGAAGTCTCGTGGAACGCGGTGTCGGACAGGCAGACCAGCAGCCATTCACGCTCTACCAGATCCGCGAAACTGCCACAGGTGAAGCCATCGGTGGAGCCGGTTTCTTCGGCCCACCCGACACAGACGGCGTCGTCACGCTGGGATACGGTTTGGTGCCCTCTGCCCGAGGTAAAGGATACGCAACCGAGGCCGTGGTTGGCATGCTTAAGATCGCCCAAACGGGCGGAGCACTGATTGTCGCTGCCGACACGAGTATCGATAACGACGCCTCCGTCAATGTGCTACGAAAAACCGGGTTCGTCGAGGTCGACCGGACAGATGACAATATCTTCTTTCGCGTCGTCCTAGCCGCGGACCCGGACGACACAAGGATTCGACTTGTTACCGAAGATAAGAAGCGGTTCATGAATTTGCTGCTGCTAGCCGACGAGCAAGAAGACATGATCGACGGATACCTTGATCGCGGCGACTTGTTCGTCATGGGCGACGACACCTTGGCGGTCGCAGTTTGCGTGGTCACAAACGAAGGCAACGGCGTGTTCGAAGTGCGGAACCTGGCGGTCCGTCCCGACCGACAGCGCCACGGTTACGGCCAAAAGCTGCTGCGTCATGTGGAGTCTCACTACGTTGGACGCATCCACGACCTGATAGTCGGCACCGGTGATTCCCCCATCACTGTGCCGTTCTATGAGGCGTGTGGGTTCGCTTTCGACCACCGAGTGCCCCGCGGCATCGCCGACACTTACGACCATCCGATCATTGAGGCGGGCGTCCGACTGATCGACAAGGTCTACTTGCGCAAGACCGTCGACAGTGCCGAGATTTGGGACGTCTTGGACGTGAACGGCCTGACGACTGGACGGACGGTGAAACGTGACCTGGATGGCGAGGTCGCTGTCGAGTGGCATTACGCTTTCAACTGGTTGGTTGGTGCCAACGGCGACGCCGGGTGGGACGACATTTCGCCCGACACATGAGGCGCATCAAGTTTGAGGACTGTCCCGCAAGGTCGGTTTGGTACGCCCAACATAGTTTGGTGTGCGGTCGCCAAACAGCTACACCCGTTTGCCCTCGGCGCCTGCGCGCCACTGGGCCAGAAGCCGCGTCATCTGGCGTCGAGTCTGGACACGCAGGAAGGCCGTATCTTGGTACTGCTGGTGTAGCGCCAGTACCGTGCGGCGTCCCGTTGTCGGGTACGACCAGATCCACTTGTAGAAGTCACGGGCGTCTTTGCTGAACATGCTCGGCTCTTTCAGTCCGTCAGGCATGTCGCCGCGTTCTTTGCCAGCCCGTAACATCGCGGAAACTAAGCAAACGATCCGGTTGATGTCGAGGAAAATGACCAGATCAGCGGCGGCGAACCGCGCCACCATGTTGGCGTCGTAATTCCCGTCGATGATCCAAGCATCGCCTGCGATCATGGTTTGTTGGCGCACGGCGCGTTCCTCGCGTGAGGGCATTACCCAGCCTGATTGCCAAAACTCCTTGTCCAGGTGAAACAACCGATAGCCGGTGATCTCGGCGATCCGTTTGGCCGTCCAACTTTTGCCGCTGCCGCCACAGCCAACCAATATGATGCGCCGGAAGTCGCGGATGTTCACGACCGTCATCCTATCGGACCATGTCCTTGGTAAGAACCTCAGTCAGCACCATCGGCTTTCGAACCACGCCGGCTCTGCGCGGCTTCGGCGATGCTTCGGGGATGACACAATATGCAATGTGCCCAGTATGTCCACCGACGTCGCCGACCTAACTATTGAGACGGCTCGGTGCCTGATCCGTCCACTGTCCGACGGCGACATTGACGAGTTGATGGTCTATCGAAGCAATCTGGAGTGGATGCGTTATCAAGGGTTGAAAGGCTTGTCACGTCAGCAATGGGTAGAACGCCTGCTTGGGAGCGGACGGTTGAATGAGGGCGTGCAGCTGGCGATCGTCGCGAAACAGGATATGCGTCTGATCGGCGATCTGTATGTCCGTCGGGACCACGGGGTCTGTTGGGTCGGCTACACCATCGCGCCGACGCATGCCCGCCAAGGTTATGCCTATGAGACGCTCACGGGTTTGATCGACGCATTGCGGAATCTCGGAATCCGGGCAATCAAGGCTGGGGTCGTTCCAGGGAACACAGCATCGGAGGGCTTGCTCACCAAACTCGGTTTCACGCTCACAGGCAGCGAGGACGGGGAAGACGTCTACGTCCTTGAACTGCCAGATGGGTACCCGTGCGGCGTTGCGGACACCTCGTATTCGGCGACCCAAAGCCTTCGTCTTCGACCCGTCGACTTAAGCGACGAAGCGGCTATCGCCGACGTTTGTGTGGTTTTCCGCGACCCGGCGACGTGGACGCACCTGCCGGCTGGTTGCCCGCAAAGTGACGCCGAAGTTCGCGAAATCCTGGCCCGCCACGCCAACTCTTGGAAAGACCACGGGCTTGGGTGGTGGTTCATTTCATCCCGTGATTCGCAACAGCAAGGTGACGGGCCTGTTGTAGGTATCGGTGGCTGTGCGTTGAACCACCCGGGCGTTCCGGCTTGGAATCTTGGCTTCCGGCTGGACCCCGCCGTCTGGGGTCACGGCTATGCCTCTGAGGTCGCCAAGGCCGGGCTCGCTGCAGCCAAGGCTGCCGATCCGGACATCCCCGTCACCGCCCGCGTCCTCGAACGCAACCCGGCGTCGTGGCATGTCCTCGACAAGAGCGGGTTGACGCTCGTCTGGCAAGGCGACGACCCCAGTGTCGATCCGCTGACGACCGGACTCCCCCGCCGTGTCTACGCCGACCGAACCCTCGACTCGGCCTTGCTTGACCAACTAATAGCGCTGGGCTGAAAGCGCGAACCACCAGCGTCTGTGACGCATTCACTGCTAGAGTGATCGGGCATCAAGGGAAAGTCAACGCAGCGGAGGCAATTGTGGCAGCGGAACCATATCCCGAGCGCGGTGTCAAGCCTTCAGCCGATGATGAGCTGACGCCAACTGAACCAACAGACGCAACACCGCTTGACGCTGATGACGTCGTGATGCAACCGCGCCGACAGGGCCGGGCATTACCAAACCTGAGCATTGGGCGGCTTGTTACATACACGGCGATCATTACCGCCGTCGTGGTGGTCGCATCGGTCGTCATCGCGGACAGACCTTGGGCGCACCAGCGGCAATCCTCGAAGCAGGTACAGCCTTTCGTACCGGGGGCAAAGAGCTACAACCTCGCCGGGCTCCAAAGCGTAGCCATTGGCCCCGACAACAAAATCATCGCGGTGGGTTCCACAACGTCCGATGGGTACAACAACGCCGCTTTGGCTATCAAGGTTAATCCTGACGGCAGTCTCGTCTGGAGCAAGGCGTTTGGCGACGCCAGTGGCAATGTCGAGTTCGACTGCGCCGCCGTGGCGCCCGATGGCGCAGTCATTGCCGTCGGCCAGTCGGCAGCCATGTACGGTGACTTCGCCGTCAAATACCCCGAACAGGGCCACGGCGGTGCGTTGGTCGCCAGAATTGGCCCGGACGGCACGTTGCTGTGGTCCAAGGTGTTTGGCGGCAAATCAGGAGACTCCTTCAGCGGGGTCGCATTGACACCGGATGGCGGTTTGGTCGCCGTGGGCGAAACCAATTCCGTCGACGGTGATTTTCCCGACACACACGACACCGCCGCCAACGGATACATGTCGTCGGACGCCGTTATCATGAAGTTGAATGTCGACGGCACAATCGCCTGGTCGACCGTCTTTGGCGGTAGCAACAACGACTCCTTCGCGTCTGTTGCGGTGGGCGAGGACGGCAACGTCGTGGCCGTGGGATCGACGAATTCGACGGACGGCGATTTCACTTGCAAGGCCCAGTCAGGGTGCGGCATGGCCGTCAAGGTGGGCGCCGATGGAGCATTGGCGTGGGCGCGAACATTCGTTGATGGATACAGTGCTCAACTCGCAGGCGTCACCATCGCCCAGAACAGCAGCATCATCGCGGTCGGCAAGGGAAACAACCAGGCGTGGGCTATCAGGCTCACGGCTGCGGGTGGCACCGCATGGACGAAGCACTATTTGCAGGGACGCTCAAGCACGTTTGGCGCGGTGGCCGTGGCGCCCGGCGGTGTCGTTGCCGTCGGTCAAAGGACAAACGCCAATGCTGGCGGCAGTGTTTTTGACACAAAAGACTCGGTAGTGGCCCGGATCAAGCCCAACGGGGGTGTTGCCTGGGAATCGTTGGCCAGCGGGACATCGTCTGTCGCGGTAAGCGCAGATGGCAGCGTCGCTACGGCGGGTGGCGTCTTCATCACCAGGCTGACCTCGAACGGCAAGACGGGATAGGTGCGGCGATGACACACGAGAGCACCAAGATGGCGCGACTGAAAGGCCCGGCATCGGTGCGGGCCGTCGTCACCTGTGCCATCGTCGCGCTGGCAGTCATTGTGATTGCGGTGGTGATGATCAAGCCTTGGGCCGGGCCCGTTAATCCCCCCGACTGGACGCCGGGCCTCCCGACCATGAGCGAGCTGCCCAAGAATCTGCCAGTACCCATCGCCGCGCCCGCCCTGCCTGGCGCTAAGGCATACGGTGGCAGCTACGACGACGAGTTTTCTGGCGTTGCCGTTGGGCAGGACGGCAGCGTCGTGGCGGCTGGCTATACACAATCGAGCGACGGCGACTTCCCGCAGCGATTCAGTTGGTCAAATAGCGCAACTATGATCATGGCGCATCCAGATGGCAGAGCCTGGGCCCAGGTCTATGGCGGTGGCGGTGGTGACAAGTTTCGAGCTGTGGCGGCAGAGTCGGACGGCAGCGTGATCGTTGCAGGTGAAAGCTGGTCAGAGTTGGGCGATTTTCCTCAGGCCGATGGCGGCTACGCTTTGGTTGCCAAGATCAACTCGGACGGCACACTGGCCTGGGCAACACGGTTCGGCTCGAATACCGATCGGGACGGGCTGTCGGACGTCGCCGTGGGAGCTGACGGGCGCATTGTCGTGGCGGGATATGTGGATTCGTACAACGGCAATCTGGGCTGCGTCGGCAAGGGTTGGTGCGGCATACTGGCGGAAGTGACCGCAGGCGGTGACCAGGTCTGGCAGAAAACATACCCCAACGGCCGGTCCTTCTCGGCGATAGCTATGACGGCAGACGGCAACATCGTCGCAGTCGGCTCGGACGAATCAGATACTTGCCCGACGACCGACTACTATTGCTCCTCTGTTATGATGACCGATCCCGCTGGCAACGTCCTGTGGACGAAGATACTGGACGAGAGTGGATGGGAAACACTGAACGGAATCTCCGTCGCCCCCGATGGCAGCATCGTGGCCGTCGGAGCGGTCGGATCTTCTGCCATCGCGGTCAAGCTGACGGCAGACGGGCAAGTGGAGTGGTCCAACATGTTTTTGCCTGATCAGTCCGGGAAATTCGATGCCGTTGCGGTGAACTCCGATGGTGGCATCGTGGCGGTTGGCCAGGCCAGCGAATATTCGTCAAACAGTCGCGGCGGCCTTGTCGCGCTCATCAGTCCGTCGGGCGAGTTAACCTGGTCGAAGACTTTCGGCATCTCGGGCGACACAGAGTTCACCTGCGTTGCCACATCACCGAACCAGATCGTCGTTGGTGGCAACACCACCTCGCCGGACGGCGCTTTCGCCAACACTCATGGCACAAATAACAAGGATGCCGTGCTGATGCGCCTGACCCCAGATGGCCAGTTAAGCTGATGTAAGTCCACAAGGACAAGCAAAGGAGGTTTGCCATGCCGGCATCCATTGAAGTGTCATGGCAGTTGGACGGCATTGAGATGTACGGGACGGTGGTCCGTCCCGACGGCTCAGGTCCGTTCCCCGGCATTGTGCTCGTGGCGGGGTCTGGGCCCACCGACCGTGACTGGTGCTCGCCGTTACTGCCCGGCGAGAATGGGGCAGGCAAGCTGCTCGCCGAGGCACTCGCCGCCGCCGGTTTCGCGTCGATGCGTTACGACAAGCGGGCGTCCGGGCCACACGTCATGGAAAACCTGCCGAAACTGATTGGCACGTTCAGTATGGCGTCCCACCTGGCGGAGCTGGCCGCCGCTGTGCAGGCGTTCGTCGCGCAAGGGTTCGTCGACGCGTCGCGGCTCGTCGGCCTGGGCAACAGCGAAGGTACCCTTCACGTCCTTCATTATGCGACAGCCGACGAGCCCCACCCGTTCGCGGGCATCGTGCTGGCTGCGCCGCCGGGACGTCCGGTGGGCGACGTGTTGCTGATGCAGCTACGCCTTCAACTGTCGCAAACCCCAGGGGGCGACGAGATGATGGCCCTGGTCGAGCAGGCCTGCGCCCGCTACAAGGACGGTCAGACCATGGACCCCGACCCCAGCCTGCCCGAGCAGTTGCGCATGGTGCTGCTCAGTTTCGACACGCCGGCCAACTTGCCGCTGGCCCGCGAACTGTTTGCCGAGTCGGCGTGTGACAGCCTGCCCCGCGTCACAGTCCCAACGCTGGTGCTGATCGGCGGCAAAGACCTACAGGTGGACGCCCAGGCGGACGGGGCACCGCTGCAATCCGCGACCAGCGGAATGCCAAACGTCACCTTCGAGTTTCCGCCAGAAGCCAACCACGTCTTCAAACATGAGACGAGAACCACGGCAGAGGTAGTCGCCGCCGGCACCGCCTACAACAACGCCGACACCCAGTTGGACGCCGAGAGCCTGAAGGTCATCCTCGACTGGATAGCTCGCATCACCACCAGGTGACGAGGCTGTTAGGCTGGACGGGTGGCCTTCGATCTCACGACACCGCGCGAAAGATTCTGGACGATGACGGCTTCTCGTTTGATGCCTGGCTCGAAGTACACCTAGATTGACTTAGTAAGTCAACAAC
>Ga0123357_10013805_pt1 | contig 10508 bp, 8 predicted proteins | sample TergutEmb28metaG_FD_89873 | JGI IMG/M metagenome (GOLD analysis project Ga0123357, IMG submission 89873) | Embiratermes neotenicus P4 segment gut microbial communities from Petit-Saut dam, French Guiana - Emb289 P4 | ecosystem: Host-associated > Arthropoda: Insects > Digestive system > Gut ...
ATACTCTCCGTTTTTTCCTCTTCAAAATGCAGTTTGTTTCATAATTCTAACGTATTTGGTTCCTGTTTTATTCACATTTTATATACAGAGTGTGCTAAAATAAAAAAAAATAATTCCGGCGCCAAAAGGTTAAATGATGTTGTGTACTGTATACATGAAAATGGTAAAGAGAGGAAATCTAATGAAATCTAACCTCACCAAATCCTGAAGTGATACATGTCAGTATTGATACTGCTATATAAAATCTGCCTCCTCCTTACTCCTCCTTGTATTATTATTATTATTATTATTATTATTCTCCTCCTCCTCCTCCTCCTCTGCCTCCTGTTCCTGCTCCTGCTCCTCAAGCATTGCAGTCTGTTGTGGACCTTGGCTTCCAATACAGTCTTTCTCTGTTCCTGACAGTCTCTGGCCACTGCCTGCCTGTTTTTGTTCCCATTGTATTTTAAGTCCTCTTCATCCTCATCATGTGTGTGATCATCCTCTTTTCCTTGTTCCTTCCATTGTAGCTGTTGCAATTTATTTTAGCACTCTTTCAACATGACCATACCATCTTAGTAGGAGGGATTTTGTAAATCTTATAATAACTTCCCCTTTTAATATGTCCTTTATCTTCTTGTTTGTTCTTATTCTCCAACCTTCTCCTTCTGTTATGGATCCTATTTTCCTTACAATCTTCCTTAGATTTCCAGAGTGCATTTGTTTCTTCCATGGTCATAGTCCAGGCTTCTGACCCATAAATCAGTATAGGTCATATTAGGGTTTCCTATAGTTTTAATTTTTTGGGATGGGAGTTTGTTCCTGAAAAGTGTAACGTACACTACACATGCACAGTTTGCTATCATAATTGGAGTGGTCTGTCCACAGTTTGTTTTCATTGTTCACAACTGATCTGAAATATGTAAAGCTTTTCATGCCTTCAAATTTAAAATCACCTATTTTCATATTTTGGAGATATATTCTTGCTTGTTTAGAGAAGTTTTCGGGTACTTGGTTTTATTTTCACTGATTCATAATCCAATATTTCTGCCTTCATTGTCCAGTACTAGTAAAACTTCTTTTTACAGCTGTGAAACCTTTGAAGGCTGTTGTGTAATTTTTCATGGAAGGAGATCCAGAATGGCTGTCTAATGGTCCATGTTATTATTAATCAACCCCTACAGTTGCTGTTCTCAAGGACTTATGTGTGACTGCTTGTTTTTCTGCTGCATACAACAGAGGGATGTAAACCATGCCTACAGTTCATTTATAAAGAATGAGAAATACACATCTGATATATTTAGCTTTTTGTTTACTCCTACAGTTTTGGTGGAACTCTGCCATCTTCAGGGTGTCTATACAACAATATTTAAAATCCACTAAAATATAATAGGTTACAATAGCAGTAATACATATTGTGGTGTTTCTGAAGCTAAATTCAAAAGTGTAAGGTCTCATAAACTGTCATAGATATTCCACGTGCATGTTATAACACATTAAAACAGTAATACATGTTACATCATACTTATTTCTGCAGTTAAATTAACAAGACAGGCAGTGTGTGTAAAATGTAACATTGAGGCGTGTTTGTGCAACCATTATTGCAGTGAAAGAACAATGAGTATTACACAATCTGAGCATGTGTGTTTATAGCCTTAGGTAACCAGCATGCAATGCACATGTGCCATATTATCTGTGGCCTGCCTGGCTCTACGATATTTTTCCACATTATCTCGTAAACGGCACGATTTAAGAAAAACAGTTACTGAAAACAAAATGTGTGTTTTGATTTTCTCTACAACTTTTATCTGAAACATTTCTTATTCTAAGAAGAAATGAGCGAGATATGATAAAAAATGTATATTGGTCTTCATGTAATGTACCCTTTATTTTTGTCTGATTTCAATGAAACTCAAATTTTCTCAACAGATTTCTTAAAAAATACCCAATTATCAAATTTCATAAAAATCCGTTCAGTGGGAGCCATGTTGTTCCACGTGGATGACGGACAGACATGACAAAGCTAATGATTGCTTGTCGCAATTTTGTGAACGCACCTCAAATGCAAGATCTTATGAAATATGGTTAAAATGGTAGTCATAGTTTTCATCATTGTATACAAACATCTAATCTTGTTCTTGTATTATGGCATTGTGTGCCGTGTAAATGTGAAAACTTATTACTTGTATACATTTCTGTCTCTGGTGGGAATTGAATTCATGTCATCCAGCCGACTGTTTGTCACTGATGATGAATGAAGTACTGTAAACTGTCTGCAGTGTATGAACTAACCTCACAAAACCTACAAGGACTTTTAAATGTTATTCTGACAGTGTGGCATTCCATATGGAGCCACCATAGTGTAGCTGGGGTGACTACGTTACAGATTGGTTCAATTGCTGGCAGATGCAGGAGATGTTTCTCTGCTCGAAGACATCTGGACTGGCTCTGGGTCCACCCAACCTCCTATTCAGTGGTACTAGGGGTTCTTTGCTTGGGGCAAAGTTGGTGTGGAAGTATACGTCTGTTCCCCCTATATTCCTTTGTGGCATTGACAGGGACAACTGCATATTTGTATGTGCATATGGGGGCTGGGATAGTGCAGTTGGTGCAGTGACTGGGCTATTGGCTGGACGATACACGGTTTGAATCCTGGCAAGGCTAAGAGACTTTTCTCTTCTCCAAAATGCCTATACCAGCTCTGGGGCCAACCAAGCCTGGTATTCAATGAGTACCAGGGTTCTTTCCTGGGATTACAGCCGCTGGAGCATGAAGTTGATAATTCACCTCCATCTATGCTGAGGTTAGGAATGAGTGGAACTCAACCTTTTCTCCCCTGTATGCTTTCATGGTGTGGACAGGTACAACATTATTTTTTTTATATATGTGTATTGTAGAAACGTTTTTTTTATTTGGCATGCACCCAAAATACAGATTTAGAGGAATGCTGAATGGGCTGGTCTTCTCAGCTGACATAAATTAATCTTGGTAAAAAATAATAAAACCATGAACTTCTCTTAACTTCTGAGATCTCAATTATCTGGGGTTTGAAACACATACAGACCCTTCAAATCATACCCAACTAAGTTTGTAACCATGTGAGCTATACCTTTTTAGGTGGCATTCAAAACACCAGCACCACCACTGTCAGCCCCTGCACTAGCACCAACACCAGTAGCAGTTGCGACCTCTCCAAGATTTTTTTTTTTTTTTTTTCATGGCTCAACAGTGTAGTGGGCCAAGGCTTCCTCTATAAGGTTCCTTGATCATATTCAGACACACAACACCCGGTAGGACTCCTGTGGACTCCTGATCTGGCTGCCACAGAGACCTCTCCTTGACACCACACAGCACTCCCAAGACACAAACATTCATGCCTCCGGCAGGATTCAAACCCGCAATCCCAACAAGAGAGCAGCCATAGACTGCGTGGTCACTGTTTCTGCAAGTAGCACCTCTTTAAATCATACAAAGCAGCAGTGGGCAAAGGTTTACTGCCTACCTCATAGAATGAATGTGGTGTGGGCAAGAATGTAAGTACAGAGATCTCATCAATCCTGACTAAGTGGTGTGATTCTTAAATGGTGCTACCAAACATTTCTTAAATGAACAGTACAGGTATCAGTAACCAGATTTTATACTTCAAGACCATATATTCTGTCCAGTCATTTCCTGGAGTCCATCATAACAAAATTATAACGCATGGTTGAACTGTGTTGTAATTTATTTTTCTTGACAATGGGTAAGTAATGCTTTATCAGTAGAGCTATTGCAGTTTGCAAGGCACCTTATATTTCTGGTCTTTCTGTGTAATGTCATGTACAAGCAAAGATATCACGTTAACTTATGAACACTGTGAGTTTGCCAAAGCCCTTGCTAAACACAATGTTGAATTACACATGATTTCACTCAGTATGATAATAACTGTGATGATTAACCATAGAAATGACACTTTACAACCAATGGTAGGTAATGTATACTGATGGTTCATTAATGTATTTTTCACTCTACCACATATTGAGTCCATAGCCCACTTCTTTACTATCCATTGTCATGTTCTACGCCAATCTTGTGCCTATATCCCCTTGTAGTCTGTTCCCTTTGTGTGAAGACGTGCAATCCTGCAGGGTACACTGGCAGTCAGCCAGTCACTCCCCTCCATGTTCAGATATTAATTTAATTTAGCTTCAAATTTTATTTACCTCTGTATACACCGAGTGCAGCTGATACCTACATGTTGAGCATGTCCTGTGATTGGCATGAATGAATGTCTCTGATGAGTTAAAGGGAAGGCAACTGTCATCACTTTGTACTTGGTCACTTGAAATGTACCTTACCTTGGTTTTTACAGGTATGGTGTTTGTATGGAGTACCCTAATTTTTAAAATTTTGTTTATATTGTTGCTAATCTTAATTTGTAGACATGTTTTCACATATACAGTTATTATATAAATGTCTATATAAATAAATATATATATATTAAATAAATAAATATATATTTATTTATTTTATGAGGTTCATGAATGTTTGTAACTAAATATGTAGAATTCTTTGGGATAAATTTCATCATGTTATGTTGGTGTACAAAGGCAGAATCAGTTGGATACAACTTTACCATAAAGTAGAACTCCTATAATCCAACACCTATGGGACTGGACAGGTACTGGATTATCACATATTCCAAAGTATCAGACACTACCTATACTGGCCTAAGTTTTTACAGGTGATTTTTTGTTACTGCTCATATATGCATAACAGATAGTTGGTCTAATTTTGTATGCCGCCATAATCACAATATGTCTCTCACCACTTTCAAGTCTCCTAATTATTACAAGCTTTTGAAGCAATCATCATAAAAGTTTTGTTTCCTCCTGCAGCAGGATTTTCTTTACTCATCTTTGGAACTTCTTAGGCCATTACAATAGCTCGATGGGCTCAATAAAATCCACATAACACAAGCCAAACTCATGGAATCACTATGCCTACTGGATGTTATTGCTGCCAAGACTTTGGGAATTGGGACCATTATATTCCTCGTGCTGAAGTATTAGGATTTATGAATAAAAAACACTTTTGATTATTTGGATTTCTTATCATCACGTTATTTAAAAAGTATACATACTACAAAAATGTTTTGGGATGTCAAATGATACAGCATTCTGTACCTAACTTATTTTAATTGCTTTGGAAGTGTTTCAGTTACTGCAATTCAGTCTTATACACTGTATATTGGCTGTGTATTACAAGTTATTATTCTGAAGTACCAGTTATAATGAAAGTTGCACTCTTTGTAAAAACCTTTGAAATTTCCTAAATAACAATACGAGATCTTAAGTGTTTTGTGTTGTTCTTACTTGCATTACACAACTGACAGCTTTTTATATATTTCTTCTTAATATCTGACTGAAATGTGTCCCAGATTTTCTGTAATTGACAGAGCTCTGTGCTCTTGGTATACTTCCTAATAAATGGCAGCATTTTTGTGCTAACCAAGAAATTATGAGAAATAACAGTTCTAGAATTCATATCATCATTAAATTCTTTTCCTGATACTACATTTCATGACTTTACCATTATTAACCGAAATCCCTAGATGTGATAAATTGTAGTTTTAACAGTTGAAGTGTGCCATGGACTTCAAGGCAAATGGAATTTGACAACAGAGGACAGAGCCGTTGGTGTTACCACTGTAAAAAGACAGAACATATTTGAGCACAGTCAAGCTGAGCTAATTGTAGAGTTTGGCCAGAATAAGAGAAAAATGGAGTCTGCATATGGGCGAACAGCATGCATGGTATTAGGACGAGAGGCATTTATACCAATGTGTAAAGGAAAAGGATGCCAGAACATCCTTCAATGGTACAGCATAAGGCTTTAGGCAGTACACTCTACTATTTAACTTAAAACAAATGGCCATGTTTCATCTGTATGCTGAACTGCGTTAAGAAAATAGATGTCAGTGTATAAAATGGTCTGATAGTTTGACTTCCAGGTTACTTCTAGTGGCAGTAATGTTAATATGCATCAGGAATCAATTTTCCAAAATTAATTAATTTTTTTAAACTATGTAATTTTATTGTTGAAAATGACAGGTACTGTCAGCAGTAGCATATGATTCCAATGAAGGAACAGTTCCAGTAGAAGCATTTAGTAAGTCTCTTTTATTTGTATAATTTGCATACTACTAACATCTGCTACTTTTTAGCCATTTCCCAGTAGGCATTATTTGTGTGTGTGTGTGTAGTTAGAATATCCTTTAATTTAGAGTAATGTTATTTCAGTAATTTAGGAAGTTACATGAAAATTCAGAACTATTTATTCTGAATAAAGGTTTCATTTGATACAGTGATGATATTTCCATATTTTCATGGTCCTGAAATTGAATTCGTTTATGTCCTACTGCATGCTTGTAACTGTTATGCCTGATAATAAAAGTTTCAGTTTAGTAAAGGTACAGTTTGTGTTAAAAAAGAGCTGTGAGTGCATTTTTGGGTAGGTACAGTGCTATGTTGGGAGCCTAAGTAGTGTAGTCTGTTTTGTGACCAGATTACAGGCTGAAATATCTGGGAGGAGTAACGGGTTTCTCTGTTCTCCAGAACATCCAGACTGGCTCTGGGGCCCACCCAGACTCCTGTTCAATCAGTATTGTGGCTCTCTGCCTTGAGGTAAAGTGACCAGTGTAAGGATCACAATCCATTTTTACCCTTGGTACACCTTCACTGTGTGCACAGGAAAGACTTACCTTTGAGTCACTGCAAAATCAACAATGCTTAGATGCATGTAGTGGATCATTTTATGTAGTTATATGTTATAATCTCATGTTAAATGCTAGGAAAACTAGTTATGCATCAAGGAGAATCAAGGAAAATGTTTGTTTCTTATACTGAAACTTCCATGAAATCTGTTCCTCTAAGGAAATAATTCTAACCTACTTCCTGCAAATGTAAATGGAAGAAACTGTACTGAAACACAATTTACCATTAGTATTCATCAAGACAGTTTATATTTTATTTGCAAATGAAGTCCAATTTTTTTTATGTTAAAGTAGCTTCATATAAAGTCCAGTAGGTTAATATGTGGAGCAGTAAAGACAACACCAGTCACAGTCTTTCAACTAAACACAGAAAACCTGCCAATAAGTCTGGAAATACAAAAACAAGCAGCAGCCAGCCACCTTCATTAAATTACAAGCTTCTCCCCAGGCAAGCTAGATCGACCAACACACCCTCGATCAAACTCTCAAAACCCGACCTACACCAATAAGTAACTGTCAAAACATCTTAATCTAATGAACATTCCAACCCAGCTAGAACCTACCATTCCAGACACCAATCCATTAGATTTCATGACAGTTACAACAAATTTGTCACTGACAGAAAACCTAAAAAACAAGATACGTCCACAATAGTCTTAAAATTAACTGCATTAGAAATGACAAACCTTCATTATCCAAAGAAGGACTGGCTCAGAGTCTACACTGATGGATCTAAGGCAGATGGAGCAAATACAACCGGAACAGAACAACACTGCAAGCTTTTCTCGCAGTATGCTATTGCTGGTAAAAATAAATCAAACTTTGCATGGAGAAATAGAGGCTATTTCCCTGGTTCTACAACAGCTCATATACAGACTTCAAGCATTTGAAAAATTAGTCATCCTAATGGACTCAAAAGCAGCTATTCAAGCAGCTTCTTCCAACAATCAACCAAAATCAAAGAAGATAAATAACATAAAAGAGGCCCTCAAACATCGCCAGGCCTCGAAGAAAATAGTTAAATTCCAGTGGGTTCCCTCCCTTTTGGGACTAGAAGGCAAAAACACATCAGACAAACTAGCCAAAAAGGGCACTATACTACACACTATAGAAATCGCAAAATAGTTACGAGGTACAAACAAGAAGCCAACGAGCTGGCTGCAACAAAGAAATGGAGAGATATCCACAAAATATGGGCAGAGTACAAAGGCAAACCTAAGAAGGAAGCAGGAACAAATTTGAGACTCAAGACAGGACATGACTGCTTAGCAGAAAAAATGGCATATACGAATCTAGTGACTGCACAATTTGCCAAATGCCAAACTCCATGGTGGATGAGGAACATCTGTTATATTGCCCTAAACTCAATACTGACCAACAAGTGCTCAAGAACACCATCAAACTCTACTGGGATGCCAGAGTGATGATAACTTCTCCACCATCTGCCATAGGAACAACATAAAGTCCATTAGTACCAAAGCATAAATGGACAGGTTATGCTTCGGCCATTTCACTTCTGTCTTCCAGAGTAGAGCAATAATAATTTATGAAGACTGTTCAGTGCCAATGGGGAGGAAGTTGGTATAAACTACTGAGGCCCAGGTCCTGACTATATTGCACATGTTTTATCTTTTTTGGTAGTATCATTATTTGTTGACTGTACAAATTAACCCCTTTTAGACCAAGCACATGTCACTCTGCAACTAAGAGTCAGTCTTTCCTATCTAGAGCAAAGAATTTTAGCTGGTCTGTCCTTGCTGGAGGAGGCCCAAAAAATTTTTTCACATGGGGCCTAAACCTATTCTTGGTGTCCCTGAACGTGTCTACTTACTGGAATAGTTTCCATACAGAGTTTATGTAATGGAAGCTGACACATTTTCAAAATATGGAAATGTCTGACCAGCAAGTCTGGTATAACTGACCTTGTGTGTGTGTGTGTGTGTGTGTGTGTGTGTGTGTGTGTGTGTGTGCACGCGGCGCACATGATAAATTATTTTTGCTTAATCAGTCAACACATAAATAAAGGAAATGTTCAAGAATTAAAAAATGTAGATAAAAACATATTAGTTACAAGTGGCACAGTTGGTTGAGGCACTGTTCTACAAGCTGGAAGTTCATGGGTTCGATGCATGATGGTGTTATCGGGATTTTTAATTGACGTAGGCCTTCTGGCCGCAATATGGCCCTGGGGTTGACTCAGCCTCTAACAGAAATAAGTACCAGGAAAATTTTCTGGGGGTAAAGATGGCCAGTGCTTAGGGCTAACAACCTTGGTATCTTCATGTGTCAAATGTCTCAAAATTAGGAGCCTCAACCTCCTGGAACCCTTAGGGCTTGTTGAGACCTGTATGGGGATTGCTTTTACTTTTCCTTCCCACCCCTTTATTTTTTTAAAGAAAAACATATAAGGAAACAAAATTTCTTCACCTTTAGATTACTGTCTGGACAGTTTAACAGTATAGCAAAGCATTATAGCACTAAACATATCTTTGATCAGAAATTGACAATAAAATGAAATAAAATTTGATTAAGCACATATGGTCTTACCCTTTTCACACACAAAAAGATATGTTAAGTTGGACAATTGTGAGTCCACTTTTCAGGCTTACTTGCTGCTGCTGGTCTTAGTTGTATTGCTTGCAGAATGAGGCTCAGTGACTGAAACCAGCAAAGGGATGCTTCTTCATGATTTCCAAAAAGACCATCTACAATTCTTCCCTTCTCTTCCTTTTACAAGTTTTCCCATCCTACCAAGATACCACATCTACCCAACTATTAGACAAGCCCCCGTTCACGATCAGGAAAATACCTACATAGAGCATGTTCAACTTTGTGCATATTCATAAGGCGACTGTCCCCAACTTGTTCTATGAATGAGCACTACATCGAGCACCAGTATCAACATGTTTTAAAGCCACTACATACACGTGTATTGCTGATATGCAATTGACATACAAACACTACAGAGAATCACACCTTTATAGCAACTTTTATGTATTATGTTTTAAACTTAAACTCTCTTACTCTGTAACCAGCAGAGGATCCAGCTGACTGGAAACCTGTTTATGTACTGATTGGTCACAGTGAGTATGGGGCTGTGGTGGAAAGATAATCAGCAAAGGAAACTGAAGAAGCTCTTGTTCTTGTGCCATTTTGTCCACCACAAATCTAGTTGTGAACCTGACACTCTGTGGTGAGAAACTGCCCGATTTATGGCACAGAAGTATCAGTTCTGACACACATTTTACATTTAATCAGACTGGCATTAGATTTGTCTGTGTTTCAAATGGGTATCACAACCTGCATATTTCAGTCAGGTGGCAAAGAATTTATAAATTTTATCATTTTTCAACATATACACTTACACTGTCAGGGATCTCCAATACTTGAAATACGATTTGAATTTTGTATATAATATTACAGCTCAAACTACTGTTGCTTTCCTCACAATTTTTGTAATTATCTGCATGAATGTATGTATCAAACTTCTGATCAGGCGGGAATAGGCAAGTATCAAACAAGGTTCTCAATTAAGTACCAAGAGAAGAGCACTCAACACAATGGTTTACTATAAAAACAATTTTTGTATGAAATTTTACATAAAAATGAATAGCATTTTTAAAATACACAGTTGTTTTGATTGCTTTTCTCTTCGGCCTTCATTTATGAAACAGAACACGAAGTTTTCCATTAACACTTTCCAACCGGCGTTGGTACTAGTACCAACCAGCCTCTCACGCCACCAACCCGGAGTTGGTACTAGTACCAACCCGAT
>Ga0123357_10013806_pt1 | contig 10508 bp, 4 predicted proteins | sample TergutEmb28metaG_FD_89873 | JGI IMG/M metagenome (GOLD analysis project Ga0123357, IMG submission 89873) | Embiratermes neotenicus P4 segment gut microbial communities from Petit-Saut dam, French Guiana - Emb289 P4 | ecosystem: Host-associated > Arthropoda: Insects > Digestive system > Gut ...
AATATAAACCAAAAGGACGAAGGAACATTGGACGACCGAGGAAGAGATGGAGGGACCAACTTCATCTTGAGGATCAAGGAACAGGAAACACGCCTAACCCTTCAGGAACATGATGATGATGAATTTTAAATTTCCTCCATGTAAAAAATACAAAATATATTTTGCAGATATAAATATGTTTCTGGGTTTGTATATGTTGCTAATAAATTGTCAAACTTAAAAAAAAAATAAAACAAAAGTAGTTAAATGATCGCCATGGAAGAGCCATCATTGACATACCGGACTGTTCATCCGTCAGGTTACTTAATTGAGGCATAACGTAAACTCAGAGAAGTTCAACATTAATTATTTTTCGTACTAGCTCGCCCCAGTAACAATAAATGTACCATACAGTCACAGGTAAAGCATAAATGTAAACCTGTGTGCAAGAAACAGCGGCGACACCACGTGTTGCGCGGTGCAGCACTTAGCAATGATGCAATCGCTCCCTGTTGAGAAAACCACTCAACGGCCTCCTGGAGAGAGCTATCACGAGTGAAGCTAATGATTTGCAACAGACGTAGAAACACGAGGGCACATGGACCAACGCACATTTGTGACGGGTTTATTTTCCCTAAGTGGTGCGTATTTCGAAATGAGAAAACATACTCATCTCAAGATTTCAGAAAGCCGACAACTCCTTCTTGTTCTTGGTCTATCAAGAACGGACTTGCTGGCTGATACCCCAATCCAGAACCAGGCACGGAATTCTAAGACAGGTCACTAAGTTAGTAACATAAAGATGAGGTCAGCGGTACAAAGTCAATGGGAAGAAATTAAAACGCAGCCAGAAATATAAAATCCTTCAACTGCAGAAATGCTGCATCTCAGCCCCTAGGAAAAGTTTCGAAGGAAAACAAAGACAAAAACGCAAATAATATAAAATAGGAGACTAGAATCAGGGAAAGCGCAGAACAGATTGTGATCAAATATCCATGAATTGCAGTGTTGGATTGTCAGCTGTAGCTCTACAGCTACAAACATAGTCCCATTAACTTCGAAATAACACTTGTACTTTACGAAGGACGGAATAGCGAAATTGATACAATGACTAGCCTGCAGGCTGAATAACCGACAAATCGCGTTGCGAATCTTGACAAGGGCGAGAACTGTCTGTCTTCTCTGCAGTGTGCAGACAGGATCTGGGGTCCACCCAAACTTTCATACAATGAATTAACTCGGCCGAAGCTTAAAGCTGTTCACTCATAGCGATCTGTTACAACTATAGCTCCTCTCCCCATACTCCTTCTTGACGTGGACTGAGATAACTTTACCTTTTTACCCTCTATGACGGAACGCAATATTAGTCACGCGATACTCCACCAAAACACTGTAACCATTAATAATAATCGATGGCAATTGATATTGATCGATATTAATTGAATATAGTCGATGCCGAGCGATTATCGTCCATAAAAATCCACCTGGGTGTTACTCAGGTTGTTCTGCCAGTTACTATATGCTGAGAGGTAAGAAAGATGAGTTGGTTTAAGTGTTTCACGTCACGAAACTTTCAATTGCTAAGATAATACAGAGTCGGCGATGGATAAATGAAGGGGCATGGAGCATTTGTGGAATCACACTGACAAAGGACAAGAGAAGTACTCGCAAAAAATCCTGTTCCATTGCCACGTTACCAACCACAGATCTCAAGTGTACTGGCCAGGGATGGAACCCGACTCTGTGCACTAAGAAGCCTGTGACAAACAGCCTGATGTACGGCACTACCGTAAGGTTGGTATCGCTTACCAACTAAAAGTATCGACAAATATGGATTGGTAACACTCTGTTTTCTTATTTACTAGAATCTCAACTGTTCCCTGAGCGTCAGCTCTTACCTCGCAGGGAAGCAAAGCGTGACTCAATCACTCAAAAACAGCAGCAGCGTTACAGTAGGTAAATATGGGACTTCTTGCACAGACCAAACAGCCAGTGTAGCCAACAGAACTTTAATTATTGTTCTCCTTCTGCTACCACTATTACTACTGCTGCTGTACTACTGCTACTACTACTACTACTACTACTACTACTGCTACTACTACTACTGCTGCTACTACTACTACTGCTACTACTACTACTACTGCTACTACTACTACTACTGCTACTACTACTGCTACTACTGCTACTACTACTACTACTGCTACTACTACTACTGCTACTACTACTACTGCTGCTACTACTACTACTACTACTACTACTACTGCTACTACTACTACTACTGCTACTACTACTACTGCTGCTACTACTACTACTACTACTACTGCTACTACTACTACTACTGCTACTACTACTACTACTGCTGCTGCTACTACTACTACTACTGCTACTGCTATTACTACTGCTACTACTACTGCTACTACTACTACTACTACTGCTGCTACTACTACTGCTACTACTACTACTGCTGCTACTACTACTGTTACTACTACTACTACTGCTGCTACTACTACTACTACTACTGCTACTACTACTACTGCTGCTACTACTACTGCTACTACTACTACTACTACTACTACTACTACTGCTGCTGCTACTACTACTACTACTACTACTACTACTACTACTACTACTACTTCCGCTATCACCACAAAGAACAAAAACAGTCTAATTATTCAGCACATCTAACATGCAGGCAGTCTGTTGTTCTAATTTGCCTGTTTCTGGTTAGACGTTCTTGAGATCTTAAGATGTGGGTAGAGTGTGAAACAACAGGAGACAATGGAACAGGACGGAAGAAAAGGAGATTTGATTTAAGAGCTGTGCTTCCTGTATCTTATCGTTCCAGCAGCCAAGGGATTGTGACCCTCCTACCCTGGACGATGAGGGTATAAATTGCGTGCGTTTGTCTTGGGGGCCAAAGAATTGAGAGTAAGGTCCGGTGATGGTGGTGGCTGAGCTTCAAAACGCGCACATAAATCAAAGGACCTGCTGCCAATTATTGCTGCGTTACCATAGGAAACTTCACGACGGACAGGATAAGGGGTCGTGCCGAGATAGCTAAGCGCGTGCGTGTGTTAGGATTGATTCGTGACGTTCGAAATAAAGCCAGTGAACGTCGCAGCTTGAATAATAATAATCTACATCAGTGATGTAAGAAAAGCGACATAGAGTACGTGTTTGAAAATTTGTGATCTACGCTACAGAAAAATTTCCCAACTTTCCTTTTTAATACATCGTCTTATCCGCGCCATGTGCCCTGCTTTAAAATGTGTCACATAATACGTAGACACTTGCCACGGTTTGATTCTGGAGTGCATCAATTTTGACACGGAAATATGCTAATTTAAAATTTGTTTTCATGGCGCGTGTGAATCTTTTGACCTACGTTTCATTTAGCATCAGAAAAAAAAAATGTTAATATCATTCCTCCACGCAGTCGACAAACCAACTAACCCAGCTTTACACAATAGAATTTTATACGGTTTCTCGGTAAGAATATAAAAATGGCTCCATGTTTTAACAGCTTCATAATTACCAACGCGAACGATTTTCAGACCACCTGTTAGTAAGTGGACTGCGGCCATTAAATAGCATGCAGCGCCTTTTCACTAAAATCTGTGCCGAGAAAAAATTACTGTGATGGTCGTAACTCCTACTAGGAGATATTTATGGGTGGGAGGAGTCAGGCAGTGCGTATATGATCAGCATACGTGTATAGCAGTGGGGACGCTGCTAAGTTAACCGAAAAATACAGAAGTTTTGTGTGTAGTGTTTCCAGCGATGACACATACAATTTTAGTGTTCTATGCACCTCGTGTACAGCCAGGTTATCCTGATGACCTGCGCCACAGCTAAAGAACTCATTCTGTCAAACGGCTCTAAACATTTACCGTGGGCTTGCCTTATGTTCTCATTAAGAAAGCTATATTAGAAAAATCACTAATTATTTTTAAGAACACAGCATTATGAACAAAACAACTGTAAACCTCTTTCAGCCAACATACTCACCTCGTAACTTAAATGTTAGTTTTCGTCTTCTTCTTCTACGGTGCTTCGGCTTGCTGTCAGGCCATGGCTTCGCCGATTTCCGGGTATCGAACAACTGAGCTTTTAAGAGGTGACAATATTACAACCACGCCCAATCCACAACCTAGGGTGCCAGGGCATCTCTCCTTGTCTGGCATCTCGCTCACAACATGCCCGGCTTGGGTGGCCGTACAAGCAGATAAACTGCCGTCTGCACAGTTTTCGAGCCTGTAGGATGTTTCTGAGGAAGACCCAATAACGGGTAAACTGAATTCTGTAAAAAAAGAGGGCGGGGGGGGACTTACAAACAGAACCAGCGGCAACTCAGGCTCCTATTCAGTGTGTACCGCAAGTTCTTTATTCTGGGGTAAAGGACCTTGGAGTGAAACTGACCACTCAAGACCATCCACTGTCGGTGTTAAGAATGCCTGAAACCATATCTCCACCCCCATATGCATTCATGGAGCTTACAAGGAAAACTTACTTTTGCCTAACAGAAGAAGGAGCCTACCAAAACTAACACAAATATGCAGCAGCATGGAAACAAATGAAAAACAACGCATTCATTCCGGTCTGTCTACGACAGGTCCATAGCCTATTCCAGAGAGAGTTTTAGGGCTTCCTCTTCCAGTTTCCAGTAGGCCTATCCTCTCTGTTTTTAAGGTCATCCAGTAGCTCTTTACGTTTTTTCCTTGTATTCCCGTCCCTCCTATCCTTCCTTCTATCTATCCTTCAGTAACGTGTTTTCGAAGGCAGTTCCTTCGCAAGATGTGGCGAATCCATTTAGCTTTCCTTCCTTGTATTGTATGTAGGATACATCTATCCACCTTGACTCTTTGTAAGACCACGTTTCTCACACATTCGGTCCAGCTGATCTCCATCCTTCTCCAGCACCACATTTCAAGCTTTTCCAGGTATTTCTGATCTATTTTCCGGAGTGTGCAGGTTTCAGAACCACGCAAAGCTATGCACTATAAACAGAAAATGGCGCGAAATCTATGGAGTCTTAATCTTACTGTAATGCCATAGTTAACATGCAACAATTTGAAACCCACTTCTAAAGACTCTGCAGGTAGTGCCAGAACAGGCCGAATGTTTCATTTTTGTATTAATGTGCTTAATTTAAATACTGTTCTACTTACAGGTGTCTAACGTTGGTGAACTAACGATAAATACGCAGGTGATGACAACGGATTGTAATAAGAAATACATAAAACACAATACTCTGTCCATATACTAGTAACAACAATATCAACAACAACAATAACATTTACTGCTCTCAGTAATACAAATTTAACTCGATTAGGTTTCAGACACCTCATCAACTGTGAACCTCTTCAATACGCTGCTTCCTGTGAAATATTGAAGTTTCTTCTTTGGCGGCTTAACAGCCCCAGCGGGTCTAGGGCTCCTCCTTGTTGAGTTTTTTGAGATCGCGCTGAGACACAACAAACTCAATAACATTATTTGGAGGAGTGATCAGCCCGTCGCAGAGACCTCTACCTGACAACACACAACACTCACAAGAAACCGCAATCTTAGCCTTATACCGTGCGGTCACTAGGGTCGGCGAAATATTGAATTTTGGTATTTAATAATAAATTTAATTTGCGTAAATAAAGTTACTAACACTGCGATTTGTAGTCATGTGTTACAAGATATGATGCTCTGTGTTTCCTAACTCCTTGTTGCAATCAACGAATCCTGCTAATGCAGCTGGTATGTCACGTAACACAGAATATATTATCTATTTTGTTTATAGCAGCAGCAATTTTCTGGGATCAAATATCTGCATTCAACGAAACAATTCGAAATATATTTTTATTTTAAAATTAAGTACGTCTGATTAAGTAGTTTTAAGTGCGTCAATTAACCGACACACTCAGTTGCCACGAATATACTGTATAGGTTCGGAAGTAATTTGTTTAAAAGCAGCACTTTACAGTAGCCTATATATAATTTCATGTAACAGACATTAGACTTTTTCATGCCCAATATTTCTTCATAAATGTTCTTTAATTGTTATGGCGCTACTATTTGAAACATAAGTTAGTTTATTCTGTAACTGAAGTTAGCGCGTTCTAGCGGACCCGCCTGACTAGGTGCCACCTCACCTTTTCGCGTGAGGACAGGACCAGATCCACTTTATAATACGTTGTGTTCTTGTTGTAATAGGAGAATATGGACAGAGGCCAGAAGCCATCTAGACAACATTTGAACATCTTCGACTACAAAAACAACTGACAGAATATTTTGGGAGTTTCAATGTGGAAACAAACTGACTGTACATACAAGATTCTCTCTTTTTATAGGGAGAATATAATTAAGAACTTAAAACAGAGAGTACCGGACCAGGCAGTTCGCCTGTCCCTGAAGAGAACAGTATAAATCAATTTTCATATTTTTCTTTCATAAAAACGGTTTTGCACATGACAACGATGAATTTCCAGCTCCGGGTCAGGTGTGATATTTTAATCTTTTAATAGTTCTCCAGAGAATATGGAATCATAAAAATGACTTGGAAGCAAGTTTATATTCGATGCTTACTTTAGCGGTGATATTCATAACAAAATTCCATTAACCATTCAAGTACTGACTGAAATTGATCCAAATTATAGCCTACATAAAAGATATGCAGGTCCTGCATTACAGAGAACAGAGACTGTCTCGATTTGAAAAGCCAAATATTGGTAAATGATTTACTTAAGTAGCACACCAATAAATGTCTCAATTGAACAGCGCACGACCCACAAATAACACACGGTAAGCACAAGTCAAAATCTAACAAATATGGCCTAATTATTTGTGTAAAATAATTATTCTTACTACATTGAATTATTGCTACATTGCCTTAACAATCTAGTTAATAAACTTATTTTTACCTACAGGCATGCTGCCACAGCACCAAATTAATATAACAAAGTAAATCACTGAGTATTTTAAACTGTAACTTTAGCAAGGAACAAAGTATGCTCCCTGAGGATGATCGTAAGATCGAAACATTTAGGAGCGTTTTAAGTGTTTTAATGTAAATTTTAGATTATTAAAGACTATATATGTGCATTTCTTGGTGTGTTACTTAAACAAACTACAAAATTCACGGTGTAACGATAAAGATAATTGGTAAATAATGGTTGGGAAAATAATCTGTTTTTAGCTGGCGAAACACATTAAAAATCTGAATGCACTCTGTGGGAAAATTTCAGTATCCTTTTATTGCAGAAATCGATAAACATAATTAGCACTTGGTTTGCGGAGTAAATGTAGGGTTCATAATGATTTCGTTTAGGTATGAGTCACACGAAACTTGTCATTTACATATAAGTTCAGTGCGGGTATTTATGTTTTTATTATAACAATTTTTATTTTATTTAACGAAGTTTTCAGTAGGTCTGACTACACATTGTCGCACTGTAAGCGAAGATGAAAGATTCATAACGAAGCACTTGTGGCCTAACATGAGACAGGCCTAACAGTGAGGTATTTCCTTGAATGTTTTGCTCAATGTCATAAAACTGCTGTCAGAACAGACTGTCCCAGGGCCAAGATTTTGAACCCGGGCCTCCCGAACATGAATCAAGGGTCAAAAACTTTTATTTTTTAAAATTGCTTAGAGACTGATGTACTATAGTTGAAGAATAAAAGACCAACTTGATGCCACAATTTACTAAAGTTTATTTCACTTCTTCTATGTTCAACATGTTTCGGACATTAATACATCCATCATCAGGAGGTTGTGACAGAAGCCTGCCACACGGGTACCACCACAACCAGCCACACCGAAACTCCAACACGCATTGAAACAAGAACACACAACCAATGTGGTGATATAATAGAAAAGTCGCAGGCTCCTGATGATGGATGTATTGATGTCCGAAACATGTTGAGCATAGAAGAAGTGAAATAAACCTTAGTAAGTTGTGACATCAAGTTGGTCTCTTATTTTTCAACTATCACAATGATGCACGGTCCAATATACATAAGATTTACTGATGGATTATGTTAAATATTTTCTTCAACATCGCTCAGGAACAAGATAATGTTTACAGTTTTCACCGGGAAGATTTTGAGGATCAGATCTTCTGCCTCACTTCAGTAATTCCTTGTGCGCTGACACGTTCTGTGCTAATCCTAGTGCCACTGCTACAATAATTAGTGTGAATCAGCAACAGGTAAGGATAATACAGCAATCACTGTTTACTTGGGGTTACTTGATTTTTGCTACTCAACCGCAACGTGTCGCCGTTCCTTTCTTTAAATTTTGGACGTTATTTTGAAAAAAAGCAAAAATATTATCACTGTTGTGATTATTCCTCTTATATTCATCATATAGTAAGCAATAAATAAGCTTCACTTCAATCTTTTGTCGGATCTTGACCGTCTTCTACATTGGACCTAACAGAGAGTATCCAAAAATATTAATAAGCTAATTCCCTATTCTTACAAATACGCACGGTTTTCAAGCCTGTTAAAAATTCAAATATTACTGTAAAGATATTGGCATATTTTGAATCCTCATTCCAGATCTTCTCTCCTTAATTACACGAGTGAAATATTAAACTTTCTTCTTCGTATTAGCTACTGTACACATTTTAATTGGGTGCGTTCAGTTGTGTCACGTTAACAAGCAAAAATTTAAAAAAAAGTTCTTTTGGCAAAACTTTCATTTTTAAATAAATTACACAATTTTACGTAAAAAGGAATATAAGTTTCGGTACATTTTCTGGAACATCTTCAGGTCTAATACAATAATATAAACAACCAACTAGATGCAACAGTAACAAATTTTATTGATAATTACAATCAGTTCAACATGTTTCGGGCGATAATTTCGCCCATCCTCAGGAACACTATACTGCGTTTACAGCTTGTGATATAATACACCGGAGATGCCCAGTAAAATGTGTTATTGTTGCATCTAGTTGGCTCTTTACATTATTGTATCAATGATGCACGGTCACACAAACATCAAATCTTCAGGTCTGTTGCAGGAATACTTTGTATTTCAAGCATTCGTCTCTGGATGCATGACTCTGTTCCAGGAAATGGAATGAAATACGCAGTTTGACGTATAAAAACTTTCGTGAGTTATATATAATTAGAAGTTGTGCTAGACAAAACCTCCTAGTTTAACTACTCTATATTGTCATATTTACAAGGAAAGTACACTTGTCCTGGACAAACAATAGTTACTTCAATTTCTGATAAATGACTAGGTACAGAGGTATAAAAGTCTTCGTTCAAAAATTTCCTAGTACTAAATTATGTTTTGGACTTCTGTACCCTAAAGAAGGAGGCACAAAGATCATCCAAACTGCTCATGCCTATTTACCAATCTCGTTGGTGTCACACGCAAAAATATTTGTGAATTTTCAAACCAGCCAAGTGGTTATGTTTTTCTCAATTTCCCTCCGGTTATATAAACAATTAAGCATTTCGAAAACATTTTTCTCTAGGTTCAGGGCAAGCGTGCTGTTTTCTATTGCAGCTGTTTGCACATATTACTCTCTCTTCCTTGAAATAAAGAAACAGCAGAAAACTGACAGCCAGCTATATTGAGACGGGAGATTGGAAGGGGAGAAGGAGGGCGAACGTTAAAGAAAATGGGATTTGTGACATTAATTATGGGCACAGCACTGCAGCGACAGACACGAACCGTAAAACGACTGGGATATACCAAACAGCTAAGAACAAGGAGTTTCCAGTGGCGTATTATTATTATTATTATCATCATTATTATTAAAATAGTTAACATATTCTTTCGTAGTTTCACATGGAACATCCTACATACAATGAAACGAAGGAAAGCGAACTGTGTTTGTCACATATTGCGTAAGAACTGCCTTCTAAAACACGTTATTCAATGAAAGATACAGGGAAAGATAGAAGGGATAGGAAGACGAGGAAGAAGACGTTAGAAGGCACTGGATGATCTTAAAGAAAGAAGAAGATATTTTAGCTCTAAAGAAGATGCACTAGACAGTACTCTGTGCTGAGCCCAATTTGGAAATACCCCTAAACCTGTCGTAAGACACAGGACGTGATGATGATATGGAATAAAATGGACGAATATTTGTCTGTGCCATTCGGCGAGTTTATATTACTCTTAACATTAAATTCTTAAATTCAAGCTGCATACCAGCCTATCATCGCCCCACATCACAATTCTAAGAAATGTACACATGCTCAACAAGCGTAGTGCTTTAAATCACTTTTGAGTAATTAGCTCGAAAACCGTAAAACTTAAAGGAAAAAGTTATGCTGAACACAACGTATGTTTGCTTTCTTTCTACAGCTGGTGATCCCGACATTTTTCGCTCTGACAAATATCTAAAGAGTTATAGTAGAAATACAGGGATCAACACGAATAAATCTAACTTAAATTAAGTCTATTATAAATAGCATATAAATTTCCGTCAACACAACTTTAATTGTAGGTTTAAAATTACAACATGTTTCGACCCTTGGGGGTCATCATCAGGTCGAGCTTAAGAACCTATTAT
>Ga0123357_10013807_pt1 | contig 10508 bp, 4 predicted proteins | sample TergutEmb28metaG_FD_89873 | JGI IMG/M metagenome (GOLD analysis project Ga0123357, IMG submission 89873) | Embiratermes neotenicus P4 segment gut microbial communities from Petit-Saut dam, French Guiana - Emb289 P4 | ecosystem: Host-associated > Arthropoda: Insects > Digestive system > Gut ...
AAATGGGAGTGGGGTGGGCGGGGGGGGGGGGTTATATGAAACGAGGGGTTTTTTTTTGGGGGGGAGGCCCCCCCCCCCCCCCCCCCCCCCTGTCTGTTGAGTATTGGCAACTCCAACGCGACCCCTCGATGAATGGAGCAACAGATATCTGGGGGAAGATTTTTATTGTCAGAGGGTATAAAAACTGATGAGATGTGCGAAAGAATGTAAGATCAGTGGCGTTTGTCGGTAAGAACAAGTACGGGAGTGGCAAAAGTGGAAAAATTCGGAACAGTGCGGACCAGGTTCGGACATGAGTGGCACATAGGCGGTCATTGCTTTGTAATGGGTTTTGAAGTTATATAACATCGATCAACGTATGTATCTGGAGAAAGCAAATAACTGTATCCCATATGCCCATTAATTACTGTAAGAGGAGGCATAAAATGATTTAACTTAACAATATTTTACTCAGAAATAATGAGGAAACTTGTGGACAGATGGACTACATGAATTCAGTTGAACTTCAGGACGGTTAGGTAGTGAAATAAGATAGGTCCTATTAGTACGTGGGAACCACGGTGGCACAGTGGTTAAGGTGCTGTGCTACACATCGGAAGGTCGCTGGTTCGATTCCAGGTGGTGTCATTGGAATTTTTCATTGACATAATCCTTCCGATCGCACTATGGCCCTGGGGTCTACTCAGCCTCTAACAGAAATTAATACCAGGGGTATGTCCTGGGGGTAAAAGCGGCCGGTGCGTAAGGCTGACAACCTTACCACCATCCTGGGCCATTGTCACGTACTCTGGGAGCCTTAACTTCGTGGAAGCCTTTGGGCACCTCGGGCTTGTAATGGGACTGATTTACCTTTACCTATTATTACGTAATAAAGTGATCAAAACTTCTAATAAAAATATCTATGATGTTATACATACGCTAACGTTTGCTAAAGCACGTGATGTTTCAATCGAATTCTAGATTATTTTACGATGCAGTTCTTGTAAGATTTAAAGAACGGTTCTGAATGTAACGAAGACCAGAGACCTGATGAAGTGCGCAATTTGCGCTGTGAAGACTGAACTCAAAGCACACGATTCACAAAAGTGGGTGCTGCACAAGGCATTAGGGCCTAAGAGGCCTGAGGTAACAGGGGACTGGGTAAACTACATAACGAGCAGCTTTATGATCTGTAATGCTCTCCACATATTATTCGGGTTATAAAATAAAAAAAATGCAATGGGCGGGACATGTGGCACGTATGTGGAAGAGGTACTTACAAAGTTCTGATGGGGAAACCTGAAGAAAAGATGAGAAGATGGGAGGGTAATATGAAAATTAGCCTACAAGAGATAGGATGGGGCTCGTCGACTGGATTGATCGGTCTCAGGATAAGGACAAGCGGTAAGTTGTTTTTGATATGGTAATGAACTTTGTGGTTGCATAAAATGCGGTGAGTTTCTTGACTAGCTGAGAAACGATTAGCTTCTCAAGAAGGCCTCTGCCCCATGTGGTTAGATATTATGTACAAAGACTTATATTGTACCGCACAGAGAATATAATTTGCTTAGAAACCAGTCGGTGAATGCTGTATGGAGAAATAGTTTCTATTGTTGGAATCAACCGGAGTACATAAATATAGTGTGTGTGGCAAAATACCATTCCATTCCATATATGGCGCTACAGCCCCTTCCGGGCCTTGGCCTCCCTCATAAGACGCCTCCACTCATCCCTATTTTCAGCTCTTCTCCTCCATCCTCTATCCCCAGCAGTTGTAATGCATCCCTCTGGACCACATCCGCCCATCTGGTTCTTGGTCTTCCCACTGGTTTGTGGTGTAGAAGTTTCCGTTTAAAACCCTTTATTCGAACACTTTCTTTGTGGAAAATTTCAGAATCTGTAATTTTAAACCTAGAGTTAAGTACAATAGCCAAGAGGCTCTAAGAACTTATGGGTGGCATTCAGTGATAATACAAGGATGAGTGTGGGAAGTTTCTGTGTCATTGACTCCTCTGTGATCAGTGCATTTATCAGTGCCTAACATCGCTGAGGTACCAGCTTGTACAGCAATCGGTTAAACTGTGTCGCTCTACAAGGCACATCTTCCGTTGCAGGGACTACGAAGATGAACGGATCGGCTGTGCCCGCGGCTCTGAAGAACAGACCACGCATTCCCACGCCCGACGTTACCAAAGAAGTTGTTGATCGCGAGAACAAGCTTGCAAGCTTGAACAGTGCCGGTGGGACGAGCGGAGTTTCCTCCGGCCCTATGGTGATGAATGGCGCACACCACCAGCAGCATCACCACCATCACCATCATCAGGGTTACTCAACCGAGCTTCCAGTTGTGCAGGTGGTTCTGTCACCGATTCAGGAACTGGAAGGGGGATCTGGAGGTCACCATCACCATCATCAGACCGGGCCGGGCGGCACTGCAGCGCTAGCCCAGGCCGTCTTGTCGCCCGCTCTAACGACTGCTGGCATCGGCTTTAACGGTAACCCAGGTACAGCGACTGCGGTTCTCGCCACAGCACCCGTCAACGTAGCCATGAGCACCATGACGCTGACGCCCGTCACAATGAGCCAACCTCTCCTCACTTCCCTAGGATTCGGTAAAGTGAACACCGCGTCCAACTCACCCCCACAGTCACTGCAGGTCGTACAGCCAGCTGTCACGCTCACAGAACTCGGGTCCGGTGCAGACGAAGATGGGACAAACAGCACCAACGAGAGCTCTTCCCGCGGCGACCGCAGCAGAAAGACGAGCGTCGCGTCGCAGGCGAATTCTAAGCGCGGCGAAGTCTACGTGTAGTTAATAGAGTGCGAACAGCAATAAATTATCAGTAGATTAGGAGCTTCATGAACACGTCCGGACATATCTAAGGAAGTCATTTTAATAATTAAGCTGTTCCATCATTAGTGGAACGGCATTATATTCCCCGCGCACATGCTTATGAATGATAAATGCTGGACGAATGGCTATTAAGAGTGCAAAATTGCGAAAATGATGCGAATTGGAATGTTTGTCTGATAGGTGAACGTTAGGTTATAAAAACCTAAATAATACTTGTTAAATGACACAGAAGGAAATACACTGGAGATAAAATTAAGTGTGGGACTGCAAATGGCAGATTTGAAAGGAGAGGAAGTTGCTGATATTTATCCTGAAATTAAGAACTCTTGTTCTTCAGGAAAAGTTAGGAAATTGAGGACTAAAGTAATTTGCAAAGTGGTCGAGAAGTAAAGTGTGCCAAGTTTTTATATTTAATAAAATAAAAGAGAGAGAGAGAGGAGGTGCTTGTATGAAATTATGAAATGGCTGTGACGTCACGAAGCCAGAGATGAATGCTATCCCAGTTTACGTCAATATGGACTATGGATCTTCCTAATTATGGACATGTTGCATGCATGACCATGCGACTGGATTCAGTCATACTTATTCGTAGATGGATATAATTAATTATGACATAAACTTTATATCTGTAGTTCTAAAAAAGTGGACAACAGATGGTGCTGAGCGAGGATATAATAGCTTTGTTATTAATACAGGCCCTTGAAATGTTTTGACACCCTGCTATTAAATTAAATGGCGTAGCTTGGGATGGGTGAGTGCTGTGGTCGCCTCGGTCGGTAGAATGAAACATGGCAGGAAAAACTATTACCGGGAATTGAAAATTTTAATTTTTCGCTCTCAAAAAATTGTCTATTATTGATCAAAATAAAAGGACATACAATAACTATTTGCAAATTTTTATTACAGTTAATAATTTCTTTTAGGGGTGGCCAATGTGATTACTCGCCCCGAGCGCCAAAAACACCTAGCTACGCCACTGATTAAATGTAAAGTACAACAGTCAGATTATAATTTTCATTTTATACAGCTGATATAACGAAAGGGCCTTGCATTGACAGAAGATACTTTGATTTTAGTAGTGGTCTAATTTACTTTTCCCAATTACAGCAGTTGTATATATGTTTATGGTTCCGTGCATCGCTGATCTATATTAATAATTGTCCAACAAGATGCAACACAAAGCAGTCTATTTATTATTCTGCAAGTTCACTCTACATGTTTCGGGTGTCAACTACACCAATCATCAGGAGTACACAAAACTGTAACTACAGCCTCCGGTACTTGTCATATTTTTTGTGCAGCTACCTACCTCCAACGTGGCCAAGGTTGGCCACGTTGGCGGGAGGTAGCTGCACAGTACCGGAAGCTGTAGTTACAGTTTTATGTACTCCTGATGATTGGTGTAGTTGACACCCGAAACATGTAGAGTGAACTTGCAGAATAATAAATAGATTGCTTTGTGTTGCATCTTGTTGGACAATTATTAATATAATTACAGCAGGTCTCTAAATAATTATTCTTGTGTTGCATGTTGTTGAGAACACAACACAACACAACACAAAACACATACACAAGCACACATACACGTACACACTCTTTGTTTATATTACGACTTTTTGTTAGCAGAAGTTTTCAGTGTTTCTACGTATGATTGTGAGATACATCTCGAAGTATTATTTTGAAATTTGCTTAATTAGCTGCCTCTGTTATAGTAATCTCAAATGGGCTCATATTTGTGAGTGTCGGGTTTTGTGAGTCGGGATTCTAATCGATAAGTACAAACAGTGGCAGATAAAGATGGGCAGTTCTTGTAGAAATGGACAGGTTACATTTTAGGTGCACTTGTACTTCGAGCATACAACCCATTACTTAACTATCTATGATGTTAGTATTAATTAATTTTATTTTCAACATTGTTTCATGATTGATTTTTAAAAACTTAGTTGAAATATACAATTATATGACTTGTATATGTATTTATATAAAACAATTGTTGCTTTAATTTCCATTATCTTTCGTCACCGACAACATGAAGAACCCTGCTCGTTGCCCTGGTATATGACCATTCAAAAATCCTGTACACTGTGCCCTGCGGGGTAGTCCTGTGTTGTTTGGTAGACAGATATCCACGTTTAGGGGTACGTTATTATGGGGCGTGTTGCCGCGTAATTTTATAGATAGCCTGCTGACGTTTCGGTAGACTCTGATGCCACTGTAGAATAGTAAGGCGCCCAGGATACGAATTGCAGGTACGGATAACAGGGGTACAGGACCCGGGGCTGCGAGTGACCCCAGTTGGAGAATTATAAGAATTTTTTTTTTTCTAGTGTCTTTTCATCTCGTAAGATTTCTCGCCACGTCTCATCTGACATTGACCTATTTTCTGGGCCACGGGTCTCAGTCTCTCCTTATGTGTCTACTTAACCTATACTTCGACCTTGATATTGTGGGTGGCCTACCAATTTACCCTGAAGATGGAGGCAGTAGATTTCTTCGAAACGTTGGGACCTGTCTCCCTACCACACGATGCCTCTTACAATAATATCTTAATTTTCTGAAGAGGTGGCAGGTTTTTAAATGAAATTAATAGCAGATAATGCAAATTGACCTCTCAAAGCTTAGCGGTTAATTTACGTACATGGCAACCATATTGCGTTACGTGTTTTGTACGGATCTCAGAACACACTGCAAGTACCAGTTATTTTTGTGAAATTGTAATAATACTGGAATTTTTTCCGCAGATTGTTAAAAAATATTGAAATACCAAATTTCATTAAAATCCGCCCTGTGAGAGACGAATTGTTCCGTGCGGACTCACAGATGGACATGACGAAGTTAATAGTCTTTTTCGAAATTTTGCAAACGTGCACAAAATCCACTGGACTTACTTTCGTATGAAAATACAATAATAATACGTTAAATGCAATGAAGCGTGGTACAATAATTCCCATGACAGTGACCACACGGGTCTAAAGCTCTCGTACACAGGGGATTGTTGGGTTCGAATCTAACGCGGTGTATGAATGGACAGATGGATGTGTCTTTGGTGTGAAATTTGTTTCATATTTTAATTCGTATTTATTTATTCATTCGTTTAAGTCATATATTTAAACTGGTAACACCAACAAATGCAAAATTTAACAGTCTGTGTATTCTTCCTCCTACTTAGCTCCTACGTCTTTCGGTATTGTCGCCATCTTGAGGGAGCTTACACAAAATTTTCGTTAAAACATACAACACTAAATAGTTCACAATAAAAATAACATTGTTGTGATGTTAATAGTGCGTATTTTTGTTAAAATTATTATGTACATAAAATATAAAACAGTGTTGTAAATAAAGTGATGATATAATTTGTTGCTACAATTAAAATATGTATCAATCTGTTATAATTATTTCTTGTTTATAGACATCTATTCTTGCTTGATCCAAACTTTCTTGATCTCGCAATGCTCACTAAACAAGAAACATACGGGGACAGGTTCCAGTTTGGATCAGGAAAGAATAGATGTCTGTAAACAAGATACAATTATAACAAAGACTGATTCATCCCTTAATTATAGCTACAAATTATATTACCACTTTATTTACAACATTGTTTTGTATTTAATGTACATAATAATTTTAACCAAAATCTGCAATGTTAACCTAACACACTTTTCTGCTACTTATTCCCTTGGTGTAACGCTGCTCACTAACATCCACCTCGTACAAAGGCTCAGAAAGAATGAAGCAATACTTTCTCTTCTCTAGACGCCTGCTTGGCTGTTAAAGATTTACTTGCGCAAGCCATGACGGCATACAGGCGGAGGAAAGGTATGGCGCCACTCATTCTTGGCCTCAGCGCTGAATACACGTGAGTGGTCAACATCACGCCCCGACCGCTTTACCGCAAGGAATTTAACGTAATTTTCAGAGAAAGTGAAATTTAGCTGACGTTTGTCTTATTAATGGGCCCAGTGTGGCACTGTGCCGCACGCCGTTGTTGGTCACCCATGAACTATGGGTCAAAATCGCCCCCACAATATTTTGGCCTTCCCATTCCCCCCCCCCCCCCCCTCATCCTTATCTCAGAATTCGTCTCTTTATTATTTTACTGTGACCTAATGTGTTTATACATTATCATTTTAGATCGTTCTGCACGTATATGTAAATTTTGATGATACAATGTGGCTTGAGCAAGTAGCAGTCAAATATCGAATCGATCGATACAGTTGTTTTTCGATACTGCACCTCTCGGTATAAAAGTTTATCAATACGGTTGACAGGTCGCTGGTACCAATCCGTCGCTGTTAGAGGCCAGTTGAAATATGATGGCACACGCGCAGAAACCAGATTTCGTCTTTCGGCGAAACGGACGAGTCCATTTAAATCGGCGAGGGCGTCAGTTCAGTCGACTACTGGCAGCCGAAGTATGCGCATCAGCGGTAGTAATGCTGGATACACCATGTTCAGAGGTAGTGTAAAGGGTACTGGATACCCACTCCATTCGCCAGTTTCCCTTTCACTTCCCCTCCCGTGCGTCACCGTGTGCCACCACATTTCAACTGGAGTCTACCAATAAAATCGCTGGAAACCAGCGGTTTCTTACTGAGTTCGGGGACAACTGCTTTGCTGTACGTATTTTTCATTGACATAATTATTCCTCGGAGTAGCGGAAAAGTGAATGCAAGCGTTCTCAAGGTCTGCAGCACATGCGGAAGCAATTTGGATCAAAACTCTCCTTGACATGCACCGAGCTTTCATATAAGAACCTGCTATTACACATTTAACAAACAGTGTTACTGATATTTCTGTAACAGTCCCAAGACTATTGAAAAGGTGAGTAAAGAATCTCCGCTGTTTTTGCGCAAATGGTACTAAAATAGACAAGGTTTATGTGCGGTTTGTGTTTGAGATTAAATATTCTGTGAACGCGCTGCTACAGATCGGTCGGTCTAGACAAGTTTGGTGCTTGTGCAGAGTCATATAATGACGACACGTTTACTGGATCTATTATTTCGTGTTATTTAGAAGAATATTTTAATCCATTTGTACCGCGTAAATTGTAATATGTCTGTCATATTTTTGTTACAATTAGTCAATTGTAAAGCACTGACAGACAGGCACATTTCAGTGATCGTGCAGCAGTGACCATCTATGTATGCACTCGCGAAATGGTAGCTTCGAATCTCATAAGGGTCATCGGCTTATCTGAAAACATATTCGTTTCTTTCCTCAGTTTATTCAGTCAAATGCCGGAATGGTACCTCCATTTGGTCGCGACCGGTTCCTCCCAAATATTTTCAATGTCATCATTATTATTTTAATTTCACGTCACGTTGTCACAAACCACTGACAGCACCATACAATTAACTTAAAAAAACCGAAATAAAGTCATCTTTAGACTCTGTGTGAGCGTTATTTGTAAGTCAACAAATACAACCAGGGTGACAGTGAAGAAATTTTCAGATTATATACCCCACACATGTAACGGAATCTGTTCGTTAGAATGTTATTGGCAAGAATAAAATAACTACGCAGTAGTAGTAGTAATAGTAGTAGTAGTAGTAGTAGTAGTAGTAGTAGTAGTAGTAGTAGTAGTAGTAGTATAGTAATGCATCTGCAGAACTTTAAATTTGTACAGTACCAATGGAGAGCATACTTTATTCTCGAAAGTTTTTCACTGTGACGTCGCCGGTTTGAATGCACCATTTCACAGAACCGGAAAGTACTCTAAAGGCTGCTGACCTTGGCGTGACGCAGTGACGCTGCTACCAATGCCTGGCTGTTACATCACTCAGTAATACGCGTTCACCGTTGATTGCAATCCGTGAAAGGTAGTGACGACAGAAAGGTTGGGGCTGCACTTCAGCCACTGCAGGCGTGGTTTACTGCGTCGCTTGCTGAAGACTTGGCAGTTAGGTTTCGTGTCTGGAGGTTACCGCAGTCCGAGGAAGCCGGTTACCTCTCACCAAACTGCACGGTATAGCATATTAGCTGCCATACCTACACAACGTTCTTCAACATTCACACGTTTTAGCTCAGCCAGTTTAGCAGTGTGTTTGGTGCGGCTGTCAGTTTATACACAGTCGGTTTTTGTGTCTGAGATTCGGTATTTCACATTGTTCATTCTGTGCACTGTGGTGAAGTAAATAACTCACGTAATACCAACAAATGCACAATTCTCTAATTGATACGTACAATCTTGTACAGAGATACTACATGTTTCGGCGCTATTATCACACAATTTAGAGGGCAGATGACGCCAAAATTCCTCTAACTCGTACAACACTTCAGCACAGTTGTTACCACAACACATGTAGGGTTATTTTGACCTACTTTATTGCTGCATGTTCTAAATAAATGTTGATGTCAACTCCCTGAAGATGGCGAGATAAAGCGCCAAATCTTATAGGAGCTATGTAAAATATAACACGCATAAATTATAGAATAGTACACTTATGGGTGTTACATGAATTGTTTATGAGATTCAGTGTATTTCCTGTGAGGTAGGAGATGAATTTTGGTATATTATTTTAGATGAATTTTATGCTCTAAATTCTCAGCTAATTTTTACGGGTTTCCGGTATAAAAAATTTATATGAACTGTTTAATTATGCATATTTCAGGGTAAGTTGTTCTTAGGACTGTCACTCTTATAAATGGGCGTGGTCAGAATAGTAACTGGCTGTGTGCTGGAGGGCCGGGGTTTAATTTTCGGCAGGGACCGAGCTTCTTATTTCCATTACTGTATCCAGACCTTTCTGGGCCCCACCAGCCAGGGTGTTTGCTGGGAGGCAGAGCGGTCGGAGAGTGATGGTGATTAGTGCAACGAATGCAGAAATTAATAACGTACGGAGCTGCACTTACGCTCTCCTATACATCTCGCAGCAGGCACAGGGATGAATGTAGGCCTACCTGTGTGCTAAATGGACAAGTGAATCTTGTGAAGAAGATTTTGTTCACTGTATTTAAATTCTGCGCAACAGAATGTGTCTTATTCGCGGGTTCTTTTCTAGTGCAAGATTGGTGTTTCTCTGGAGCAAGCATACGTACGCATTCTGCAGGCTATACTCCCTTTGCGTTGCACTGACATACAGTGGAATTTGAATTTTGTTGCGTCACTATCAAAATGTGTGTCAGCTTGTATGAAAGTAAGTAGGTCTTTACACGCTTAGTAGCTCGTATCATTGTCTTGTATAAAGACTTCTTACTCAGTTCGTGTAGCCTATCAAGCTGTTTACGTCGCTTTCTCCACACGCAGACCTATTCGTAAATGGAAGGATTACATTAAATTTATTTTTTTTTTTAATTTTTATTATTGTGTGGTTTGGATTCGTGTAGCTTGGTACATGGTTCAGTGACGGACTTTTTGAAAACTATAATGATAATTTGATGTATGTTTGTCCTTGCATTGTTGTATAAGCGTAGAGAAGAAGACCAGCTAGATGCTACTGAATGATTTATTGCACTTATAATCTTCTCAACATGTTTCGGGCACCTATATGCCCATCATCAGTAGCTCGATATTATACTTGTGTTATTACCGCATATGGTGTGTAATGCCTTCGTTGCTGGTGATCGGCGGTCAGGTGCAGGGCAGCAGGCTATGCCTCCGGGATGACGGAAGCTGCTCGCCCAGCATAGCCTGCTGATCTGCTCCTAACAGCCGACCACCAGCAACCAAGGCAAT
>Ga0123357_10013808_pt1 | contig 10507 bp, 5 predicted proteins | sample TergutEmb28metaG_FD_89873 | JGI IMG/M metagenome (GOLD analysis project Ga0123357, IMG submission 89873) | Embiratermes neotenicus P4 segment gut microbial communities from Petit-Saut dam, French Guiana - Emb289 P4 | ecosystem: Host-associated > Arthropoda: Insects > Digestive system > Gut ...
GCGTCGGGCTGATTGCTCATCCAGAGGAGTCCTACCGACTGTGGCGCGTACACTTTGTGTGGTCTAGAAACCTAAAGAATGAGGAGGCCTTGGTATGTGTTTGGCCGCAGCGCCGCGGGGAAAAAAGTCTTAATAAATATTTTGGCACGACGAACCTTTGCATTGTTTGTGTTTTGAGCATGACGACGGGAATTAAGAAGAGGCAGTAAGTGGAAGTGTATTCTGTGCTTGCGTTGATCAAGTTGTTATGAATTATATTTGTTCTCGCAGTCTGGAAATTGTATGTGTTTGATAGCATTACTTTGTGTTTTGTGTCACACTGTTAGTGGCGGGTACCAAGAAGCTGCAGCAAACGTATCTAATATTGTGCTATAGTGACTGCACAGCGCAAACCTAACAGATCCAAGTGATGAAGTTACACGCGGAGCAAAACCAGCTTCTGAAAGGAGGATGACTTTTTGAACTGTTTGACTTTCTTTTGACTTGTGCAAGACAGCCTTCATTAAGCGACGCCGCTGTTAGGATGCGTGTGAAATGTCCACAGCAGATCTGCTGCCTAGCAGTCAGCTGGCCCACAGCTTTCCACTGCCCACATTAACTGCCATGTTACATATCCTGTAGATGCCAGCTAATTATTTAAGTAGTAGGTAGGTCTACATTCTTGTTAATGCTTTTCATTCATTCATTCATTCATTTACTTTGAACCGCTGTTGAACTGTGCCGCAGATTAGTATAGGGGACTTTGTTAACTGCAGAGGTGTTGTGTTTTGTGTAAAATATTTATTGTGAAATATTTTATTTTGTTGTATTGTGTTGTGTTGTACTGTATTGTGTTGAGTGATACTGTGTTTCATTTTACTTTGTTTTATATATAATTTTTGTTATGCCCTTTTGGGTGAGAGGCTACGTACCCTTTTTATGTGTTATATATATATATGAGAATTTGTAAGTTTTCAAAATGCGCCATACTTTGCACTGTATGTACAAAACAGAAAGAAGCCATTGGAAGTAAGATTTGAGGATAAAGATGGGGTGACACAGTAAAGCTGGTGTAATACGGATAGAGGTTGTCTGGAGTCACTCAGTATCCTCATAAACTTCGTGAGTGTCCGCGTATCTCCTTGTTATGAAAACACACTAAAGTATGAATTATAAGCGAGCTCGTGCAGTGTTTCTGTTTGAGTTGTGTGTCTGTCAGTTAGTCAGAACGTAAACAGCCGTTTCATTGCCTAGTCACCTTCTACCTACCGACTCTTTCGCTCAACCAAATCCTTAAACAGGCGTTAAATAAATCATACGGCTTGCTGTTGGCATTACTTTTAATTTCGTGCCAACCCACGTTGCTGGTTTCACTACTTTAAATTCATTTCCACATCACTCTGTGCTGCATTACGACATTTTTATTTCAGCAGTAAAGAACGCCAGTTCTGTGACAGGGGCCAGACTGTAATTACAAAATAAAGAACGTTGTGTCTCTGGGCGAAGGAACAAGGCGGTTGCCACTGTGCGAGACAGTCTGAGCACAAAATGGCGTAGCATAGAGAGAAGTCATTCCTGAGCGACAGCAGGCGTGACACTTCGTCTGTTTTGTGACATCCGGAAGTTTATTGTCTACTTATTAAGCCGTCTTATACATGTTAATTAACGCGATTCCTGACGGCTGTGACGATGAATACGAGTGAGAATGGAAATGGTGAGTTTGTGGAAAAATTAACATTTGAGAATAAATTCAGTTAAGAAACTGAGATAATAAAAACATTTTAAAAACAAATAAATGTTAAATAAACGAATAAATGAACACACACAAAAACAGGAGAAAAGGAAGATGCTTGAAAGGAGTAAAGAGGAATATGTGAAAACGTAAATGCAAGATATGGAATAAAAATGGAGGAAGGAAGAGGTAGGAGGGAGGGGAGTAAGGAGAGAATGGTTGAAGATACGGAGACAGAATAAAAGGAAGTTTTAGTGTACAATATTTGGGTCGCTTATATCGGTATTGATAACTGTATTAGTCTGCTGAGTGAGACATGACACAGTGCACATTGGTATATAGGTACCAGCGTTTCTGAGCAACTTGCTTCCTCCATCTTCAAGGCACTAATCTGCTTGCACTAACCTGAACCTCCTCAGAAATGTCGATATCTGTATACTTGCCCACACGGCATAGTATCCCGGAAAACTGTAATGTTTAAGATTTCTACCTATGTTGTTTTAAAGTGTGGAGTCTGCTTAGAATTCCGCCACTTCCTTATGCCCTGGGTGCTTTCCCAGACTTGCTGCTTTAACATCACAAACACAAAGCCAAACCGTAATGTTGGACATTGATTTTAGAAAGAGCGCCCTGTATTTTGCGCAAGCAAATGTCACATAGCACTAATTCTGTTAGAGTATTCTTCTGCCACTTGCAGAAACAAGTGGCACTGGTCTCGTACCTAATTATTTGTTGGAGAGCGGTTTATTGGACAGATCTAATCACGTTAGAAATGATACCCACAGCTTTTACAGATGTAATGGGAAGTGGGGTGGGTTTTATAATTGGATGATATTTGATTGTTCGCTATGTAATGGAATTCCCTGCTTTCGAACGTCCGTCCGCCCTTGAGGCCTCTTTACATGGTTCCTGTTACCAGACAGATGGCTCTTTCTGATTCATAGAGAACAGAGACCTGGATTAATTGAATCAGTTATATGGAACAGGAAGTGCGTATGTCTATCAACCATTTGTTATGCTCCCTTTTGCAGCTAACCGATTTAGGTGTGTTTGTTCCTTGATTGGATTTGCTGTGTTAGGATGAAGAAAGAAACACAGCATTCAGCGGACAGTTCACATTGTTTCTGGGAGTGTCTGGTGAGAATCTGGGCGAGTGACCAGAATCGTGACTTAGGGTTTGTGTGGTTATCTTCAGTCTCTCCATAGAAGAATATGGAAAATTAATTAAAATTACTTAAACTAACCAATTAAAACTAATAAAAATTAATAGCTATCCAATTAAAAAGGATTAATTGAGTAAGTAAATAATTTCTCACTGAGCATCTTTACATAACAACTCCTCTGCAACTAGAGCACCGTGTTCGGCGCCGCTGGAACAGAGACACGGCTGAAGAAGCGATTTGGAATCGGTTCTAACACATATCGCAGTTACATTAGTTTTGTGCTATTAACTTACGTTTGCGTGAACGCGATGTTTCTTACAAGTTTTTCCAACAATATTTCGTGTTTTTCCCGTCCACGCCAAAAGTCCAGGCAAAGCCACCCTCTGCAATTAACCAACCACCTTGACCTCAGTGTCTTGACTTCTGTCGTATTTTGCTACCTGAAACCAGCAATACCCACAGTTTAGCGCTGATATTGACATAATACAGAACAACAAAATTATTTCCACAATATATATGAAATTGACTGGTTGTGTCTAAATCAGGTGCATTGATCACAAAAATGGCCATAAAAAACTGTAAGGCGCTCACTTCTTAAGTCTTCAGTTCTGAGGAAGTGCAAGACGTCTGAGCGAATTGGGCAGAATCAAGTATCAAGTACTGGTGTGGGATATATGACAATAAACATATATTCTGTAATAATATATCACATTTTCGTTTCTTGGTTACGAAAAATTATAACAATGGGAAAGGAATGTAGCATGCAGAGACGTTGTTTGGGCTCGACAGTAGTCACTAATAACAGTTTCTTCGAGATTTTGAAGTGATACGAAATGTTATGTACGTCTGTGCTCTGTACCTGTTGTGATTAAGACAGCAGAGCAGAACACGGGGCAGTTACTTCATGGCGTCAACGAAGCGGACGGTCTGTGGTTCGGTATAACGGCAGGTAAATGTTGGAGTGTCCTTCGTCACGTTGGAGAGACCGTTCGTGTTGTGAATAAAATGCCCTTTGACACGCATATATCTGTCTTCCTTCCATACAGGTGAACTCTGTCATCAGAGCCATGCCATCAGTCCGTATCAGACGTACTGACTTCACTTAGAAATAACGCGACAGCCCTGAGTGCTGCCAGGCACTGGACTTTATCAAGGTAGACAGAGGGTCGCACACTTTCCCTATCTGGACAGAGCAGTCCCTCTCGAATTGTAACTATGTCCGTCTTTCGTATTGGGAATGGAACCCAGGATCTTCCAAACACTGCGCATTTCCAGTCTTCCAACACAGTCGCTGTGTGTCCTCCATGTGCTGCTCTAAACACACCTACACGTGCGTATGTGACAAGCACAAATGTTTTGTTACACCTGTGAGGCAAATTTTGTTCAAGAAGATTCAACAGCTCTGTCGTGTTTGGACGCTCTGAAAATTGCTTAAATGGATCGATTTTCAGGTGGAAAAATGTGAATTGCTATATGTTTGTATCTTAAACATATAACAATGTCACCTATCGTTAAGACAGCTGTTGACGTGGATTAATAACTGCTTCATTGTCGCTCTTGTTTAGTCCTTAAGGCGTCTTGCATAAAGCGCACCTGTGAGCAGTGTATGCAGTATTGTTGACGCCGTTGTGTGACAGTCGCTTCCCTGTCGTGTACATTCATTGACATTACATTTCCTCTGTGCGAATCACAACTGCAAGTTCTCTGTCTCTGTGAAAATGAACTCCTTTCTTTACTGCCACCGTTGGTTGGATGCTTCATCTGACACGTATTTCCCGTAGGAGTGCGGCAGATGCTGGCCCTCGTACGTCTTCAGATGTGTTAGTTACTGCAGTGGCTGTGAAGTTTAGGGGACTGCGGATTTGCAGTCTGTCTGTCTTAGTGTGCTGTGTCCGCAAGAAGACACAGGACAGTCCCTTGAAGTTGTAGGTATTGATGATGTGTTTAATTTGTACGGTTGTTTTTGACCGTAAGGTAAATGTGCCCAGTTAGGTGTAGGGTACGTCAGCTAGAAGTGTGCATTTTGACAGTAGAATACACGCCTAAGGTGAAGAGAAGTTTATCCACTGCAAATGAAATTGTAACACGTGACCTAACACCTGAAAGAATGCAGTGGATACGTGTGTGTTGGGGGGAGGGTTTGTGAGTTTTTTTTTTAAGTACCTCTGATTAAAATCCATTTCCCGGAATACAGAAATTAGTTGAACAAAGAACGTTCTTACGGCACGACTTCAGCTTCTTACAGCAAACTGTAATTTAGTGGCACTGGGAACACCACCTGAACATGTCCTGGACTTCAAACAGGCCTGCAGGCCTCTGAGGCAATTGCACTAGGACCATGGTGAAGTTTAGCAACGACAGTTTGCATTTCCCTTATTCGAGGCTCTCACAGCGGTGGTGTTTACGATTGAGTACTTCTGGAATATTACGTCACTGTGTCGTTGTGTCTGTGTTTACCGACCTTTCGAGGACCGCAACGTCACATCCAGAACAGGCCTGAGTGCCCAATAACGTATTTCTCCTGTTAAAATGCGTCAAATTTTAAAATATTTGCAATATTTCCAGTAATATTTCTGCGGGGAATGAGGGAAAAGTTTGAGGATCGTAGATAATGTGTGCTTGTAGCGATAATTTTGAGTTTCACTGTGGTCTCGCTTGACAGCAGTGCCACTTTGTGTCACCAAACGGTAGTGATGCACGAGGCAGCGAGCACTGTTCACCTGTTTCAGACTATTACTGCAGCACTTGTCTAGACAGACTGAGGAAATCTACTTTATTTTCACTGTGGCAGTTCGAACCGAGTGCTGCCATAACACGGAGTAGAAGTGCTAACCGTCCCACCGAAACGTCCCCACAGTCACATTGCATTGTAGAGAAATTGTAGGTTTGTGATGAGAGGTTTTTGGTACTTTGCCTTTGCCCTGCCGGTATTTCTCTAACGTGTGGCCTGACGTCCTCACGCAAACTTCTGGGTGTGTGTCGTGTGGTTAATGTTTAGAGCAGATGCACGTCAGTTATCGCCTGCCTCTCACACCTTTCGACAATCCCGACTGTCAATTGTTTCCTGCATATAAAGAAATTTTAAATATTTAAGCAACATTGGCATGTCATATTGCAGACTTTTGGTTCATTCCTTTGGCACTTTTCAAAACGTAATAAAATAAATTTGAAAAGTTTATTAACGAGACACGACATTTTACATCATAAATCATACATTTTCTTCCTTAAGAAGTTACCCATTATTTCGATTAACCAGAACATCGCCCCTCCCCCCTTCTGCAACAAATTATTCCCCCAGTCCTGTCGCTGCTGTGATGGCTCTGTTACATTCTTGTAATGGCATTAAGTCAGTTTCGAAGAACTATTCTTTATTATGGCTGCTACAGTGAAGCTATATTCAATTCCAACTTTTCGAAGTTAAACTTAGTGTGAAACTGTAAATTGATGTAATGTTGAAGTTGTAAGGTGCCAGTTATGACGCAGAAGGAGCAGAGAAAGTTGCGGAGGGCGAGAGACAAGGACAGTTGTAACAAGTGCTCAAGTTTGCTGCGAAAATGTTTCGGTAACAGAGCTGGCTTCATTTCTGCCAGTTTGGCAGGTCACTTTTTTAACGGCGAATTTCTGTATTTACTCGCATCCGGCTGTATTTTCTCATTTTATTGCTCCACAATATATTCCCATTTCTATAATATTTTTAAGAGCATCGCATGTAAATGAATGAGATATGATTGCGAGGGAGCAAAGCAGAAGAACGGGAAGTGAGAAATGCTTACAAAATATTGATATGCAAACTCAGTAGATACAGACGATCTTGATATGTACGAGTAAATTGGATGGAATTTACATAAAGCTTTGAGACATAGAGTGAGAAATTGTTGACTGGACGGAAGTTGTGGTAACTATGTCACTGTGAACTGGGTGGTGAGATGTCAGGTGCAGTAGAGCGAGCAGCGTCTTCGGCAGAAGAAAACGCCAACTGCTGAAGGCGATATTAGACACTTGATTTAGAAAAATAACTACAATTGCGCTTAGGTTGCTTGCCAGAACAAGCGACAAACAAAGTGATATTGACGTATGAGCTACCGGGTGTTCTTAAAAATGTATTCCAAATTTTGGGAAAGATGCCATGGACTTATATTTACAAAGCAGCCTGTCGTCACTGTGTGTTTCGACATGTTGTGGGCATGAGAAGGTTACTTGTGTACGGAGCAACGAGTAACCGACGGCCTGACGTAGAGGTTGGAATGAGGCTCATCGGGAGGCAGCTGTGGGCTGAAACATAAGAATATGTGACTGTACTTGTGGATTGCATCGCTTGTCAAAAGAGTAAGGTTTAGGCCCTTAAGTAAGGAAGAAAAATACAGGCAATTGGGAAGTAGGCGAAATTCTGTGTGCTGCAGTTTATCAGTAGAGGAGAGACAATCGGATCTGCAGTTGTCAGTATGGAGTTATTTATGAAATCTGCTGTGAGGAAGGAAAGACGAACTTTCGCAGAACGCCTGTGAGCTCCTCTTTTTTGTGTAGTTTGGTACAAAGCCGTAGGTTCATTGGTGTGTTGTTTGTGTGTTACTCATTTATGGTCTGTTTGTTTGGTTGGCCGCTGTGCATGCAGTATTACGCTATTGTTGCCTTGTGGGAAGAAATTGCTGTGAGACTGTACACAGATCATGCCGCGATATTCCTTTGTCTTTTATTCGTGACATCCGAGGGTCAGATTCTCAGGTTTTGAAGCTTGTTTTTTGATCCCATGGTACCAGCTACCCTATCACTTCCTCTCCACAATTCACAATTATTTTCAAAACAAATTACTAGTAATTAATTAGCCGCCAGGTTAGTACCAAACCGTACGATTAATCCATTAATCTTCCTACTTTTGTCGAAGTTCCTGCGCTGCTACATGCAACCAAACATTGTTGCTTGTTCTAAGGGATCAATAACCCCCTCCCCACCCCCCACAGAACCTATGTCTGGTGTTTCTTCAGACTGTCATTCCAGTGGACATGTTTCGTGTAGTTTCCCACGTTGTATTTGGGTTCTTCTTGTGCCACTCACATTACACAGCCTGCTGCATTGTAACGCCCTTCCTGCAACGCTTTAAACATGCTGGAGAAAAACAAACAACATTCACAGTAGAGGGAAGTGGAAATGAGAAGGATTATTATCGGTACTAAAATATGTCACATGTGTAGTACACACATAGGTACAGACACTTAACGGTACAGGCACATAACGGTACAGACACATAACGGTATGCATATACGGTACACACACACATAACAGTATGCACATACGGTACACACACGTGCGGTACAAACATACGGTCTTTAAGAATTGCCTTTTACTTCATAGAAACTGTTAAGTTGCAACGCTGCTGCTCATACCCAGAGGGATGGGGCTAACAAGATTGTGCGTGTGTGCGTGCGATTATGTTCGTAGTTTGCGAGCAACTGCTTGCGTCCTGCTCTTTGTTACTTCTCCTGAATAAAGCCACATGAATAATGTCAATGTTAGAACCAGTCAATTACATCACAGATGGAGAGATCATTTTTGTTGCTATATGAAAGTTCCGTATGAACTGCGTTCCTTCAAGCAGTGTTAGGTTGATATCTTCAGGTTTTATTTTAGTTACCGTGTTGCTGTTCATAATTAGCGCAGTGGGAATACCTGTAGAGTTACGTTTGTGTATACAGGTCACATTTTGCAGTACGCTGTACAGTTAGCGGAAGTTCTGCAGGGGAGAGTAGCAGCCGTGGGCAGTGATATGCTGCAGTCCACAGCATAATGCACTCTCACATATTTGCATATTTATGTGCTCTGCTGATTGATATAAGAGTCGGTCCTGAGATTTATGGCCGTAGCGCAAAAACATGCATCACTCCCGATATTCATCAAATGCCAGTGAATCCACCGGGTTTGATATTTATGCCAGTAGCTGTGCAGTTCCTCTGGGAGCCCGAATTCGGATATACAGCCAGAGCGCTGGCAGTGGCTCTGGCTGAAACAGCAAGCAACCGCGAATTTGTTTGAAAGAACTAAGGCAGGCGCCTGTAATCAGCTGCACATCGCTCACCGTCACCCCACTGCCGCCGTCCACTCGTTCGGTCTGCTCTACATTTCAAAGAGCAATACACCGTACTGGGGCGACGATGTGTCTGAGCGGGTAGCGGTAAGGAGTGGAGTTAATTTATTTTGCAAGGCAATGCACAGCGTGTTGGCTGTGTGTGTGTGTGTCCGTCTGTTGTAGTCAAAGAACGGTTCTGAATATGGTATGAAGTAACGGTAAGAAAGTAATTCAAACAATATTGTGTACAGGTGATTAAATAACACTTGCATTATGCGGTGCTGAGTTGCAAATTGAAAAGCACCGAACAAAAAGGCGCACCTAAATGTGAACTGAAAATTTGCATTTCTTGTTATAATGTAATGGAAATGCGTAGAAGAGCTGTCTAGAGAGTGCAAAGAAGATCAAATGTAAAGGCAAATAAACAGGTGTTTTGTTGCATTCAGAGTGCACAAAACGTGTTCACGTTGTTCCGAAAACGAAATTAAATAATCGAATGATTAAAATAAAGTTAGTCAAACAATGCCTGTTGATAGGCAGGCAGGCAGTCACACCGGTGTTGTGTCTGTTGTGCACCGAAACAAATCCGGTTCACTGCTGACAGACCAAGACTGCTGCTCCAATCAATATTGATGTTGTAAGCCTGCTGTTGTTCCGAATTTGAGGTGCCGGGTTTGACTGCCAGGTCCTGCATTCCGAACCTCCTGCACGTAGCATCACCTAGAAGGAATTGCCGGTGTGATACGTCATTGGCCGAAACAGAAGAAATTGTGACGTTACAAAAGTAACTGAGATGTGGTAATATTAGCAGAATTGGAAAATTTATTGAATTGAATGCAAATCTGTCACAGTTGTCAGCTGACGTGTCATCAGAACGACCATGAAGGTAATGATAACGATGATTATGACGACGACGACGGTGGTGGTGGTGATAATGGTGTGATGATGGTAGTGGTGATTATGATAGTGTGATGGTGATTGTAGTGATTATGATGGTGTGATGGTGAATGTGGTGACGGTGATACTGATAGTAATGTTGGTGATGGTGATGATACTTGTAGTGGTGCCATGAGTGTCCTGCTATTTCACTTTATCCCACTTTTGTATGTTTCGACAATCTAGCGTCATTGTTATGTAATGTGGCTTTCGCACAAATTTCTGTGGTGGGAGAACAGTAGTGTCAATATATTGCTTGTTAGCTAGCGAACTGGGGTTCAAGTGTGTCACATATCGCAGCGGACATTGTGTCAGTATGACATTTCAATGAGCCATATTAACAGCGACTTTCTTCCGGTCGGTCTCTGTCTGTACGTTCCGGGATATCACTTCAAAACAGGCCCAAGTCAATAGCTTTCGTAACAACTGTGCCATTCAACAGCATTTTCTCGTTCGCTCTAAAGTGCACGCAGTTTATAAACCTGTTTCACTGAAGCAGTAAGCCGTAAGACATTACGTATATTTAACCGCGTGGCGCAGTGTAGTCCGCAGCTCCTTGGCTGTACTGCACAGACGGCCACGTAACAGGCGAACTAAACAACTGACTGATTATTTACGGCATCTGCTTGACCCTCC
>Ga0123357_10013809_pt1 | contig 10507 bp, 8 predicted proteins | sample TergutEmb28metaG_FD_89873 | JGI IMG/M metagenome (GOLD analysis project Ga0123357, IMG submission 89873) | Embiratermes neotenicus P4 segment gut microbial communities from Petit-Saut dam, French Guiana - Emb289 P4 | ecosystem: Host-associated > Arthropoda: Insects > Digestive system > Gut ...
AATATATATATATATATATATATATATATATATATATATATAGTTCCTGTGACGCTTCGACCAGATTTTACGGGTCACAGCCTCCCCTCACGGGGAGTGAGATGAACGCGATCGCGGTGTTATTCTTTTCTTGTTCTTTCTTTCATAAAAATAGAGACATATTATGGCAGTAACATGTAACTTCCTTTTGCAGTTTTCAGATGAACACCCGAAGGAAACAGAAGAGCTGTGGTCAACGCTGTGTTCTTGCTGGCCAAATAACCTCAAAGTTATCATACGGTATCTTCTTATAATCTCAGGCATGGCGCCTCAAGAACTTCTTCCTTACGTAAGTACGCTCTGTATATATCGAATGCAACATTTCATTAACAGGTAACTACCTGCCAAATTACTGCACACGTGTTTCCTGATCATGTATTGTTCTTTAAGTAATGATCCCATTTCGACTGCTATGGAGCGTGGGCGTCGTGATTAAATTTTGGTTACTTTTTCATGTCTTCATCGAGCCATCCACCCGTTTTTGTCAGACAACATGCGTCAAGTTTCTCCTAACTCCGGAACACCCGAGAACAGTTAGCAGAAAACCTGCCCTTCATATTTTGTTGCAGTGTAACTAGTTACCATTTTCCGTTCCCGTGCGTTTTGCATTGTAAGTATATGTTTATAGTGTCCGAGGTTTTGTTTAAACGTGAAAATACGAATTAACGTAATCTGAAGTTCGACCTATCACAACAATGGAGCGTTTGCTTTCATACTTACGGTTTTGACTTCGAGGTTGTCGCCACGTGCACAATGTCTACGTGTATTTACAACAACCAGTCGCGAAGGAACTATTCCCGTCGTGGTAGTGGGATAGATGAACCTGATTATATTTATGTGTTATGTTAGCCGTTTCTGCCTGTGTTGTACCAGATGTATATTTGTACAAAGCAAGATCGTCAGAGTACTTTATGTGCAATAAGAACAAAATTCAGCTGTTTTGTGCATGGCTGTTTGTTTCTTTTGGCATCCTACATCACTACCGATCGATTGCACTGTTCTTGCCTTTTTATGTGGAAGTTATTTGTAAGTAGGTTCTGTGCTTTAGTTGTTTTCATTCTGTTTTGTGTAAAAAGAAACTTGTCAGGCCTTAATTTTTTTCGCTGTATTATTTAAACCGCACTGTAGAGATTTTCTGTCACCGCATCAGTGATACTTAGAACAATTTGCTGTTCTAGTAATTGTTTGGGAAAAAGTGTGTAGCTGATTTTCATATATCAATATTCTTAATATTTTTCAGACTTTTTCCTTAAGTGTCATAGAGATTGTATGGGAAGTGTTGTTTCTATACATCCCGCGACTTCAGTCAAATATCTTGAAGTGAATTTGGGTATAATAGATTATTTTCAAAAAGTCCTTGACGTTTGGTCAACTAACCTGGCAGATGTCTCATGATGCCGTTGTGGTTACTATATTGCTTCGTATTTGCATTTATCTAAATGATCTGAGACAAACAACGTAAAACGTAAGCAGATGTAACATAGCTGGGTATGAGTTCATACAACTTCAAATTACGACGTAGGCATTGGGAAATCTGTGATGCATTTCGTTCCCCCCCCCTTTGTTCTATCAGTAATTGTTGCTATAATCCACATGCCACGGCGCTAGAGATTGGAATTCTGTTCTGTATGTGAATAGTTGCATGGCTTGTGTCAGCCTTAAGACAGCCATTAATCTTGCAATGGATGCATGGGATTTGAAACCGAAAACAAACTTGTGGAACTGGAGGTGGCCTTGCAGTGCGAAGTTTGTGTTTGGAGGTCAGGTGTGAACAGATTTAGCATGCGCTGTCTCATTCGTGTTATTGTTGTTCTGATTGTGCATTCATCACCAGCACCGTACCTTAAATCGCAAAATGTTTTGAATTACCTGAATAGCACTGTAAGGGTGTCAAAGAGAAATGCCGTATTTTGTGCAACGTTTGTAAACTTGTAATGACCAGTGGTTGACAGTGGATGATTTAGCTACATGGGCGAAATGATAATTTGATCTACATTTTTAACAAAATAAAACCAAAGTGAATAGTGTTCTTTCATGTTTTGTGAAGGGAAGTGTGGTTATTTATATATTTATTTAGTTATTTACTATTTGATTGATTTATTTATTTTTGTTTTAGTTTTGCGCTGAATGGTCTGCGATACTAACAGCGTTACATGATAAAACAAATATACTTTTCCACTTGCTACATACAAATACCCATGACGTATGTAGGTATATGCAATTCATGTTGCATCTAATGACAATGATGATAATATGTTTGGTATTCTGGGAAGGTTGTGTAGAACAGCAGACAATTCATGAAGGTCCGCATTGTGTAACGGTGCTTTTAAATTTTCTGCAAGTGGGTTGGGTTCGATTTTACACTTTTCGAAAACTGATGTAAAATTTCCTTTTACGTAGTATGACCAACTCGTAGTAGTTAGTTTAACTTATTTTGAGCACTGTCATGCTCTGTTCTTTTTTTTTTAAGTACTAATTTTAGGGAAAATTGCAGTTTACTTCAATCTACCCCTGACCATAAACCTGTATATATTTCAGCCAAGTCATTGTTTTAAAATTCGGATCATTTTAGCACCTCAAAATTTCACTCACCAAATAGGATCGAATAGAGTAAGGAAGGGTATCTGTTCACTTTTTTGTGGTGAAGAATTTGTATAACACAGTTATTTAATAATAAACACAAATTAATAATGCAGTTCGGGCACTTCTTTACGAAATGTTTATGAATTTACAAGGAAATATTTGTTGCCTGATGTGACTTAAAACTCTTTAACAATTCTTCAACATGTTCTGTGAATTTTACATAGAATAAATATTTGTGCAATAAAAATAGATGCCAGTAAAACTCCTCAACTGCCAGTATTACCTGTTTAACTCATTAGGATCTGTAGTAGTGAATTAATACAGTGTACTGTCTGTCTCAAATGGTGTGTGAGTATTGTTGAAGTCTGTGAGTTCAGGAATTGTATTAAACGTGTGACAACTGGAAGTGAAAGCCTAAGGTGCAGACTGTGACTGTGCTTGGCTGAAACCTTGCTCTTTCTTAGCCAACAGCCTTCTGTGTCGAATGTCATGTGTAGCACTTTACTTCGGATTAATGAGGTCACAGTTTGGTATGTCAGTCCAGATATCTGTTCTCTTGATTTAGTTTATGTGATATTTCTCAGTTACTGCTAAGAAATGCCAGAATAGTAGCACAGAATAGGACACAAATGCTTCCTTCAAGTTCAGTGATCATCCTGTGCTATGTAATCTGAAGTGCAGGCAGTGTCAGTACATAAACTGCAGACAAATCAGCAAACTTCCACTTTGTTCTTGAATTCCCACACAGTCATAATCAGTTATGTGGAGTATGGGAACATAAGTCAACAAGACATACTGTGCACAAATTAGCATGTCCAAGTTTCAGGTTTTGTTAGGGGTGTGAATTATGTATCCACAGTTCTTGGATATGATGCAGCTTCATGTTCCAGCAGAGTGGATGGGACATTAACATATGCTTCCAGAAGTTAATATCCGAGTTTTATTGTGGCAGGCAAAGCGCGTGGTCTTATACCTTGCCCGTACCAGATCAGATCGCCTACTGGACGAGATGATGACCGAATTGCAGACAGTTGAGACACTCAACTGCCTCATAGAACGAACAGAAACTCCCCCGTTCTATAGACTGACAAGTATGAGGAAAGCTTCCAGCCACTCTGATGGACCAGGTGGTGTGGCTGGTCAAGTTGACCCTAACAATCGCAATGATCTAGGGGTGGAGAAAGGCACCATTCACACCAAGCGGCATAGTGGGGAGGATCCTGGAAGAACAGGGTAAGTTTCAGTTTATCTACTATGCAGCAACATTCAGTTGTGTCGTGAAGGTATCTGTCCTGTGGGATGTGACACCGTGTATTTTGGTAGATAGGTACCAATAAAGGTGTCCCTGGACTAGCTGTTAGAAAGTGGCACTCTAGGCAAATGGCATATTCTGCACCTAGGGCAGAACAGATTTTATACAAAATGCATAAGAGTGTTGATTAAATTTTGTGTCAGTGCGAATTAAAAATCATCGTGGAATTAAAATAGTCTTAATTTTTTTATTTGATATTTTTACTTGCCAATTTGCTGTCCTGTGTAACTTCGCACCCAAGGTGGTCACCTACTGTGCCGTTATGGACGGGCCCTCACTGGGTACCAACATTTTGGACGAACGTGCTGTCTTTTTATTCCTTATAGACCTTGACAGTAATATATATATATATAGTCAACACCGTGAGAGCCATTAATCTCACATTATTTGTCTGTAAAAATGTCATACATTATTGCAGATTATTAGCATGCAAATGTGTAACGGTACAATTCTGTCCGATGTCCACCCTGAGACAGAACAAGACAGGCAATGTACGTGTTACATAACATGGATGTGCATTTGCGTAACTATTGTTGCCATCGAAAAGCAATAACTATGACATGTTATAAGGGTGTGTCTCATTCTTGAGTCTTTTTGGCGGTGTGTTTATTGACATCGGTGGCCAGTATGGCTCTCCGATATTTTGCCACTTTATCTCATAAATGGCAAGATTTCCAGAAAGAAGTTCTTGAATGTAAAATGTATGTTTTGAATTTCTCATCAGCTTTTGTCTGAAACAATTCTCCTTCTGAAAAACATACAGCGAGATATTATCATCAATGTACTGTTGTCTTTCATAAATGATTGACACTCAGCTGGGTTGCAAGCCTCCAGCTGATGATTGGTGACAGATAACACTGTAGCACTATCAACATAATCCCCACCAAGGTCTGTGCAACATTACCATCTCTCTGGTAACTTTTGGATAGCTGCAGCATGCCAGTCTTTATGGTTACTGTACGTAGAGTCATATACACCTCTCTGCCGGTTGTCACTGATAGGGAATCTTCTCCCGCGGAGTAGTTCTTCATTTTTTTGAACAAAGCATAGTACACTGGGGGTAAATCTGGAGAATATGGTGAATGTGTACGATGGTATATCCAAGCGTTGTCGATTTCTATGTTGTTTGTTTACTGCTGCGGTCTTGCATTGTCATGGATCAACGGAACCTGGCATGCACATTTACCTTGGTGCTGTAGCTGGATTCTGTGACAAATACACCTAAGGGTTTTGCAGTATACCTCACTGTTGATTGTTTGCCCCTGCAGAAGCCACTCAATTAAAAGGATGCCCTCCATATCCCAGAATACTGGGGCAATCTGCTTTCCAGCAGAAGGTGGTGTCTGAAATTTGTTTGGATGAGGACTTTAATCATGTTTCCAATAAATTTATTGCCTTCAGGACTCATCATCTGTAACCAGTCTGGTAAAGAGTTCCTCTGGGTCCTTCTTATGAAGAGCGAGCAGCTCCTGGCAATTCTGCACCCTTCTATCTTTTATTTGGGCATAAGATCTCTTAGAACCCAGTGTGCACAAACCTTCTTCATCTTTAAATATTCATGGATTATGCATGGAATTTTGCACCAAAAAAGAGATGTTGCTATTTGCAGTTCGTTAGTTACGCATTTTTTCTGCGTGGTGATGAGGGAGACACACTGCACAGCTGATGACATATGGGCTGTTGGCGGGCAACCTGGACTGATACCTTCTTGACAGTTTCATGCCCACTGTTGAAACTTTCCACCCATTGAAACACTGTTCTGCAACTCAGGGCAGCTTCTCCACACACACACACACACACACACACACCACACCACACACCACACACACCACACACACACGAGAGATGCCAGCCGATGATGGATGTCAGCAGCCAGTGCACCTTCCTTCCACAAGCACCGCCTGGTCCATCTTTGTCCATGATAGACACCTTCCATTGTCCTCAACAGCATCCCACTGACAGACACAATCATCCCACTAAAAGGGAATTTGTACCATCTTCTGCTACCATCTATTGTGTGAACATTCAAATACCCCTGCCACATAACACGCAATTTTTGTATGGCTAGGTTTCTGTGTTCACATGTTTTAACGATGAGTGTCAAACGTTTATGAATGGCCCTTATACATAGGTTTTCATGTGAATGACCCGTTATTCTTGTCAGATTTTAAAGCAGCTTGGATTTTCTGGACAAATTTTCGAAAAATGCTCAGATATCAAATTTCATGAAAATCCGTGCAGTCTTTTGTCTCTTCAGTTTTCCACATTCATGCATCTCCAGTGAATTGTACCTGTTACTGTTTATTAAATTAGAGGAATTTAACCTTGTAGTTTTCTCAGTAAGAACTCTACTTCATGGAGCTAGTTAGTTAACAAAACAAAATAATTTATGTCCTGTTGTGCATTTTTGCAAAATTTGCTTTCTGTGGTATTTAGTGTCTGCAGTTTTAAGGTACTTTGAAGTGTTACAAACAGGAGGTTACAAGACGTAAAAGCTGTAAAATAATATATTACAGTAACATTTCTTTAATCCAACCTTTGATAGTACAGATATCCTGATAATCGGGCATGTGTTAGTCGTCCCAAGACTGGAAGTTTTGCATTTTACCAGGAAAAAGCTTCATCAGTGAAAGAGACAGATCTCAGGGACCTGTTCAAAAAGGCTACCAAGAGTGGTTGCACATCAACTGTTGTCTTGTCTCCTGACCCCTTGTCTCTTACTGCAGCAACTTCTTCAGCTATGAAGACTCCAGTGGACACTGAAGAGGACCCTGATGACCCTGAACCAGCAGCTGAAAGAGATATTCAAATGGAATAATCTGATTAGTTGTACAGCCCAAGAGTAGAAGCTGTAACAAACATTATCTGTAAGAGTTTAGGTCAGAATAGGTACCAACTGATAATTCTTAATATTTGATAATTCAGCACCTCTGTGGTCCATGTGATTTACAGAATTTTGCTGTACAATATTATTGTCAAGCTCTTGTCATAAGTATCATTCTCTCCTTTCCGTGTACATATTTACGATATGTGTGCATTACAGAACATCGAAGTCAGATTCTGCTTTGCGAGCTCTAGCTGGAAGTTTTGCACCACCACGGACTGAAAAGACTCGCACAGCCAGTGGACCACCAATGTTGTCAGATGATATGTCTACCCCTACAGTAGAGCCAGAGGTATGTTCCAAATAAAATGACTAAATTTATCTTAAGCACCATATTGCCCACATATTGTTCTTTCTGGTCTGCCTTCTACATACCAGCATCCACATCTTCTTGAAGAATGGTGTTGGTGTAGGCCCTAGCCCTGATTTCATGGAGTTCTTAAGTAGAAGCACAGTGTAAAGGTAAGGAATATTCTGTCTTACAGTGACAGTCATCTGGTGTATGATGTCACGTAGTTTGTTTGGTATGTGGGTACCAACATTCTAAAGGCCCTGCTGCCTGCATCCTCTACCCTGACCATGTATACAGCTGATGTTGGTGCTCTTCTTACAAACTACCAAACTACACGGAGTCGTGCCACAGAAGACCATAATGTCTATTAATATTTACCACTGTGAGAACCTGAAGTCTTGGTACCATGTCTTGTTTGCCTGATCATTTACTTATGCCATTATTGCAGTAAATTTTTACAGTTGTATAGATCCCTATGCTGAGAGCAGCATAGCTGCTGGTGGTGCCATTACGGCTGTATAGGTTGCAAATGAGTTGCCAGACAAAGAGAGGAGCCCTGGTTGGGGCATGAGCTGATTTCAAAGCATTCAGTGGTAGTGTTAAAAAAAAATAGCTGTTTTTGGCACTAAAGATGTGCAAATCCTGAGAATGGAGGCCTGGAAGACCAAAATGCTAGATAGGACCGAAAGGAGGAGTGTAGTTAAGACAGTCAAGGCCTGAAATGGGCTAAAGTAACAGAGCAGAAGAATCGTAAGTTACGGATGTTGATGTGCATCACAGTGCTGGAGTCTTTGTGCGAAAACAGAATTCTAACTATTCATGTCACCATTAAATTACAAACAGCATAACAAGGAATTCAGAAGGTGACATGCTGAACAATTCAAATGTCATTACTGGCCTTACGTATGGAATGTGTAAATTCACTCTTTTATTCCTCCTTTCAGCTTCCACCTGCTGAAGAGGGGTATGGTGTGCGTACTGCCACAGTGGACAAATTTGACATTCCTCAGCCTCACCCTCTTCCTATGCCTGAATATGGCGGCTATTTTGCTCCACTTACAGAGTATTTGCCAGACAGCTCACAACCAATTAGTGGCTTTCATAGGTATGTGATACTATTAAAGTACTAAAGTAAAATGAATTACTTGTAATGGATTATTCATATGGAAAAGGAATATGTAAGTCATCTCAATAAATCTACTTTGTATTGTTGCTCTTGATTTGGTGAGAGCATTCACTTGATCTGAACATTTGAGTATTTTAATTATCTTTATTGAAACATGAGTACATTGTTTTCTTGCAGGTGTAATGTTGCAGTAATGCTTCTGACAGATGTAGTGGTGGATGGAGTGGACCTAGATTGGTCTATACATGTCCCTTTGATGCTCCATATCCTGTTCTTGGGTCTTGATCACAACCGCCCTCTGGTTCATGAACACTGCAAACAGCTGCTGCTGAACCTGCTGCTGGTGCTAGCAGATCATAATGATCACCTGACTGTAGCACACATCCTACTCAACTGCAAGACATCTCAGCTGGGTCTTGGACTTACTACCCCTGCTTTGCCTGTCCTGTCACACGTGTTCACTGGTGGGTATGAACGCTTACAATCCTTCAAGCTCATATGATCATCAGTCTTTTATCATGTATTACTAGTTTCTTTGTGGTGTTTATGTTGGCTGTATGCACTGCGGTTAATATTTTCCCTGTCTGTGACATGATATACAAGGGAACTAGAGGTATAACTCCATACATTCTGAACCTTGGTGATAGATGGAAGGGAGTGGTCAACTTCATGCCCTGGTCGCTTCACCAATGGGAAAGAACCCTAGTACCCACTGAACACAAGGCGGGTTGAAGGCTTGGTGAGCAATAGATCCAGCCAAAATAATTTGGAGGAAAGAAAAATTTTGTACCCCAGCCAGGATTCATACTCCGGATCATCCATCCTGTAGCATAGTCACTGTAGTTGATTTGTTTTGTTTATTTTTTTATGCTGTTGTGATCTGAGACTATGTAGTGTCAAATGGTAGGATAGGAATGAATAAGGAACAGGAAAGACATGGAAGGTGTCAGTCATGGCCTAATGTGGGGTACTGTCCCAGCATTTGCTTAAGAAACTGAGGAGTATCATGATATAACTCAGGATGGTTTGTGTCCCTGCTGGGATTTGAACTAAGCACCTCCCAAATACAAGTCAGAAGTGTTACTGCTTGACCCAACTTAGTTGGTTTATACTGTATCAAATACCTAATGTTCACAGTCTGTAATGAGATAAGAAAATTTTTATGTGTTGTGAATTGTAGGAGCACATAGTGGTGCAGTTGGTTGAGGCACTGAACTACAAACCAGAAGGTTGTACAGAAATTGCTTTACCTTTTACTGTGAACTGTAAACAATGAATGATTGTGTTTATTTCATAGTTTAATAGTGTTTTCTTCCTGTGTTTTGTATACAGCCTTTAATATGAGATTGGCTCATTGAATAATATTTTCTCAGCCACATGTATTTTACATGGTGTGATCAAATAACAAATACAGCAGCAGCAGCTATGTATTGTTTGTCCTTGTTTTCAGAACCCAATCCAGAGTTCGACAGCTACTTGCAAGGGCCTGTACCAATGGCAGTGACCACCACAACTCTCACGGTGCAGACAAATTCTTCACCTGCTGTTGCAGTTTCATCTGCTGGTGAGTGTTAACTGTGTCAGGCCACAACAAATCACCTTTATAAAGCTTAAATCTTAATAAACTTTGAGGCCATTCTTTTTTATGTAGTTACCCATATTTGTCACTTGATTGAAGAAAACTTCTCATTGCCTTGGGGCAACAGCTACTGTGTTCCATGACCTGAGAAATTTGAATATCCCAAATCTGTAACTTGCACAATTTAGTACTAGTATGCTTACCTGCTTGAGGAACTGTTATCAAGTGACTGATTACAGTGGCTGAGGTCTTATAGCATGGAGGACCGATTGAGAATTTAGAATTTAATTTAATGTCAGTGAGAAAGGAAGATTAAAGAGTGGGAGATAACTTGGGAAGACTGAGATGTGCAAGGAAGGATAATATGCAGATAGAGCTCAAGGAAAGAGATGTGAAAGTGCAATGGACTCATGTTACTGAGATTAGAGCCCAGTGTTTGGATTTTGTGAATGTACTAAGAAACTTCTGATGAGCCTTAAATGGCAAGAGATGTACTTGGCTAAATTTTAAGCTCATGGTTCCGTGCACCGTAATTCAATGTTAATAAAAATCCAACCAGATGCAACAGGATGCAGATATTTATTTACTGCAAAGCTACTCTACATGTTTCAGGTGTCACAGCACCCATCATCAGGAGTACTAAAAACTGTAACCGCAGCCTCCGGTACAGGTCATAATACTGGTGCAGCTAC
>Ga0123357_10013810_pt1 | contig 10507 bp, 5 predicted proteins | sample TergutEmb28metaG_FD_89873 | JGI IMG/M metagenome (GOLD analysis project Ga0123357, IMG submission 89873) | Embiratermes neotenicus P4 segment gut microbial communities from Petit-Saut dam, French Guiana - Emb289 P4 | ecosystem: Host-associated > Arthropoda: Insects > Digestive system > Gut ...
ACCTGCCCATCACCAACAACCCCCCACCCAGGTAGCACCCAGTAACACCCGCACAACACTCCTCCCACCAAAACAGGTAAGATGCATGCATCAAAACACCAGCTCCCAATACACCTGACCTGACTAAACACACGAATCAGATACCAGTCCAATGCTACAACATACCCAGCTACACATGGCTACACACACATACTCACGAAACCCCAACTTATTTTACTACACGCTACCCCACTAAAAAGACGACATGGCTAATTCTACATTTCCCTCTTGTTACAGCGTAAACACCATATGCTGTAATACGTGGTCTTTGTTCTCCTGATGATGGGTATAATGATCCCCGAAACATGTTGAGACAGTAGTTAATAATAAACAGCTGAAGTTGACAATAAACATTTGAATTGTTGCATCTTGTTGGTATTCTCTCTTCACGCTTTGCTCACGATGCACGGTCACAGGAACATAAAGCTTTCTTTCATACTGTTTGTATTCCATTACACATAATCTTGAGGATAATCCACTGACACGCCAATCATAGCAGCTGCAAGCAGAAAGCCCCGTACTGCTGACCAAACTTCTGACTGGTTATGGTGTTTATGGCTGTGTGGCTATGGACCACCTTCTATACACTCCCAAACTTGCACCCCGAAATTTCCATCAGTTTTTTGGCCATAACAAGCTTCTAGCTGCCAAGCAATTTGCAAGCTGTCACCTCCTGGCTACAGACACATGACACAGATTTCCTCTGTGCTGGGATACAAATCTTGATGCCTCAGTGGGATGCTTACATGTCCATGGTGATAATGTACAGGCCTGATGTATACCACCTGCTACCCTTGTGTCATGTACGCATCAAAATCAGGAAACTATTCTCAGCATCAGATTACTTATTATCTTACTTCATGAAATACCCTTGTACAAACTGCTATAAAATTTAAGTTCCCAATGCACTGTTATTATCACCATGTCATAGTAGGTTTAATCATGTCGAACCAGAACACACAATCTGATATCCATCATTTCTCTAACACTGACACCTTCAAAATTCCATCTGTTTGAAATGTTATAATAGTATTATCATTAACTGACTATTCACTCTGGCATTTGGCGAGAACTTCAGGTTCACAATAACGCATATTTTATGTTTGAACTGGCAGCCGTATGAATATTGTGTAGCGAAAAATTAACAAACTGTAGTCAAATAAAAGCCAATTATTGCCAGCATTACATAAAAGGGAAACAATGACTTCTCTCTGGGTATGTTTTGCCCATTTTGCTTTAATAAGGGAAGATAATGAACAAAAATATTTTAATACCAATAGTGACAATCACCTCACTGTTAACATAATTTTTACCTTTTGAACAACAAACTTCATCCCCATTTAGTTAGAAACAACTTATTTATATTACAGGTGTAGATAAAAAAAAGAGGAGAATAAGCTCAAATACTTCCTCTCAATCCAACCTGAATACAGAATATATAGAATGCCTTTCTTCATTCAATACTAGTTGATATGATATAAATAATATCGACTGACCAAGATACTCCACATTGTAATAGGAATACATCAAAGGACATGGACTTCTATGATGTTGAGCATATTTTCGTCCCGATTCCACAATACATTTGCAGAGTTCATTAATATCCTTTGCTGGGAATGTTCCTTTCCCAAAGACTTTTTCCAGCCATAAGACACCAGAGAGATATCCAGCTCTACCAACAAGTAACTCATCACCACCACAATGAAGGAAGTTCAGAGGTTTACAATTTGCAGCTGAATCAATGTAGGCTTTCAAATAACGATCAGCATTATTTTTGTTACCTGGAAGAAAAGTAGTGTAACTAATATTATGTTGGACACTTTACATGTGTATGAATTCTTATGAAACAAAAATCATGCATATTAGTCTTGTGGTGAATGTTGCCACACATAAACACTCTAAAGTTAAAATGCACTGTTAGCCCAGTGAAAATTTGTTTCTTATCTTGAATGGGCAACAGCTGCTTTACAGTATTCACATACAAGATCTCACTAGGGGGCCACTCCTTCAATTCATAAAGAGAAGTATGCAAACAGAGGCAGTGCATCAAATTATTTTACGACTGAATTGTAAATGAAAAAGGCAATGCATGGAATCAACTATGGCCAAATTTAAGGAACAATCCTGGCATTTGCCCACAGGAAGTGACAAAAATCACAAGAAATTACAACTGGCTATCACCCTAATACAAGTCACTCTTTGCAGCTCTCATATTTGCCTTGCGCGATGAAAATGAACATTATTAAAACACAAGTAGTTACTAGTGAAATTTAAGCTTTTTAAGCAGGCTTAGAATAGTCTGGATGGTATCCACTTCTCCTTTTCCTACAATATATGTTCTGAATCTACTAAACCTTAGGGCAGGAATGTAAAACTTCAACCAACAGGAGAGTCACATAATTTGTTAAAGACACGCCTGAGTGGCCAAACTTTTGTGTATGTACATCAAACAGGATGGACTGAATTCACTAGAACGCCATTATTGGCAAACAACAAATTATGCTAAACGTACAGTTGAATAACAAGATAGGCCTTACTATACTCGATAGAACACATAGAAATATTTGGTTCACTGTACGCTGTCTTAAAAATGACAGGTTGTAGCTCGCAAACATTTTCTCCGCTAATGAACCTGTCGTATTATGTTCTGTAAACCTATTATATTATCTTTGTTAAATTGTAGTATAACTGTTACGGTGACCGAGGCCGCACGTTGGCCAGCCCTGCCTTAGAGTACTGAAGATGTTATAATTGGTTTCAGTTAGTTGCTTATTAGAAATCGCTGGTAGTTAATACACACCTACTGCATGGTACACAGCCGCTGTAATTGCATAAATGCCTGCATTTCCAAGTACAAATGCAGATATCTGGGATTTGTCACGCTTGTTGGATTCTGCATACGCCAGTGCTGGCTTAATATATTTTAGACCTTTCTCCAAAAACTTAGATTTTTCACCAACAAACGTTGGTGATAAGCTCATGTGATAAAACATATAACCAATTCCTGCAACACCAACATACAATCCACCATCTGCAGCTTTGACAGATAGCTTCTGTCGGTCTGTGATAATGTTTACAGTCTGTTGTATCTGCGAATTCCAATTTTTGTCTGCAAATGTTTCATAACCCACTTGGTAATCTTGCAGGGTGTTAACAAAGTATCTTTTCGGATAACTCATTGAGGCAGACTTTCGGAAATTTCGAATTCTGCAGTCTGAAACTTTAACAACTGCCCAACAACACCTGACACCCTTCGCACATAACATGCGCGTTTTCTGTTATCTGTGCGTTGCACCACAGATTAATGTAACGTATTATCTATATCATGGATCAGAGTTATCTATATTATCCCGGTACAGCAAGCATTATAGCTCCATGTAACACACACACTACCCACTTATCCGTAGCCAGCATTCGCAAACATTACTTGGATCAGAACATGGATCTGGGGTAATCGGTCATCGTTACCTATATTACAGGACTTTATCGTTCATTAAATGTACCACGGTTTACGTATATATTCATTCATATCCAACAGTGGACTGAAGTTCATCAACAGAGTTTCTGCAACACAGTACAAATATTCCCTTAATTAATCGCAAATATCCATAGTAACTCATACCTCAAGATTTTACACTATTTCGTTGGTGTTCAGGAAAGTCAAGGATGGGAACATCAATTAAAGAAACTACTTGTACACTATACGGTTGTCCCATACGACTTTGGAGCACTATTCGAACTAAATCAAAGGTAATAACAATCCAAATACCCCCATACGCAATGCTTCTACTCAGAGTAGGCTATGGCATGATGTAATTCTATAAGGTAGTGGGTGTGGTTTTCAGAATACGGTTCTAATTAATCTCCACATTGTTAGAACAATACAAATCCGGATTAATTACTACATAGCATGTGCAGCAGAAAACTTTTTAAATTTTTTTTTAACCAGTGATATAAATGTTTCTACTTCGCGGTCCGTAGACTGTTTTTGTTGCTGCAATAGGTTGTTCTTTTGCGGCTCTTTATATTCGCGAAATCCAACACGTCTATAACGTGCAGAATATTTTTTTGTGAATACGTGTTATAAATATTTTTATGATGGAACCTAGTCAATAAATGAAATGAATTCCACCGCTCAAATGTAGAGAGAAGTTCGGAGGGTAATTATTCATAAATATTATCCAGTATTAAAAATGGCGCCTTCTGCCAACATGGGGTCGATCGTACTAAAAAGTTTATCAGTGCTGCTTGGAATATTTTTTATATTTGTTGGGGTAATGAAAATTACCTCACAAGTCAGTAAAGACCTTCATAAAGATCTGGTACGTATTTCTGTGCATTTTATGAGCTGTATAATGGTATACAGTACTATTAAATTATACTCAATATGGATGTGTTGTATTCCCCTGGCACATCTGTAACCCGTTAAGCTGGTTCGTATCACATATAACCATCCACGCAGGGGATCCAATAATGCCGTCGACAGTGTCATCCTGGTATATTGTGTAAATAATTCATACCCGTAATTTTTCAAATATGCTTGTGTGGTGCAGAGGTACGTAAGTTAACTTTAGCACAATGTCCTTGGCAGTGTGCCGTGGCCAGCACATAGTGTGTTTTCAGTACTATATCTAAAATAAAGGACAATGTGTATATGCAGTTATTTTTAAGTAGCATTTCTTTTTGTCTGTCACTGCTTTTTTCGTTTTGTCAGATGAATGTGTAATTGAAACAACCATTTTATATAGCTTGACACAATATTTATTTACACTTTAGCCGAATATTGCGTGATTTCAAGCTTCCGCTGCCAAGTAGGTGAGTTCTCCGCTCTGCGGGGCATTACGCAGAAGGGCAACAACCTCTCAGTCAAACTGACCGGAAGGTTATTGTCCCGAAACGTAGGAAAAGATTTACCACCATGCGCTGCGTAATATCTGAGAAGAGCGCATATCTCAAGTTCGTAATTCTTACACCAGTTTTACAACACAAAAGTGAACATTTGCTCAACAAAAATGACAAACAGAAATTACTTCATGGGTCAGTTGTGTGCTGCCCTTTTCTTTGTTTTGATATAAGGATAATCGATTTCAGACATTGAAAAATGGATCACCAACTACAAGAATGACAATGGGTTGTAATGAGATACAAAAGCATGCCTTGGTCAGTTTTTAATCAATGATTGCATGAGGTGAAGCAAAACTCATCACTCTGTAATTCTTGCCATACTGTTGGTGTTTTCCATACTGACCTATGTGTGTGTATTACATTATGAATTAATAGAGATGGAAAGAACAAGAAAAAGGAAACTGATTTTTGCTGCTGTGTTTTCTTTTAACCCCTTGAAAATCCTGAAGGTAATATAACTGCACAGGATAATCTGCATTTTTTCATAATTATGAAACATACTGATAACATTATAAAATATGGTCCTTCTCAAGATTTGGTATGAATTGATGGGTTTCCATGTTTATTTAGAGCTGTATTATCATAGAGTTTAGTGTGAAATGTTCAACAACCCACTAAGTTTACATTCCTTGTCTACTATGACTGAAAGGGGTAGGAAATATGTAGGCAAGTTATTGTGTTTCCCTTCCAGTGTTCTAATAAATTTCTGTTGCATGCTGTCTAGTTAAGTGTACTTATTGACAGATGGTTGTGATGTTATAAGAGAGTGATGCTAAATTTTTACTGTAGGAAACATGTCACATATCCTTTACATGTAATATTTCTTTCCTTTTGTTCCAGAGAAAAGAATATGTAAAATATGCAAAAGTATTTCCACTGTCAGAAGCACTAGATTTTAAAGTGCCATCTAAGTGGTATCGAAGGACAGTAGGCACTCTCGAAGTTATATGTGGTTTGGCGATGGCATTCATTCCGAGTAGTATGTACCTGTTTATCAGATGTTAATGTTGTTTAAATGTTTGCTTCTCCAGATGTATTCTGAATTGTACTACTGAAGAAATGAACTGGTTCTATCAGCTATTCTATCACCACAGTCACTTAGAAATGTCTAGAGAATTGCCATTCTTGTTCATTTCTATATTTAATTGATAACTTCATTACATTTGTTCTTCATACTGTATTGTAAAATAACTTACACACCAGTAATTCGATCATTAGTGGTTGTTTTGATAGCTGTTGAAGTCAGATGACTTTTATGGTAATCCATAACCATAAAGATAATGATAAGTTTAAAATAAGAAGCTGTATTTGTTCTACTAGCTATAAAAATATTCAGAATATAAATTACCATAATAATGACCAAGATCTTTTGAGCTTAATTTCTCAATTACAATTAAGTAATTTTACCTCATTACATTGTCTCAATAGGGGACCGCGGTGGCACAGTGGTTAAGGTGCTGTGCTACAAACCGGAAGGTCGCTGGTTCGATCCCAGCAGGCTTCATTGGGATTTTTTATTGACATAAAATCCTTCTGATCGCACTATGGCCCTGGGGTCGACTCAGCCTCATAACAGAAATGAGTATCAGGAGCATTTTCTGGTGGTAAAGGCGGCCGGTGCGTAAGGCTGACATCCTTACCACCATCCTGTGCTGTTGTCATGAAATCTGGGAACGTTAACTTCCTGGAACCCTCTGGGCCACTCCAGGCCTGTAATGGGACTGCTTTACCTTTACATTGTCTCATTAACCATTGCCAGAGGTTATATCATCAAAATATAAGGGGCCTACAAAACAAAACAGATGAGTTAACCCTTTGATGCCTAACGACCACTGTAGTGGTCGTTAGGCACTGCTAACCTCTAAACGTTTCATTTTATATATTTATTCAACAAATATAGATACTGAATATTTTAAACATGGCATATACTCTCTGTTTTTTTCTCTTCAAAATACAGTTTGTTTCATAATTCTAATATATTTTGTACCTGTTTTATTCACATTTTATATACAGGTGTGCTAAAATTTAAAAAATATAATTCTGGCGCCAAAAGGTTAATGTGTTCTGTGTCTCCCAAATCTCCTCATATACATGGCTTAACTGGACATCATCTAAAGGATCCTGAATTAGACTGTATATTTTTTGTGCATTATAATCTCACTACAGAATTCTGTCAGGAGTCCCTTCAGAGTAGAAGAATAATTATTTTTGTTCATGAAACTCTTTTGTATACAAATACTAATTTAAATGCATTTTGTAAAGAACAATGCATAGAAGTATGCTACACATCTCATCTACAAATATTTGTGTATTCTCTGTTAATACATCTCCAATTGGGAACTTTGTGTATTGGAATACATCCTCAACTTACTGTATATTAATATTACGGAATTTATTATTTGCGGTGATGTAAATATAAACTAGCTTAACCAAAACTGTAAAAAACAACAATTAGATGGCACATTGTATTTTTCGATGAGAATCCAAACTCACTCAACTTCAACAGTTGACAGTATTTTTATTGGATAAATTTAAAAATGGAAATTAAACCACATGTCCCTAGACCATGATGCCTAGATATCTTTAATATACAAACTATAATAAACTGCAGCCTAACTGTCAGAAAAATTAATAAATTCTCTGGTTTGGGATTTCTGACTAATTTGAGTTATGAATCTTGGGACAACATTTTTGTTGATGATGATGTTGATACATTATTGAACACTTTTCTTAATACTTACTTAAGGATTTTTTATTGTAGTTTTTCATTTAAAAAATTAGAGTCTAAACATAGTAACAAACGTGTCTTCACAAAAGAACTTTATTTGAACGGTAGGAATATTACCACCCGAAATTGAAAAGTCATTATAAATCTTATTGCAGGATTTTGTGAAATGTACACTACAATATCAAGATTTTAAATTCCAACAATAAAGTGAGCGTGGAATATGAAGTGTGAAACGGGCAGAAAATTAAGTAATAATGTTAACATCTTTTAAATTTTTTTGGAAAATTAAGTAATAATAATCATGATTGCAAACTCGTTTAATACCTGTTTTTCAACGTAGCTGATGAATTGATTGCCAAGAGTGCAAGTGACAACAGTGGAACTGTAAAGAATAATAATTCACTAAATTATTTACTGCAGACTTTCAAGCATCCTTTCACTATTATAGAATTTGCTTATATGCCACATCTTTGAAAGCTAACAACTCACATGGATATGACAGAATTTTGGTAAAAATTTTAAGATTAAGTAGTCCATTTATTAGTTCACCCTTAACATACACATTTAATAAGTCACCATCCTTAGGTATATTTCCTACTCGATTTTATCGTGGAAAAATCATACTGACCAATTAGTAGCTAAACTAAGTAATGCATGTTATGCAATCAGGGCTGTCAAATCTTTCACGTCACACAGAACATTAAGGATGATTTATTTCTCTTATGTTCATTCTGTTATGACATACGGTATAATTTTGGGGGGCAACTCAAACTATAGCGGTAATATTTTTAAGATTCAAACGAATATATATATTCATTATGAATTCTGAAAGTATAGAAGATACTTGTCAAGGATTACTTAAGTAACTGAATATTCTTTCATTACAACTACGATATATATTTTCCGTTTTAATATTTGTGACTAAGAACAGGAATCTGTATAAATCCAGTCTTGAGATTCATGGTATTAACACCAGACACGATACTGATTTACATCCCTCCTTCATCAAGTGTAACAGTGTTCCAAAAAAAGGAGCTTTCTATTTTGGAATCAAGGTTTTTTAATCATTTACCATCTAGCGTTAAAAACATTGTCTCCTGAAGAGAAACAATTTAGACTTGCTTCAATAAGGTTTCTCCATATGAACTCACTTTATACATTGGATGAATATTTTAATGGGATATTTCCCAAAGATCTTGGTTCATTGTAAATTTATTTTACAATTAAATTTTATAAAATTTAATAAACTTTATAACTCAGTTCATTAACTCTAGGTAAATATATGTTTTATTGTTTACTGATGTAAAATTTTATATTATTTGTATATTAATATTCAGATTTTATTACTTATTATAAATTTGATGTGTGCTTTCGATAGGCATGCATAAGTACATAATATTGACAGTTTCTTTATCCACAAGGTTTCTTTTAACTTGTTAGGATCCGTGGAATGTGATGGAATAAATAAATGAATAAACACCAAAATCCACTGGGTAATTCACATTGTCCATTCATCCATCACCATGTTTTTTGTAAACTAGTAGTACTAATGAGAAAGTGTAAATAGAAACATTCATTTTAAGAAGGAAAACTTGCAAGAATGATTAGTTTTCTTTTTTTTAGGTGCATGGATTCAAATCCAAATGAATTTACTCTCTCATTAATGTTACATGTTCCAGAGAAAATCCATTGCTCAGGGAAAGCTCAAACTAGTGTCATTTGTAGGATAAGGAAAAAACCCAAAGTGGTTCTATTGTTGGAATGTGGGGAAAATTCTGGTAGACAACCACTATCACACTCGAGGAAACCCAAAGCTTCATATTTTTTTTTTATGTTCAGGTGGCCATGCAGCATGATAAATTCTTATAATAAAACCAACTAGATGCACTAATTCCTCATATTTATTTTTAGAATAAAACTCTACATGTTTCAGACAGTTCCTCTGTCCATCATCAGCAGTTTTTCACTGTACATACAGCAATGGTATATGTCATACAGGTTTGCTGACAGCTTGCGAGCAGGATCAGGATGGACCCAGTTCTGTCCTGATCCTGCTCGCAAGCTGTCAGCAAACCTGTATGATATATACCAATGTTGTGTTTACAGTGAAAAATTACTAATGATGGACAGAGGAACTGTCTGAAACATGAAGAGTTTTATTCCAAAATTAAATTTCAAAAATGAGTATATCTAGTTGGTTTTATTATAAGAATCCAAAGCTTCATATTGTACCACTTATAGGATACAGTAGAGGAACACAAAGTTCATTACAGATTTGTCTGCATTGGCATGCTGGAAGCAATAAAATGTACTGGTGATAACAAGACATGCAATGATTAATTTTAGTACACAAATGACTGCATTTTGATATCTCATCTCTTTATAGATGCAGTAAAGCAAGGAGCCAACATTGTGTTGCTAATAATGATGATGATGGCAGTTTATTCACATTATATGGTCAATGATAAATTTGAAAGGATTGCACCAGCATTGGTAAGAGGTGACATACATGTATATTAATTCTGTAACATGGGATCTCATGATTTATATGAGGAGCCTGTTTTTGTTTTCACTCTGTAATAACCTGCATGTGTAGAATTTTCCAATCAAGCCTAATAATACAGGAAATATTTCAAGAATAACAGTTTATTTCTTTTGCCTATACATTATTATTAACATAATCTGAACAACTCTTCTTTGGTTTTCTTGTATCTGTACGCACCGCTCTGGTCCGGGGTACATAAAGGGTGATTAGACATGTAATCTAATCGAATAAATGCGCTGGTTCATATAGTAAATATATTGTGAATATGAATCTTGATATGTACATAAAAC
>Ga0123357_10013811_pt1 | contig 10506 bp, 3 predicted proteins | sample TergutEmb28metaG_FD_89873 | JGI IMG/M metagenome (GOLD analysis project Ga0123357, IMG submission 89873) | Embiratermes neotenicus P4 segment gut microbial communities from Petit-Saut dam, French Guiana - Emb289 P4 | ecosystem: Host-associated > Arthropoda: Insects > Digestive system > Gut ...
AAATTTTAGTTTGGTAGCGAATCTGATACAAGTGCTGGAAAGGTACATCTTTAATATCTGGATGGTAAGTGTTCAAATGTTTTGCCCATTCAAAGAAATTGTTGTATTCATCGCCACGTTTTAACCCGGCACTAATTGGCCAACCAACTACCAATTGTACTTTCAGCTTACCTTGCTCATCTTTATAAACTTGCCCTGTTACTTGGTCAAAGGCTTTCACAATTTTATCCAAACTGTGAGTTGCTAAGTTATATAATGCAGTATTCCTCTCCCACCAGCCCATATCAGACAAATCAGGAAAGATGCGATAGACTGTCCCTAAATGTGTGTTACAGGTATTAATGCGATTTGGAGCAGACAGATAACTGGTGATGTCTAAATGCTCTGTGTCAATAGAACGCCCGTACAGGCGTACATCAAACTTTTCTCCCATTTCTGACAACATAACTTTGCAACCTGGGCTATCAAAAACTACTGTGTGGGGATGATAACAATTCTCGTCTTTATTAATTCTACGGAAAAGGTTTATTTCTGCCTTAAGGTACTCAGTGGTGAAGCTTGTTACTTGTGCTAGCCAACCACCTAAAGAGTGGCCGGTAAAGAACAGTTGAAAACTGACCTGATGTTCCCGTTTAACTTCTCTCAGCACTTCTAAAACTGTATCTGCAAAGGTGCTTGCAGAATTCATTTGTGGAACATGGTGTTTAAAAACCACACCAGCTACGTCTGTCCACAGAGCTCCGAAACTTTTCTTCTTAGTACCTCTATGAGCAATCACAACCTGCTGATGCTCAGGGTGCCAATAGGCTGCTCCAAAGTAGCCGTTTTTCCTTCCAAAATTAGAAGCTGTCGTCAGTAACTTCCAGCCATCAGGTAAGTCTAACCGTGTCTCATACTGAGCATCATTCTCTCGTTTTTTGTAGTTTTTGTATGCCTTGGAGGCAAACTGGGCCAGCACGTGGGGTGTGGGAAAAGCGGGTGTCGCTCTAAGTTGGCTTAGGGGGCTTTTATATTTGTCTCTGTAGAATTCTTCGACCGACTGCTTAAAATCCTTACGGCTTAATTTTAGCCTTTTATCTACATTTAATTTACCATTAAATGACTTCAAAATACTTTGTCCGTCTGGCTCATCGCTTTGCGACTCTGAACATGCTGTCGCGCTGTCCTGTAAACCTGCACTCCCTAAGGCAGACATTGTGCCGTCACAGCTTTGCGCACTGTGCAGTTAGTTTCTTGCTCTGACAGAGTGTAAGTTGTGAAAGCAATTATTAATGAAGTGATAATAACACCTACACAAATGTTAGCATACTTTGATTCTACATTGCCTGCTTAAGCACTGAAGTAAAGTTTACTAAGTTCAATAAAGAAACCACATCCATTAATAAATACTATGTTATACAGTACAGACTGACAAGAACTTTAAACTATGTAAAGTAATGGACAGTACTTACTGACAAACCTGTAAGTTACACCTTTCCAACAACGAAACCACAATATCAGATTATGTTTGAAGGCACTTATCTGCAGTAAACAGATGGTTATATCTTCCTGTGCAAGGCCAGTGAGTGAAGACTTTTGCTGTCCACTGCCCCTCTAAAGTTTGCAGTGCTTCTGGCGGGCATCCTGCAGGGTGTAGAACGTCCTGGGTCTGTCTACTGTATCATGCCACAGTGGTGACATCTAATGGTGTTACAGTATTTGGCAGTAAGTTTCAATGTACCGTCAGTAAGCACTGCCAACATCAACACAGTGCAATACCCAAAACCACACCAGCAATATGCAACACCGTCAATCCCAACTCTTGTGATATCCAAGGTGCTGCTTCCTCAGTCCAATATCATGGCAGCTTTTGTTCACAGGCACAGCAGTCTATTGTCTGATGACTGTCCAGGCCTGCCAAAAAATATAATGCCACATATATTACAGTGTATTCTGTATGGTCACTTCCTGTTCACCTGCACAGGTACTTGTCCATTGTGTCCAAATATTAAAATACAATATTACATTTTATTTTCTTAGTACCTGCTATCTTATATACTGCATTCAACAAATATTTGGAAAAAAGGCCTACAACGAAACACTGCATCAGCTCTTAATAGAATTCAAGAAAGCCTCTGATTCTGTTAAGAGGGCGGTCTGGTCAGATACACCAGTGTTTTTGGTATTTCCTTGAAATTGTTAAGACTAATAAAAATGTGTCGGAATGAAACTTATTGATGTGTTCGGGTAGACAGACATCTGTTTGAAATGCTTCATATTGAAAATGGTTTGAAACAAGAACATGATTTATAGCCATTGATTTGTATCTTTGATTTATAGACTGCAATTAAGAGGGTTCAGGTAATCCAGGAAGGATTGAAATTCAATGGTACACAACTGGTTCTAATTTATGCTGATTATGTTAATGTATTGGGAGAATTTTCCTGTGAGACATAACCGTTGTGTTCTTAAATAGTAATGTAAGTATATAAGTTGCAAATTTTATAGTCTAACACAACTCAATATTTATTGTTTGTATTAATGGTATATTTTACATTATTACTTCCGGCTACATGTTTTGGCTCTGCCTATTTGAGCCATCTTTAGGCTGAAGTGTTATTTACTTAAGAATGTGGTATATACAATTGGAAATGATACTGTCTATTGCAAGATCTCGCATTGCACGTTTAAAATGTTGTGACTAATATAATAATAATAATAATAATAATAATAATAATAATAATAATGTGAGAAAGCACAATACTATAAAGGAAAACACAGAAGTTTTAATAGTTGCTAGTAAGTAGATTGGACTAGAAGTAAATGCTGATAAAACTAAGTGAATATTTATGTCCAGATCAGAATGCAGGGCGAAGTCACAATACCAAGATTGATAAAAGTATGTTTGTAAGTGTGAAACGTAAGAAATACTTGGGGAAAACCCTAAAGATAAAAAATTCTATTCTGGAAGGTACTAACAGTAGGCTGAAGTCAGGAAATGCTTGCTGCCATTCGGTGCAGGATCTTCTGTCTTCCAGTTTGATATCCAAAAATATAAAAATTAAGACACACAGAACTATAACTTTGCATATTCATTTGTATGGGTGTGAAACTTGGTCCCTGACATTGAAGCAGCAACATAGGCTGAGTTTGTTTGGGAATAAGGTGTAGAGGATAATATTTGTCCATAAGAGAGTCGAAGTAACAGGGAGTGGAAAAACTACATAATGATGAGCTTAATGGTCTGTACTGCTCACCGAACATTTTTCGGGTGATAAAATGAAGAAAGATGTGTTCAGCATCAGACTGTAGCAAAATGTAATTGTCAACTGAAATTATGACATGGAAGTTTTCAAATGTCATTAGCAAACAATAGGTATTCACAGTGCTTAACTACATCACAAAGAGTTGTAATCAGAATACAAAAAACGAAGGTCCCGTAAATGTAAATAACGTTGTTTAAAATATTTAAGGAAATTTGCCAATTAGCAATTAAACACGTAACAAGATTAGGTAACCGTCAGAAAGCATAAGTTTAGTGCATAGAGTATTACGTGAGACAAGGTCAGATATAGTTCTAATGTTACAATAAATACGAGGGTAAGTCATTAAATAACAGGAATTTTATAATAACTTTTTTTATAAGAGTAATTACAGAAATTGTTTGTGTCTTATTTTTCGATACAGTCCCCCTGCTTCGCAACACATTTGGTCCACCTGTCCACAAGCTTGCGGATGCCCTCTAGAAAAAAGCTCGACCTGCTGTTTCACTGTCTCAATTGCCACGCTAACTGGTCTCCCACTCCGGTGTTCATCACTGATATTTTGTCGTCCGTTTTGAAATCTTTCCACACATTCATACACTCTCCCCCGACTCAAACAACTGTCTCCGTACTAAACTTTCATTCTTCTGTAAATTTCAGAAGGTTTCACACTCTCTGACCAAAAAAAAAAAAAAAAAAGAATTACGCTTCCTTACTCTTTCCCGGTGCAGGTTGACAGTGGAGTGACCATGTCTTACGGCCTACTGCGCAGACTCAAACTGCTTGATCGTCACAACCCCTATATGATTTAATGCCAAGGAGCAATTTTGCATCCCGAAATAAGGTTTATTCTTTGTGCATATTTTCCATTAAGTTTAGAATAAAATTCCTGTTATTTAATGACTTTCCCTCGTAGAATGAACTTGACTTTCAGAAATAACTAGAGATACGAAATCAAGACAGGGTACCAAATAGCTCGGAAACTTTTCTTCTTTTAATATCGTTGATATCAGGATACCAAATTAGATTCGCGTTTTGAAAAATCATATTGTTTAGGATTCAACATATGTTAGAAATAATGTGAAATGTGATCGTGCAAAAAATGCAAAAAACTTGGAGGTAATTTTGCAAAGGAATTCAGTCTATAATTACGGACGGAAAATATTACATTTTCAGAATAAGCACAATAACCAGGTTTTCTCCACTGCATCGGGAAGTGTTCCTGTGACAGGCCAATATGAAAGTATAATTAAGCAGTGGTACTAATTATGTGGAGTAAGCGTTAATAATAGTTAATAATAGTACCGGGTGCAACAGACTGAGAGGGTCGCAGGGGGTTCATAGCTTTCAAAATGTCGGGAGACAACCGCAAATTAGTCCGTAGTTATAGCCACTGGAGTAGAAGAACTATAAAGAGATTGGAACAGTTTTGCAGAAACTGCAGCTACCTGTACAGGTTTAACTGCATCACTACTGTTTATATCGATATGAATTGTATAGGAATTGTGTTTGGTAACAGGTTTAAATGTTTACAGACTTTGGTAGGTTGGGTTATTTATAGCATCTCTTTTGTTATAACAGTTAAGTTTGTCAGACTTATTTGTAATTTGAATAAACTTCAGTTAGAACGAAAATTTACAATAATAATATTGGTTTTAAATTTCGTTGTAATGTCTATATAAATAAAAATTTTCCGAAATTTAGGTCACTGTGTGAGAAAATCAGTGTTGGAAATTAGATTATCTAATGAAAATTGGGGAATTGCTAAATCCGTATCTTGCAGAATATCATCGATTAAAGAGTGTGTTGCAACACCTACTTTGCTAATGCTGCACACACAGGACCGGTCGTAATTAGATAGAAAGCTGAATATCAGGCTGCAGTCTGCCAGTGCATATTTACTGTTCGGGATGTGACGTAGAATTGTGTAAATACAAAGCAATATCAGTGTCAATAGGTGGTGGCAACAATCGGCTTGACAACACCGACTGCAGCAAACAGTGTGCGGATAGGATTGGATTTACTGAAACTGGGTCAGCTGTAAGTCGGTACGTACTGAGTAAGACCAAACGGGCAATTTGAGGTGTAAATTGTATTGCTTTTAATTTTGAATATAAATGAGCATTTGTTAGGTAAAACCACTCAAATGGTGAATGTTAGAGGCACTGAAATCCTCAATCTAAGAAAACTGTGATTTTATTATCAAGATTTTTCTCTGAGCTAAAAAATATTTAGAAATAAGATTTAGTTTGGTATCGGGGAATGGAGGAAATTAATTACCAATAAGTGAATTGCGAACACTTTGGATGAAAATGTCCACCCAGATCATACGTCACAAAACTGCAGATCATATATACTTTTAAAGATAATAGAAGTACGAGAAACGGCCCTTAGAAAACCGTCTCTTGATTAGGTGCTAATGACCCTGTAAAAAACGTATGGATGTGAAAGAATCTGGAAATAGTTTGTGATTGCAGGGAAAGTCATTTAAAAATACCTCAGTTAAACAGATGATCTGAAATCCACGTTTAGTTATTTTGTCGGGAAAATTTTTGATACTTCTAAAAAATATCTCTACTGCAGTTTCAGTTTCATTATCAACATGCAAAACCACACCGGTACTAATCACAACATTAACCATTCAGCGTGTTGTGGACCGTCTGCACAGTGGGGTGTACTGTTAGTGCAACAGGGCAATAGGAAAGGCAGACTGAATGTTGATCACTATAGCAATTGTGCGGTATACCGTCTGTATTTTCGGACTTACTGTTAGTGCAACAGGGCAAGAGGGAGGGCAGACTGTTGGTTACTAAAGCAATTGTGCGGTCTACTGTCTGTACTGCGGGGCTTACGATTAGTGCAACAGGGCAAAAGGTATGGCAGACTGACTGTTGGTCACTATAGAAATTGTGCGGCGTACCGACAGTACAGTGGGGTTTATTGTTAGTGAAACAGGGCAACAGGAAGGGCAGACTGACTGTTGGTCACTAATGCAATTGTGCGGTGTATCGTCTGTACTGTGGGGCTTACTCTTAGTGCAACAAAGCAACAGGTATAGCAGAGCGACTGTTGGTTACTATAACAATTGTGCGGTGTACCGTCTGTATTGTGGGGCATACTGTCAGTGCAACAGTGCGACAGGTTTCACAAACTGACTGTTGTTATCTATAGCAATTGTGCGGTGTACCATCTGTATTGTGGGGCTTACTGTTAGTGCAACAGAGTAACAGGTATTGCAGACTGACTGCTGGTCGCTACAAGAATTGTGCACTGTACCATCTGTACTGTGGGGCTTAATGTTAGTGCAACAGGGCAACAGGTATGGCAGAATGACTGTTGGTCACTATAAAAATTGTGCAGTGTACCGTCTGTACTGTGGGGCTAACTGTTAGTGCAACATTGCAACATGTATGGCAGACTGACTGTTGGTCACTATAGCAATTGTGCGGTGTACCGTCTGTACTGTGGGGCTTACTGTTATTGCAACAGGGCTACAGGTAGAGCAGACTGACACTGGTCACTATAGCATCTGTGTGGTGTACCGTCTGTACTGTGGGGCTTACTGTTAGTGCAACAGGCCAACAGGTAGGGCAGACTGACTTTTGGTCACTATAGTATTTGTGCAGTGTACCGTCTGTATTGTGGGGCTTACTGTTAGTGCAACAGGGCCAGAAGGATAGTAGATCGACTGTTGGTCTCTAAAGCAATTATGCGGTGTACCGTCTGTATTCTGGGGTTTACTGTTAATGCAAAATTGCCAGATGGAAGCCAGAATGACTGTTGGTCACTCTAGTAATTGTGCGGTGTACCCTCTGCACTCTGGGGCTTCCTTTTAATGGAACAGAACAACAGGTAGGCAGGCTGACTGTTGGTCCCTAGCATTTTTTTCAGTCTACCATCTGTATTGTGGGATTTTCTCTCAGTGAAACCGGGCAATAGTTAGGGCACAGTGAACTCTGTTTCCTATATTAATTGTGCGGTGTACCGTCTGTAATTTGGGGCTTACTGTTAGTGCGACATGGCAACAGAGAGAGCAGAATGACTTTTGGTTTCTGTCAATCGTCTGTACTTTGGGTTTTAGTCTCCTTGCAACAAGGCAACAAGTAGGGCAGACGAACTGTTGGTCAGTATAGCAATTGTGCGGTGTACCGTCTGTACTGTGGGGCTTACTGTTAGTGCTACAGTGCAACAGGTAAGGCAGACTTACTGTTGGTCATTATAACAATTGTGCGGTGTTCCGTCTGTACTGTGGGGCTTACTCTTAGTGCAACAGGGCAACAGGTATGGCAGACTGACTGCTGGTCACTATAGCAATTGTGTTGTGTACCGTCTGTACTGTGGGACTTACTGTTAGTGCAACAGGGCAACAGGTAGGGCAGACTGACTGTTGGTCACTATAGCAATTGTACGGTGTATCGTCTGTACTTTGGGGCTTACTGTGAGTGCAACAGGGCAACAGGTAGGGCAGACTGACTGTTGGTCACTATAGCAATTGTGCGGTATACCGTCTGTACTTTGGGGCTTACTGTGAGTGCAACAGGGCAACAGGTATGGCAGACTGACTCTTGATCTCTATATCAATTGTGTGGTGTACCGTATGTATTTTGGGACTTCCTGTTAGTGCCACAGGGCCAGAGGTAAGACAGACAGATTTTTGGTTTCTTTAGCAATATTAACAATAGACTTACAGCACTATACATATACAGAACTGCACATACTCTTTATTTCTGCTGTACAGAACTGTGATCTATATACAGAAAAGTGATACAGGGTTTCTATACACTATATTTACAGTAATGAGTAACTGTAATATTGAATAGATGTACTTTAACTTCTTCATTCTTTACTGAAGCTTGCAACAAGCCTTGCACAAAATACAGTCAGCAATGGTGCTGCTAACATGACAGGACATATTGCGAATTTAGGAATGGTGAGATATTTCAATACTGTTCAATACTATCAGTACTACTGGTAGTACTACTACTGTTTCTAATACTTCTTCTACCACTCCTATTAATAGCCAGTATGAAAAATTGATTAAATCTGACATAATGACAATGCTAGTACTCACATAATGTCCGTGACCTCATGCAGTAAGTTAGAGGGACAGAGAAATTTGTCAGGCAATTTTTAAGGCCGGACGTTGAATAGAAAATTTGCTTTTGGTGCTTGTTTTATGCTGAGTGCCCTGAGAGGTAATCGACAAAATGTTGTCAATTTATACAATACCTTCTTAACATAATACGAGATCTCATATTCAACAAAACACTGTCGACTCCATACAATACATTTTTGAATGCTCATCCTGAAAATGGCTCCACAGAAATTAGCCAAAATATGAAGCTGTGGAATAAGTTGTGAATAACTTTTTTAATACCTGTTTAATAGTGAGTTGTGTTACACTGTAAATTTTATATATTACCTCTGAACACCAAACTGAACATTTTTATTTTAATTGTAAATTTCGTTTCAGAGTTCGTATGTAGTTTTAAACCAACTGATATTGACATGTGAGATTTTGATGATATGAACATGTCTTATACCAACTACTAAGGTCCCTTTGTGCTGTAAGATTTGTCGGAAGGTTTGGCGTTTTAAAACACAATAAAAATGTACCGATACTTTCTAGCAGTAAGTGAAGAACACAAAATGCTGTACACAGCCGATAAACAGTTCTGTTTCTTGGTTCACACATATGGTTGTATCGATATCGTGTCAATTTACTTTGTCAGACAGCATGCAGCTATTTATTGTTTAATTTAACGCAGTTCACCCTCTGTGTTTTAGAACGCTCAATACAGAACATTCTAATGTTCAGTCAATCACAGTGATGCCTTTATTCAAGAACAGCTACACGTTTCGTTCTCAACAGACTGTCAATATAACAATCCAAAACAATATAAAAATGCAATACATATTGATTGAACAGGTATAACTTTTAGGGTGCTGGATCACAACAGTGTACAGTCTGGTCATTCAGCAGCTGGCAGGTACAGAGCTGTTCTGTACGGCCTAATGAGATGTGTACTGGTAAAGTTAAAGTGCTGGGAAAGTGTGATAAAACTGTTGGATGATATTTGTGAAACAACAGTGCAACTGTCGGTACATACTGTATATAGATATGGTGGTTACTGCTGTATGTGTCATGGGGAAAACATAGCTATTTGTAGTTTGAAAACATTGGTTCTTCTTATGCATTATATCTGACATTTTTAAACGGCGCAAAATTTTAAAATTTCATGGTTTTTTAATATAACACACAACGTTCTCCTTACTAATTTTGTGAAATTATTAGTGTCGGTGCGACAGCTATTGTAGTGAAGCTTGACAACCTGAGGTTCGAGATTATATATATATACATATATATATTTTTGTTTATTGTGCTTGCCAGCTGTCAGAATTTTGTGAGCGAGTGCAAAACGAAAAGAAATAAAACGGGCGTTTTGTGGGAGGATATAGAGCTGCCAGCAGGAGGAGTAATGGAGAATGAGAAGAAACTTCGATACGCTGCTGCACTGTTGGCACTAAATCCATCTGCTTCTTTCTGCCAAATTCAAAAGGCAAGAAAGGAACTGGGAATTGTAAAATCTAATGTTTCATGTAAACAAGCATTGTGAAAGATTTTCATCAAAAGGAAGGAAATGCAATAGGCAACACTATCACAACATGTTCAAACATTCATTATGGTCTCCCATAAAAATCCAATAAGAAAACTTGCCTTAGACTACAATAAGTAATAGAAAGACCTATGAGACACAATTGGAAATTTCAGGAAATGACAGCAGAGATTTGTTGAAATGTTTAATGGAAAGAAACAAGCTTCCGTCGCTCAGAAAGCCACAAAACACAAACATGCACTGCTGCATGTGGTTTAGCAAAGCAAAATGTAATTTAAATTTTAAAAATCAACATAATGCACTGAAAAAAACAAAATTAGACGACTTGTCACATATTCACCAGGATCAAATAGGAATTTAAAATGTTGTTCAGTCATATTTCTTCGTTAGAATATTACAGTTGTTATGTAATACTATTGAATTTTCTGTTGAAACTGTGAATGTTTAAATGCAAAGATTACTGTACTGAACATTATGTGGAAGGTACTGCACAGCAGGTGGACAATGGTATTGCAGGTTGAATAGAGTGTGTTACAGTGAACATTATGTGGAAGGTACTTCACAGCAGATGGAGTGTGTTATTGCAGTTTGAATGGAGTGTGTTACAGTGAACATTATGTGGAAGGTACTTCACAGCAGATGGAGTG
>Ga0123357_10013812_pt1 | contig 10506 bp, 6 predicted proteins | sample TergutEmb28metaG_FD_89873 | JGI IMG/M metagenome (GOLD analysis project Ga0123357, IMG submission 89873) | Embiratermes neotenicus P4 segment gut microbial communities from Petit-Saut dam, French Guiana - Emb289 P4 | ecosystem: Host-associated > Arthropoda: Insects > Digestive system > Gut ...
CCGCCGGTAGGCGAAGTTAGTGCCAACTTTTGCGGATATAGGGGTGTCACGTGGTTAGCGCAACGGGTCCCCACGGCCGTTAAGCTCTGTTTTCTGAACCTGGAGCCGCTACTTTTTTATTCAAGTAGCTCCTCAGTTTGACCTCACGAGGCTGAGTGGACAGCCTATGTGGTCTAGTGGTCAGAGTTTCTGGCTACAGATACAGAGGTCCCGGGTTCGATCCCCGGCGCTACCAGATTTTCTGAGTAGTAGTGGGTCTGGAATGGGGTCCAACTACGCGGTATTATCTCCATTAATATGGGACGCAGTGTTGGATAGCTTATATCAGATCCAGGCTCAAAAGCTTTCATTCCTAGAGAAAAAAAAACCTTACGTCAGATATAGCACAGAAGCAGAAAGGAGAGATGGATCTTGATGTTCGTAACGTCATTTTGCTAATAATGTAATTCGACGAGTCTAGCGTGCTTATCAGACTAGTTAAAGCAGCTGACCGGGTTTGAAAGTTGACTTTTGGGCGCATTCAAATAGCCGCGAAGAGCGCCAATTCGCTCTGTCAAGTCCGTCCATCTGTCTGTCCGTCTCTCCATATGTATCAACTCGGCTGCCACTGGACAGGTTTCCGTGAAATTTGATATTGGGGAAATTCTGGAAGTCGATCGACAAACCCAAAGGTGATTAAAATCTGGTAAGAGTATATGGAACCCTACATGAAGACCTAATTACGTTTCACTGTTGCTGGCGACATTTAATCGCCATAAAATCGTTCTCTTCGAATGAAATGATATCATGCTGTTAGGATAGCCGAGGGCGATAAACACTACACGAACACGCCACAATGTTACGGTATATGTACCTTGGCTCTCTTGTTTATAAGTATGAATAATGAGCTGTGAGTGCCATTTCCTTAATGAAGGGAAATTACTCAGGTCTGGTGATGTGGTGTGGTGTGTGCATTACGTTTAACGTTTACCTGTTAAGCATTCTCACTCCACATCGTATTACGCCACGTCAACCCGGCACTTTTCCTTCCGTTGTATCTTCTTTCAACGTGGTTGTTTCCAGAACACACCGTTCTTCTTAAAGCGCCGTCCTTGCGCGAAATCACGGCAACAGCCAAACTCTCCGTTTCGAGGCTCAGTCAACAAATGCTTTAACTAAGACAAATCTAAGGACGGTCACAATAACCCTATGTTGTTACAGAGACATTGCTACCTCGTTAGCGGGGTAATACCTGATGCTTGTGGTGACGTAGCGGTTTGTTGCTACACAGGGTCTCTACCCTTGATATTCCGCGTGCTTTTACTAACTAGGAGAAGACTTCAAAGTAATTTGCTAGCTGTGAGGTTTTCGCGGCAGTAACTACGAAGAGAGCTGTCTTCTGAGATGTGATATCATGATTCTGGTAGATATTAACGGACAATTCGGTTGTACCTGCTGCCCCCATCTTCAGGATTATATTGGAGGTAGCAGATTTCCCGGGAACAGTGTGAAAATTTATACTGGCAAACATGTCATCACAACTTGGAAAGCAGTGGCTTTTTAAGCTGCTTCACATTCTGAACTATTAAAATTCAGGCCCTTGATTAGACAGCAGAGCTGTCTCTTACTCGAGAGGTCACTGGTTCAGATATCAGCTTCAAGGGAGGCCATTCTGATTTGTGGTTCGTTCTAATCCCACCGAGAATATACCGGCATTGTGTGACCAATGCGTACACGACGGCTTTCTTCCAGACCCTCTCCAGTTCAGTACTCACTAATCATCACCTACATCGATGCAGTACATCCAGAGACAGTGACAGGTTCGTTGAATAAAACATAAACTTAGACAGAAAGAAATTTCTGGGGGGGGGGGCGCTCTCACAATTGCGAAAAGTGACTATTAGCTTTGTCATGTCTGTCTGTCTGTCTGTCCCTCCATCCATATGAAACAACTCTGTTTCTATTGAACGGTTTTTTATGAAAATTTGCTTGTCAGTATTTTTCCAAAATCTGTTGAAAACATTCAATTTTTAAAAATCTGACAGGAATAACGGGCCCTTAATATAAAGGTCTATTCACATTTATGATAATGTCTCGCTGAATTATTCGTAGAAATGTAAATGTTTCAGAAAAATTGTACAGAAAATTTCTCCCCCACAATCGCGCCGTTTGTGAGATAATGTGGAAACATTTTGTACAGCCGGGCATTCCATGGCCTACAATATAATAAGGCTCAAGTGATTTTCATGCCGGATACCTAAGACTACGTACACACACTCGGAATTCGTAATACTTATTGCTTTTCCACGGCAACAAGGGTTATGCGAACGCGCCTCAATGTTAAGGTATACGCACATTGCCTGTCTCTTTGTTCTTCCTGTCTGATTCTTTTATTCGTTTTTCTAACTTTCCTTCCGAACTGTTACAGAATTCCGTTCATTTATTCTACTCTGCCACCTATCTAGGAGTGTAATGTACGTTCCTGATAAACTGGTCAACAAACCAAGCGGCAGCAGGGAAGGTGCTCTGTAGGATAACGCTGGAAACATCTTCGAAGGCCCAACTCCCGTGCAATCAACCCATTCATCTTCTTTAACACAAATTGGTCGTAATTATTGAAGAATTAAAAGACCCCCATTTAGTACAATATTTTTTTTAATTTTCCTCCTTTTTGCGTAGAATTGCATATCTCAGCGTAAGACAAATGAGTTTTTAGACTGACGTTCCGACCGCTTAACCAGGCCTGTGGTAAACCCCTGACAATCATTGAATAGAAGTCTGAATGAGTCCCACAGCTGATATGGATGTTGTGGAGAAGGGAAGTATTTTTATTCTTGCCGGGAATCGAATTTCGAGGCTCGCTGGTAAAATTCCGAGACTAGTTATATCGACTCCCAAATTTAAATCTGGAGAAAATATTTGAAATAATCTGAAATGAGTAGGATTCTGAGTTGTAGACTGCAATTATCTAGCTTAGGATGGAAACTAGGGATAGCTGATTTCGATGTGGACAGCGATCATCCTGGTTTCATATAAGGAAGGGAATTTGTCTATTAGCTTTTGAAAGGCGAACTCTGGTCCATGGATTTAAAATATATATTCCCTGCCGAAGTTTAGCACCTTCTTATTTCCAGCCTTCTACTGCTAAGTGTAGTAAAAAACTTTACATTTGAAACGTCCACTTTATAGAAAATGAAAGCCTTGAAGGTCAAAACTTTATGTTCTACCAAAGAGTCTATGTACACGCTTATTCATTTACGTGTTTAGATGCAAATATTCGAAATACTTATCGTTGCATTAACTCGATCTTCAGACCAATAAGAAGCTTTGAGTTTCTCATTGAGTGTGACTGGCAGCAATGTACACAACGTTTGAGATGTACTACCTTCGAAACGCCGTTAAATTATTACCAGTCTGCACGGCGTTTTATCCCCTAAATCAGCGATCGTCACGTACTACAAATAACAAAATGTCTTCCACTTCTCAAGTTCCATGTTGCCCTGAATGAAAAAAAGAAAATGTACTTCAGCATTAAATAAATATAGTCCATCAGAATGGGAAGTTTATATTGGATCGAGGAATAATTCATGTCAACACACTACAAAGAAAGGAGGCGTGGGCCATAAAACATTACTTCTACATATGCTGGGGTATGTATAATATATAACTTTATATTGTCTTTTCAATGGTGGTCATGGTAACCGACCTTTCTTTTTTTCTCTGCCTTTGCATGAAGACTAGAAACCTCTTCCTCCAACACCTTCCACTCCCCTCCCGCTTTCTTTTACTCTTCTTCTACTAAGAAAATGTTGCTGGAAATTTCTTCATCTATTCCACCTCCTTCCACCCACGCCCGTTCAACCCTCTCCTTATACCTCACATACCCTCTCTCATCAACCCTTTTCCTGCCCCCTGCAACCCCCTTGCTGTTCTGTACACCAGGCAGTATGTACGTCTGTCTGCCCAGCCTTAGCAATCGTTAAAATCTGGCCCAAGAAGAAATGTGTGCATGGGGAAGAAGACAAAGATAGGTGACTGTGAAAGGAAGAGAGAAAGGGACGGATGCAGAAAATTCTACAACACGAATCCCTCTTTCTCACACACCCTCACGTCCCCTATCTTACTCTTACGGCCTTATATACATACCCTCTCCTTTTCTGAAAAACTACCCCTTCCCCATCTCCCTTATTACTTCCCCTTGCCTTGCCCAAGCTCGCATTTTAATCGATTTCATTTGCGCGCATGTGAGTGAGACTGTGGCAAAGACGGGGGTTGGGGGAGAAAATGAAAAGCTTGAATATATAGAAGAAGGAAGGGGGAGAAAAAGCGAAGATGCAGCTCGAGGAACGAACCAACATGTTTTCTTTGTTTTGTGCTTACGTCATTAAGACGGCCATATATATGTACTTACGGTTCTGCAGGGTGTGGTCCCTTATCCTCCGACTTTTTCTCTTCTTTTTACTTCCCCCTTCCCCTTCTTAACCTTCTCCCCCAATGATAAAAATTTAGTGATGGAGTCGTCATCAAATGTTTTATTCACTGATTAATGTATTTATAATTTGTGTACCCCAAGAACGGTCAATACAGTCGACGGAATATGAAAGAAAAGTTTTCTCAAGACTACACGATATTTTTGTTGAAACTATATTTTTTGGCTTCCTCGCCACACCAGTGCGTGTAGATTGCACTAAAGAGCTCAATACTCTGACGTAATGAGTGAGGGAAAGTAAACATGCTTCTTGGAAATGTCTGCAGCTAGGCTACGGCTTCATAAAACAAGATCCTACTCAGAATATTTCTTAGTGAAAATGTTCTTGTTAATATACCTTGCGAATACATGAAGAGCATAAGCTATAATTACTGTCTTTTCAAGTTCATTTTAATAAATATTAAATTAATATTTGTCTCTTTAAATTTTGAAAGAACTGTGAAGCCTCAATGTACCTAGTTCAGAGATAGGTTATGGTTTCTTTAACTGCTGGCTTTTCTCAATCGTTTTGTATTTTCGGTACTGATTATTGTTATTATTACTACCATTATTACGACTATTACTTTTCACTGCGCAGGGTATGAAACCTGGTATTTAGCGTCCAGTACATACCATACAATGAGGATGTGCAGAAGAGGGTGCTGGGGAGAAAATTTAGATCCAAGACGGTTTAAGTTAAAGGAGGATGGAGAAAGCAGCAGGAGATCCATAATTTGTATCAAATACTGGGATGACCAAATATGGGAAGTTGATATGGGGTCGACACGTTGCATGCTTGAGACAGAAGTGGGATTTGGTGGAGAAGCAAGAAGGAAGGAAGCAACTTGTGAAACCTGGATGATTAGTGAGGCAATGTTCTAAAGAATCTCGAAAAAACAGGTCACAATTTGGAATGGTGTGGTATAGTAGAGACTTCCGGATACGTGAGACCGGAACGGGTCAACAAATGGCCCAATTCCATGAAAGATATGACGATGATGATGATGATGATGATGATGTGTGTTATAGTTTCGTCTGACCCAGGACAGCGACCAAGAACTGTCTCTTTGGAATGCGGTAATAAACTGAGTGACACAAAATATAGAGAATTTCTTGATCAGATGAGCAACTCTTTGTTTCTGAATTGAGACCTCACTCAGTGCAAGTAGTTGAATGGATGAAAGTCGGAATATTTAGATATCACACAAAAGTGAAAAGCTGAATGTAATGGTGACAGCCGGAGTTCAGATCAGGCGAGTGGCGGACATTGAGTTGACAGCTCACCGGGCTAAATCTGTAGTGAACAGAACATCATTCCGGAATTTTAGGAGACTGTATGCTGTTAGCCATTTTCAATTTCGAGGTATCTTGTGATAAGAGAAATATAATATTAAAAGGGTGGGAAAGGAAAGTATCCAAAGGTTTTTAGTTGTGTAAATGGCCAAGGAAGCTGGAGAAGAAGACTTAACAAAGAGCTAATGGATATAAGCCAAGAGCGATAATTAATGCTACAGAAATTAAAATAGTAATATTAAAAGAGATTTGTTATTTATTTAGTAAAATTTTATTGAGCGACATTTCTGGTCGCCAAAATATTTTTGATTAATGAAAAATGAACCGGAAGAAATGCAGAAGGAAAGAATCGTGGCTTGATTTTGTATTTTAACAAGACAGGCACTGTACGTCTAACGTAACAATGTGGGGCATTCGCTGCGGAACCACTGTTGTAGTGGAAAAGCAACACTTATTATATATTCTGAGAGAAATGGCATGCGCCATATTGTCATTTGTGGCCTTTCTGATTCTATTATATTTCTTCACATTATCTTATAAATGGCAAGATTCTTTTAAAAAAAAAAGTTGAACAAAAATTTGTGTTTTAATTTTCTAAAATTTTGTTTGAAATATTTCTCATTCTAAGAATTCAGCGAGCTACGGTCGTAAATGCATAGGTCTTTATGTAAATTATTCGTTACTTTTGTCATATTTTAATCAAACTTGAAATTTCTCGACAGATTTTTCGAAAAACACTGGAATGTCAAATCTTTTGAAAATCCATTCTGTGAGGAACGAGTTCTTCCATGCGGACAAGCGGACGGACAGACAGACAAAAGACAGACAGAAAGACATGACGAATCTAAGAGTCGCCTGTCGCGAACTTGCGAACGCGTTTGAACATTATCCTGGCATTTGGCTGGAAGGAAAGAGGAAAGACACAAAAGTGACCGTCAAGAGCTGATTCCAAGTCCTATATTAGAAACCCTGGACCGCGTAACAGGGCACAGAAATTCTAATGGTTCGACAGCGAACAGAGCTGATTGATGTAGAGTGGTTTGACAATGGTGGTGAGGAAGGAAATGGCTGTAGGATATTGAGGAAGACGTGAGAAATACTGGAGTCGGAAACTGGTGAAGGCAGGGAATGAGCGCAACGTGCCGTCCACGTGACGAAGGGAAGGGCCCTATATTTTGTAGCTCCATGGACTAAGTAGTTACTCTTTAACATATTGTAGAAGAAAGCACTGTAATTGAGGTTAACGAGAAGTTTCTGTCAGTAATTTTCCACTCCCGCTCTTTGCCTAGCACGATGGATAGATAGCCGGTAGTTGACCTTATCATGAGGCTTTAGAACCGAAAATGTGTCCTCCAAGATCACCACAATTCAGCCCTGTTGTTCTTTCCGGATTTCTGAAATATTAAATTTGACCATTTTCAGCAAGAGGGATCTTTATCACATTATAGCATATTGTTGGTAACGGATTGTGCTCTCAAATGTTCTTACAGCGGTGACGTCTGGGAGACGACGCCGTGTGGTTTGGTAGAATTGTATGTACCAGCGTAGTAGAGGCACTTTCTCTGTCATCAGGATAGAAGACCGTGCAGTCTGGTACGATATTGTTGACATTTCAGAGGCTCTTGTTACCTCCCCATCAGGAGAACCGTCTACTCTAAAGATGGAATCAGCAAGTCTGTTTTAAATGTCGGTTCACTTCTCACAGGCTACACGGTCACATCACGAGTGACATTATTTACAGTAAAATCTCAGTCTTGCATTTCCAGCCCTTTCTCTTGCTATGGCAGTGTAAATGCTTCACGGTTCGATCCTTACTTACAATCTCCGTCCCCTGAAATTAGAGCAAGGCTGTATAGTAGAAGCTGTCATATTCGGAAGGCGCCGGTTTCAAATCTCAGCCCGAATGCGGGTTGAAATGGCTGGATTTTTTCGTGGTTTTCCTTAAAGTCTCCAGTAAAACCGCATAATATTATTGCTTTCCACATCCATTCCAGTTAATTAGTTATTCAATAACCATCCTAGCTTACGAAACTGCATGTTCTGAGTTACTGACATATCCTTTAAAGAATCCACAAAATTAATAAATAAATTTATATAGAATTAAAATATGTTTGGCTTTCAAGAATCACCCTACAAACACACTCACCTCTAATATCGTGCCAAATTACAAACATTTCCTCACAGTCTCTTCGATTTTAAAGTTCGGTACAAACATCAGAGTTCATTCATCTGGAAGCAGTCCAGTTATGTACGACCACATCTTAGTTTAAATATAAAAAATATATGTAGTGTTCGATTTTATTAAATGCAAACTTTCATCTCTGTATTTATAGTAGTATTTTCTAAAAAAAGAAGTACTTCTATCTCTTTCATGTCTAAATCTTATAATACTGTTTTTAACTTCGTCATAAGGCAGAAGCAGATAGCTTGAAGAAAATACATATATTATCTATGTACAGCAGGTAGACCAAAGAATACAAATGATTATATAGTGCTTCGTCCTTTAGTTTTGGTTTCATCATAGTGGTGAATGTTGAGATAACTCTCTTCCGGAATGTGATATTTTGCAGTCTATTTGATATTTTGTTGCGTCACACATTGAAAGAATGTATCTCAGGTTGTACTTCCTTTTTCCAGCTATAGGATTATGAAATGAATGGAGAATCCCCTGTATCAACCAATTAGTGAAATTTTCATATGCGGTAATAGGACAGATTGTCCTCAACACTACCAAAATTGAATCAGACACCTGGTTCTTGTGTTAGTGGAGTACAAATTTATGGATTCTAATGTAACTGCTCCGAATCGAGTTGCTCTTGAAAATGTAATGATTTCTTAGCTAGTAGAAATTCTCTCATTTTATGTAACCCTAATCTTTCTCCCTGTTTTGAGCAATACGGACGACGTCACACTTTATTTCTTTCAGATACGTTTAATATTATCTTCCCATCCATGGGTACATATATTAAGCGGGCTGTTGCCATTAGAAATTCTGGTCTTGGTCCTGTATTTGGCTTTCATAATATACGTTTTCCAACCAATCTCATGTTCTTTGGTTTCGGTGTCCTAATAAAATTTTCAGGAAAGTAAAAAATTTACAAAGTTTCTCACTACAATCTTCTTCAGTCTGCTGTAATTTCTTCCCACATATTTATTCACGTCAAAGTCTCTACTTCAATATCCCCAAAGCACCTGCATGTTCTGAGTTATTGACAGACCCCTTTAAAGAAACCGTAAAATTAATAAATAAATTTATGTAGAATTAAAATAAGTTTGACTTTCAGAACCACTCTAAAAACACACTTATCTCTAATATCGTGTCAAATTACAAGTATTTCCTCACAGTCTCTTCGATTTTCAAGTTCTGTACAAACACTAGAGTCAATTAATCTGGAAGCTTCGTTTCTTTCAGATACGTTGTAATATTATCTTCCCATCCACGGGTACATGTATTAAGAGGGCTGTTGCCTTTAGAAACTCTGGTCATAGTCCTGTATTTAGTTTTCATAACATACCTTTTCCAACCAATCTCATGTTCTTTGGTCTCAGCGTCCTAATAAAATTTTCTGGAAAGTAAAAAATTTACAAAATTTCTCACTAAAATCTTCTTCAGTCTGCTGTAATTTCTCCCACATATTCACGTCAAAGTCTCTACTTCATCACCTCCAAAGCATGTCAAATTTCAAATTGTAATTCACGTGTGTAATTAGGGTCGTGTCGTGTTTGAATTTATGCACAGTCAATATTCTGTCCTCTGCTGTCTTAAGAGAACTAAATGAGGGGCACATATCCGTTGTCGTGTTTCATCAAAAACACTACTGAAAAAATTTCGGCGAAAGATTTGGGCACTATCTGATCCAATTAATTTGATTTTCATTAGTTCTGATCAATTACAATTCAAGTTTATATGAAAGTCATGTACGTCTGTATCCACAGTCACAACAATGAATCCTATGAAGGCTCTTAGGAACGCAATAACGAATTTTTGATCTCATACAAGGCGAGAAATTCATATATATATATATATATTACTTTTGTCTTTTATCATAATTGTTTTAGTTATTAGCATTATTGATTGTCTTTTTTTATTTCTATAGTAGCTGTGCATAACATGAAACAAATGTGGTCGTCGTGGTATAGATCCCCTTATTCTTAACCTCAGCCCTTGATGGGCTAAATTGTCAGCTTCATGCTCCCGCCGCTTTTCTTCTATTGCAGGTGCCCGTTGAGTAAGATACTGGGTGGGTTTCAGAGAGGGGCTGGACGTGTTTCAATTGGGAGGAAAACTGCATCTTTACTGGTTATCTTACCACAATTTTTCAGTTTTCCCGTCTGTCTGCTAGTCACTGTACCGATGGCTTACACCGTGCAATATACATATTTATTTACATATTTATGTATGTTAATATTGCTACTACTACTACTACTACTACTACTACTACTCCTCCTCCTCCTCCTCCTACTCCTACTCCTCCTTCTCCTCCTACTCCTCCTACTCCTCCTACTCCTCCTACTCCTCCTCCGCCTCCTCCTCCTCCTACTACTATTACTACTACTACTACTACTACTACTACTACTACTACTACTACTACTACCCCTACTATTACCCCATTACTCCTACTCCTACTCCTACTACTACTCCTACTACTCCTACTCCTACTCCTACTACTCCTACTACTACTACTACTACTACTACTACTACTACTACTACTAATACTACTACCGAAATCTATTTATTGAGCCAGTTAGGCCGCTACTTATTTGGA
>Ga0123357_10013813_pt1 | contig 10505 bp, 6 predicted proteins | sample TergutEmb28metaG_FD_89873 | JGI IMG/M metagenome (GOLD analysis project Ga0123357, IMG submission 89873) | Embiratermes neotenicus P4 segment gut microbial communities from Petit-Saut dam, French Guiana - Emb289 P4 | ecosystem: Host-associated > Arthropoda: Insects > Digestive system > Gut ...
ATATATGAGCAAAAATAAAGATTTCGTCAGTCCATTAAAGAGACTCTCACACCTAAATGAGTCTATGAAAAAGTCTTATCAATAAGCCGGTAGTTGCACAGCTGTCAAGGATTTCCTCTTTTTTTTTCAGGAAACTCCAAGTTCAAGTATCGTTTTCACAACAGTACGTCACTGCTGTTGTCCTACCGACTTTAATTCAAGACACAATCTCACAAAATGTGTTTGAAATCAATTTTAATATTATGCCATTATTTATTCTAACACGTCTCACGTGATTTGTTCTCCGACTAACATTCATTTGTGCTTTATTCTTCTCTACAATGTGTATATGTTACTTGACGTACCCACCTTCTTTCATTTTATCACTAATAATAGGGCTATTTTAGTAAATATTACAAGTTACGAAGTTTCTTACAGTAATTTGCTCAGACTTTATGCTTCTTTCTCCCTGTTTTGTATAAATATTCTCCTGAATATCCTGACTTAAATTTGCATCATTCTTCTCTCCTCTTCCCTTAGGGTAAATTTTTAAGCTTCACATTCAAAACAGATTCAATTACACTACGCACGGGTCAGGGAAAGAATGTACACGGGTACCGGCCGTTAAGGTCAGCAGGCTTCTTCCCCCACTCTAAATATATTTAATAATTTCTCTTCCTCAGCAACAGTATAATCTAAGATCCTATTGAAACTAGCTGTAGACGAAACGAATACCGAAAAGTAAGTGGCACGAAGTGAGGAAAGGAACGGGGAAAAAAGAGAGGTAGCAGATAGGTAGACAGGTGGGGAAGAATTTGTGGCCGTTCTTTCTGTGATCCGGAACATATGTCTATTCTTTACTCGAGGTTTATTTTACTAAAATCGACTTATTATGTGGACGTTATGCAAGAATATTACCGGGGTGCTGATAAGTCCTTAGCCCGACCAGGAAGGAAACAATCGACCAAACTCGGGATTTATTCGACATACTCCTGGCGAAACTCAATACACTTCTTAGCCCGTTGTTCTAACTTTTGCAAGCCACTCAAAAAAAAATCAGAAAGTTGACCGTCCAACCAGGTCTCCGCGGCAAGAATGACTAATGGCTAAGGACTTATCAGCGCCCCTGTATGGCTCAGTATTACCAGTTTCGCTATCAACCATACAACTGGGAACCCATATTATATTCATGACCTCCATAAGGCAGAAAATGTTACCATGTGTCTAAACAATTCATACAGATTTACCTTCAGTTTAAAGTAGCAGAATACACTCATATTACATTCCCGCGCAACATCTTAAACTGTTTATGCGTAAGAAGAAAAATACATTGTAAAATATTTCTCCAATTTTTTAAGGTGTCCCGTTTTTCTTCTTTGCTCTCTTTCATTCTTTATCACTTACATTTCTTTCTCTCAATTTTTTCTTTTTGTTATCTCCTTTCTTTTCTTCTATCGCATCTTCCGTCATTTCTAAGTTACTCTTAATTAATTCTTTCAATAACGTTTATCATCCTTGCTTTCTCTCTACTTTCTTTCCTTCCTTTTTGCCTTCCTCACTTTAGATGTACGTTCAGGTGGATATGTGTTAAGTCAAATTTAATTTTCCTGACAAATTGTATGTCTTCTCATACCATATTTTATCTCTCCCCATGAAGAAGGCTAGTATAAAAAACGTACTTGATGGAAGGACATTCTTCTTTTTACGCACTTTCAAATTCATTCGTATATATAAATTACACTCATATCTTTTTCCCTGTAAAGAACCGACATATGGAACAGATGGATAAATTTTCCCGTAACATGCACAAGAGACGCGCGTCATCCTGGGACATCTGAATTGTCTCGTCACACATCCTCAACTGTGTTTTACGAGTTTCTTAGTGAAATTAATAAAATTATAGAAAGAATGGAACAGAGACTTTATAAGGATTTTTAAATTTAAAAATAAGAATTTTAGAGGCTCTTTGTATGAAAGCCTGACTTCAGAGGTGCAAACGCCTGGTGTGTCAGATACAACTGTAGAGAGTTCCTTAATTTGTCACATTTATTCAAATCACACTAAGTTTGGAGATTGTGACCTGTCTGACGACGAAGATATTTATATTTGAAAGGATAATATCGGGACAAAGACATATGTCTCAGGAGTGTGAGAAAGCAGGTACTAAGGTTTAAATAAGATGCCTAAATTGCAGCTTAGCGGCCACGTGTGTGGTACTTCGATTTATCCAGCGCGAACGTAAAAAGAACAGGACAATCTCTAAACGCACAAACATTAGTTTGTTCTCATACTTTCTTTCCCTTGTAATAAATGTGTAGATTAAAATATGCCGTAAACTTTACAAAACATGCAATTCTACAAGGCAGTAGCGTTTACCGCAGAATGTTCAATTAAATACACAAATGGCATATAACAAAATCCAGGTCTATGAAGAGGAATAATTGTTAACAGTCACTCATTACATTGTGCACAATGTTCCTGTAAAATAAATTAACATTATTGCCCCTCTAATCCTCGGTCTACCAATTTTCTCTTTCTTTGAAATTTTCCTATCGGTTCTCTCAAAAATTGCTCTGGGTCTGTGTATACGTATGTAAGAGGTTATATTGAGAAACAAAAGGGAATTTCAAAACCAAAACGAAAAGAAGTCCTTCTGACACGTTCGCCTTATTAGCACGCCCAGAGTTTAAATTCTTAAACAAGTCCAAGAAAAACAAAAGAAATACGAATATTTTAAGCTCGCCTCTCCTCATTTTACACAGCGCACTAAAGTATACTTTTAAGATTTCTCCGTGTTCAGCAACGGATTTAAAATCGATCACAAATTTATTCTGCTCTCTCCGCAGATTTCTCTTAGAAACCGACATTTTCTACATAAGCCGTAGTAAGCGGAAAAGATATTAGCCACATGAATGCACAAAGGTCAGTTATTTTTGTCTGATTTTCACCTAAACCGGAACGTATCGGCAAGTGTTAGTGAAATCCCCAGTACAGATTTTCGCCAGAAACGTCAGGACGGATTCGAGTGGTGCCATGCCTGCAGCAGAGAGGCGAGTCGACGGATAGACATAACAAAGCTTTTAGTGCTTCTGGCAACTGCTTTGGAAACGTGCCTCAAAGGGGTTCATATTTTGGAAACAGAATGTAGCTATGAGAAAGAATAGAGACTGCAATCAAATGGCTTCTTAGGTCGCAACTGCCAGTGTCTTTCAGAGACTCAGTGCCTTCAGTGCAGGAAATACAATGGGTGAACGCATGTCTGTACGTCTCTCTGCATGTTGTATCACCAAGACTACATAGTCGATTTCGATTAAACTTCGCACTAGAATAACGCCTACATGACACAAAGTATGACGGCTTTATGAGACCCGAACTTATTATTAAAAAACTTTCCAGTATTGTGCACAGTTAATACGATGCGAAGAGTAAAGTGGGTCTCTGTTTTGTTTTGTGAGTTTAAAAGAACAAATAATTATTATATTTATCTTAGTAATTAACCAACTCGATGCACAAAATTTTTGTTTTACAATAAATTTATTTCATGCCTCTACATGTTTCGAGCACCATGTGCTTATCATCAGGAGGTCAGAATTTTATTATACAACCTCTGGTATCATCACACCTATGGGTGTAAAACAAAAATGTTGTGCATCAAGTTGGTTAATTACTAAGGTAAATATACTGAGACGCACGATCAGCAAAACAAAAACAAAAAAGAAAATAAATATTAATTGCTTTATTTTGTCAACATTGCACCTACTTCGTCTTTCATATCTCTCTTTGTACCACGGAAAAATCTTTACCAGAATCCATTCAAGGTTCACATTGACAATTCTGAGACATGGAAAGAAGGGGAGGGCTATCTGACATTGACAACAGTGCCTTCTGCAAAGAACGCCTGCAAACGAAGGGCCTGTTGTTCAATAAAGCTGTTGCGTTATGCCAAACACGCAAACTACAACCTGTGACAACAGAGAATTCCTATCAGCTCCATCAGATCGAGTTAGAACGGAAACTTTATTACATAGCTCGATCCGCGAGTCCATCCACTCAGCTCCCACTCCTCTTACACATGATTCAGTGTTCTTGATATCAAACTTATTAGAACATTTATCCTTACCAAGGCACAGAGTATCTGTGTGGGCGGAAGTTACATAACGCTGGAAGCAGTAGCGCGTCTCGTGGGTGCCACTGGGGCAAAAGAGGGGGATTTCGTGTTAAAAGGATATAAACAGAAGGCGGGGTTGGGGAGGGGTGAACATCCATTCTAACTCCTTTTCTTTTCTTTTTTTAAATGCAACAATGAACTAAAGTGTCTTACTTTTTTAATTTACGTAATTGTGATTTCGGTGTTTTCATCAGCGTAGGTTTTAATGAGCTCTTCAAATGTGACTTGTTGGTTTTGTTCGTTTTCTCGTGTCGTAACAATGAAATCGGGGCCGCATGCCAGTCCATCAGTCATTGGATAGGATTCTCCATAGCCACGTACATCAACCGCAGGCCTGCAGACGTGCACGTACCTCTGACCACGTTCGGAATGATACTCCTGTTTTAGAGCTACTGAAGCTTTCAATACCACTTTCCTCTAAATGATGAAGTAATTTGTGTTCACACTTCTACTTTTGCCCTCGCCTTTGCTTTAACTATTTTAAAACTCCAGCGTACAATTTTATGTATCAGCATGTTGAGAAAGAGAAAGATCATGAGTAGGAAAATAATTACAGAAGAAAATAACGCTGGAAAAGGAGGCGAATACGAAGAGATAGGAGACAGAGGAAGAAGGTGTATGAGGAAAATAACATATTTAATGTCGCCTCAGCATTTGTGTTGGTTAGGAAGCCTTTGGTGTTATGAAACAAATATCGAAATTTTTACTAGCATTTGCAAAGTTAACTGAAATCGGTATACAATGGAAGGTTCCTTTCAGAACAGAAATTAAGATACTGACCGCATTATGTACGCTTAGTCAGTAAACTCGTGCCTAACTGTTCTTTCTCTAAGACGTAAATGCTATTATTTATTACTTAGACCCACTCTCCATAACTGTTTAATACATGCTGCTTAAACTTCTTCCGGTTTTTTACAGTCCAGGTGACTCAGCTCAACGCAGCGCTCAGTATGTGCATATCTAGAATTGAGTGTCATAAATATTTAAAGACAATTTGAATTCATATTTCTATTAAGATTACATGTGATAAGAGTGTTATATAAAATGTCCGATTAGGCCTCTTGTGAATTTTCAAGCCTATTTAGCAACAACATAACACGTTCTGACGTGTGTAACTTCAAATTTTATTGTGATATTGTGTTCCAATCTTCCGTAAGTTTTTAAATGATTCACTCACATGGCACATATTTGTTTCATTGATACAAAGTGTTTATTAAAGTGCATAATTTAATCAGGGCTTTCTATTGCCTAAATAAAGTTTGTTGTTTTTGACTGCGGTAAATTACTTTATTCTCTCTTGTTTCCTTTATTATAGAGTAAAGAGCGAAGACATCTCGACTTACACATAACTAATATGAGGCAAGTACTATTTTCTTACGCTCCATTGGTTTTAAAGGGGTAGTTCACACGGCAACTTTATGAAGTTCTTAAACATTTGAAGACGTAATGTATTATTATAAAGACCAAGCTTTTACTTAATACAGAACATACATTTCTTCCATTAGAAAGATCAAATTGGCTAAGGTTTGTAGCCAACAGTGAGAACATTCTTGTGTATTCGGACAGTCGTACAGAAACGTGAAGTACATTTTGGAAAAAAAATGAAGAAGTTTTGAATGTTATCCTGGTGGTAAACAGACCTACATATATTAACCACTAAGCTTCAAAATGTTAAAGAAATATACTATAAAATTGTGGATTTATTTTATCAGCCTCAGAAGAAGTTCCCATATCAATCTGTGTAAAGACTTCATCATTCTCTAATTACATAAACATTGAGAAGACAACGACAGGGGTGAACAAAACTTGGCCCGCGCACGTCACTGGGTGGGTTCGGGAAAGTTGTCTGTGAAAAATAATATTCATGTACAGTGTAGTCTCGATTGTCCGGAGTAATCCTAGGGAAGGGGTGCAGGCTAACTGAGGAAAACGTTAAACCAAAACATAAGCTGTCTTGAGGCATATACCAAAATAAACTGTTTAGGTAAACAATCCGTGATTTTTGTTTGTGTTAAGGATTCTGTTCGAGCACGCGGCCCCAAATCATGTAATTTCTCACCTTCGGCATTAGTCACTAGCCACTTACGATCGTGCAGGAATAATTCGCAAACCGGACAATCGACAGTACGCTATAGTTTGCACTCTGAGGAGGCTGACCGTGAAAGGAGTTTTAAAAGGGTTTCTAAAGAACGACACTCACAACTAACAGAAAATAATGTATTATGTTTGTGCGACCAAGAATAAGAAGTCATAAAAGAAGGAGCAAATTTTCATTTTATTATTGCAGGACTCTCGCCTCAGTTGCCGTCTGAAGTACGCTTTTCCGAACATCTTCCCGCTGACCATCCCCGGTATATGAACCTCGCAAGAAAGGTTCCGATCCATTGACTTTTTAAATTACTAATTATGCATTCTGCGAAGCTTCATAACATTTGATGCTGTCGAATGGAGTTCGGCGGGATTGCAAAGGTTTGTAATAGGTAGATAGTTAACTGTCCGAAGTCGCCCATAAATCATTCACAGGAACCAAAGAAAACCCCACACAAGTGACGCGACGCGAACCGATACCCGACATTCCAAATGACTGTCCCTCAGGCACTGTTGAAAATGCTCTCCCCTTTTTGGTTTAATCATATGTTCAATTACTTTTTAGTAACAAAAGCAGTTTTACGTTACGGGATGGCAATGTTAGCTGTAGGGGTTTCCGTTTCCGCCAATTGTCCTTCCTTCTGTAACGGACCTAGTTCTGTGAATTCTGACCGTAAAGAAGTGTCTGTAGACACTAGGATTATGATGTAAACATGCCTAAAATATAAATTACCTATGAAATGGAAACATACAATAGAGCCTGTTTTAATACTTTTTTATTATGCTGAGTGCGTGAATTTTCCAGTTATAATCCATCGACATTACAATTCGTAGCCTATGCAAGTACCGTTGACCGTACCAGCGACCGTGGTACAGAGAGAGAGAGACGGTTATCGTGCATGATAATATTCGTCTCTGCTCGTAGACTCTTTGTGCTCTGAAGAAATTAAAAAAACTGTCGTTTGGATATAGTGCGCAACTGTCTCCTTAACACAGACCTAATTACAATGTCTGTTACATCAACATTCGTATCAGTTGATACGGCTAGCCGGTAAACGTGTCGTGTGTACGATTTAATTTACGGAACTTTACAGAGAGGAAATTTTGGATGGAACCATACATTAGTGTAGCGTTTCTCAACCAGCGATAGGAAGACCTAACAAACTAAAAACTGAATACAATTTTGATTACGAATGAAGCATGTTTCAGGTAGAACGCATTCTTGCAGCTTTCAATCACTGTAAAGTGCAAACATTACGACGACGACGATGACCACTACCACCATCACTAACAACACCATCACCACCAACACTAACACCATCACCACTAACAACACCATCACCACCAACACTAACACCATCACCACTAACAACACCACCACCAATACTAACACCACCACCACTAACAACACCACCACCAATACTAACACCACTTCTACCACCACCACCATCATTAACACAACCACCACCACCACCATCATTATCACCACCACCACAACCATCATTAACACCAACACCATCACCACCACCATCACTATAACCGCCGCCACCATTACTAAACACCACCACCAACTTCACTAACACCACCACCACCACCACCACCATCAATAGCACTACTACTACTACTACTACCACCACCACCATCACTAACACTACTACTACCACCACCACCATCACCACCATCACCACCAATTACACCACCAACAACACGAACACCACCAACACCACTAACACCAACACCAACACCACCAACACCAACACCACCAACACCAACACCATCGCCAACATCAACACCATCACTAACACCACCAACACAACCACCACCATCATTAACACCACCAACATCAACATCAACACCACCACCACCACCACAACCACCAACACTACCACCAACACCACCACCACCACCACAACTATCACTAACACCACCACAACCACTACCACCATCCGCCGTTACCACACCTGAACTATTTTTGTCATTTACGAGTATAGTGTCTATTATCATCATCAGTATTATCATTAGCCGTTAGTACAGTGGTTACGCGTTGGCAGACCGGGTTTCATTTCGCGACAGAGGAAGGTCTTCTACTCTCCCTAGCACCCCGGTGTTCTGACATAGTCTGGACCCCACACATTCTATGTACGTAGGGTGTAGAGCAGGCTCCTTCGACGGTGGTACAGTGGTCGGGACGCTCCGCAATTAATGGTCAGTTGAGCAGTTCGTGTACCTAAACACGCCCACGTTTCTTCAAGGCGTGGTGTTCAGTTGACACAGTACAGGTGACCTATATAGAGTATCAACTAAACACTGCTAGTTCTTTCAGCCATCCCTTCAACATGAGTGTCTTGAAGCTGATTTATATTGGTCAGTATCATGTATTCCAAATATATTCATGTGTGTGGCCGGTAACATATTCGATATTAAGCAGCCCTTACATGGAGACTAAAAACGAATTGATTCTCATCAAACCATATAACTGCAGATAGCCCAGCCGTACATGACTGTGTACTGTTAAACAGCTTATAACAAGTTATTTTAGGAAGCCACACTGAAACCGGTATGAAATGGGCACACAGTGAATGCGAGCCACTTCTGTCGCAGCCTAGCTACTATTTTCTGCTACACATGGCAGTACGACTGAGATAGGACCTACAGACACTGTATATACGTGCAGGACACACACAACACAGACTGATATTCACGTATTATATGACTGACTGATTAAAGTTCAGTCCACCTCCACGAACAATAGTTCAAGTCGGAGTCACAGCAGGGCACTAAATTCTGGTTTATATCTTATGTCAACATCTGAGAAAAAGACAACAATGTAAACACATTCTAGGCCAGTGGCAGACTTAAAGGACGTGCCGAAGGTCTGATAAACAAGTGACATCGGTTTTCAAGAGCAACCGACGCTTTGTACAGATTGCAGGGAAGATTTTGTTATTTGCCACATTAATATGCAATTCCACCTACTACAGCCTTTTTGTAGAAAATATTAACGGCTTGGCCAAAAAAAAAAAGAATGCCCTCATTTTTGTGCAACATGGTGTTATTTACTGCCAGCCACTGTGTTGCATTCTGAGCCACGTGACTTTGTAGATGTGCTGTGTTGATCATGATTTTCTTCGTATCAGAATTCGTCCTATAAATGTCATGGTTTCAGATTTGTTTTCAGAATTATTACTGACATTTCAACAGTTTTCGATTTTGTATGTGAGTCAAATATAATAAAGTGTGTCAATATCTTTACGATGGATTTCGGTTAAATGGGTCACAGTGGCGGTAGGGATAACAAAGTGGCTAAAAATTGTGCCCAACAATTGGCTTTGATTTTGGTGGTGTTCGAAACTCGGGTTCCGCTACCACGAAGATTTTTTTTGGCGTCAATTAGATTGAAGCGTAAAATTGAATCCGCAAATACAAAATATTATTGATCAGTCCACACAACAAAGAGTATAAAAATTAATTCGTTTAATTAAGATTTTGAGCCGAACATGTTACTGTGTTATTCTCTGGAGTGGATCATTGAATATTAGCAGGAAGTTAGTGATGCAGCAGTGACTAGAAAAAGTCATTAAGCTATGAATTCGGTCTTTCACTTCATAAAGTAGCCAATAAATTAGTCACTAAGCCAGTCAGTTCATTACTTAGTCACCCTGTCTGCACTTTATTTGGTCATAATATCTACCAACTAGTCGATTGCTTAGTTCAACAGTTAATCGGTAACATCTTAAGATGATTGTCGATCAGCCAATTGTTCAATTAATCCATCAACCAATAAATTCATCCGTAATATTCTGAAGAAGTTATAAAAAAAAATCAGTAAGTAGTAGAGGCCTATCTGTTGTGTCGATGAAACAAATTACAATTTATATTATATATACTTTACATCCTGGGCTATGACTCAGATGGATAAGAAATATTGGGTACATGGGACAGGAAAATATTAAGGACATACGGACCGATGGGAGAGCAAGGAATATGGAGAATAAGTACTAATCAGGAGCTGAGGGAGCTATATACAGATCTACACATAGTAGCTGGTTTTAAAAAGGAGAGATTGGAATGGGTTGGACATGTAGCAAGACTGGATCTGGGAAGGACAGTTAAGAAAATGTTTGAGAGTAAACCGGAAGGAAGAAGAGAAAGTGGAAGACCTAGATTGAGATGGTTGGAAGATGTAGAGAAGGGAGATGAATAGTTGAAGAATAAAAGACCAACTTGATGTCACTTGCTATTTTATTTCACTTCTTATGCGCTCAACATG
>Ga0123357_10013814_pt1 | contig 10505 bp, 10 predicted proteins | sample TergutEmb28metaG_FD_89873 | JGI IMG/M metagenome (GOLD analysis project Ga0123357, IMG submission 89873) | Embiratermes neotenicus P4 segment gut microbial communities from Petit-Saut dam, French Guiana - Emb289 P4 | ecosystem: Host-associated > Arthropoda: Insects > Digestive system > Gut ...
CAGGTGAATGAAGTATACTTCATTCACCTGCCTATGAAGATGGAACCGATAGTGAGTTCCGAAACGTCGGCAATTAGAACTCAGACGCCGGGGAATTACCCAAAAAGGAATAATTTACATAAGATAACTGTTATTCTCTTAATTTCTATTACTCCATCATGAGGGGCATTTGCTCATCACTTCTGTTCTGTTTGTGGATTGCTCCATGATCTGCAGGAAGGAACAAAGAACAAAGAAAAATAAATGGTACATAAGTGCAAATCTACTTCTATTTCATATTCCCTTTTTTTACCCACCCACTGTTCTTAATGGTATCTGTAACATGTCTCATCAAAATTAAATGCCTGATATGTCAGTGAAGAAAACCTGAGCTGTTTTCTCCACTATCAGTGCTGAATTAAATGTGTGAGAATTTATTTATGTATATTTACAACAGTTAATAAGAGATTGCTGGTGAAAAATTCCCTGTGGGTGCTCATCCTTCAGGTTCACGTCGTATTCCTGCGCATCGTCTTGTCCTGAGTGCTGGGTCAGAATATTTCGCTGCTATGTTCACAAGTGATCTCTGTGAAGCAAAACAGAAGGAGGTGGTTCTGCAAGGCATTGATGGAGATGCACTGTCGATGCTTGTCCACTATTGTTATACAGGTACAGCATTCGTGTACTCCATTTCAAAAAAAAGCATGTGGCCTCCTGATTTGAATGATGTTCTGTTACAGTAAACGTAGAAGATGTATTTAATAAATTTAAAACCTGGTACACTGATGATTGGTTGGAGCTGTAGTAATACCATGTGACATGTGGATCCTGTATTTTTGTCCTATTGGATGTCTTATGTCCTTCTGACATGCTGTAACACAGTAGTCCAATCGTATGTATATTGGACCGTGCATCATTGTGGTAGTTGAAGAGTAAGAGACCAACTTGATGTCACTAGTTATTAAGTTTTATTTCAATTCTGTGCTCAACATGTTTCGGACATTAATACGTACATCGTCAGGAGCTTGCGCCTTTTCTATTGTATCACCACATTGGTCGTGTGTTCTCATTTCGATGTGTGTTGGAGTTTCGGTGTGGCTGCGTTGAGGTGGTATCCACGTGGTAGGCTGAAGCACAACTGGTCTGTTCATGTGGAGTGCGGGGGCTTCAGCCTGCCACGCGGATACCACCCCAACCCAGCCACACCGAAACTCCAACACACATCGAAACAAGAACACACGACCAATGTGGTGATACAATAGAAAAGTCACAAGCTCCTGATGATGGATGTATTATTGTCCGAAACATGTTGAGCATAGAAGAAGTGAAATAAAACTTAATAACTAGTGACATCAAGTTGGTCTCTTATTCTTCAACAGTAGTCCAATTTTTTGACAATAAATACTTTGTGTGAATATTGCCCAATGAAGGACCAACACTGGTGTGCCATTTATTTTGCAGACACCAATACAAATCCGATAAAGTTTTCTTGGTCTAGCAGCCACATCAGATGGTTAAATGGTGAGTAAAAACAAATGTTTTAGGACAGTCTCTGCCCTCATCATCAGGGGACCGAGTCATTTCTTTGATGACAAGGGCAGAGATGGGCCTTTGAAAAAGTGGTTTTTACTCACCCATTAACCATCTGATGCAGATGCTAGCCCATGAAAATTTTATTGAATTCATTCACAGTGAAGCATGTAAATTATATACCAATAAAAATGTTCACAAAAATCAAGTTTATCTTAGTCTCTAGGATGTTTGTATTTTCTTGACTTAAGACAACTTTTGTGTTGAATAACTTTTTGTAGGTAATGTTAGTATTACCATTCTTTGGAAAAATAAAAGAAAGGGGCAATGCTTCACATATCCTAGGCACCAGATTGCTGTGGCACCTAGATAATTTGCTATGGTCTCTAGACTTTTGGAAGTATGAGTTGTAAATTTATGTTTGCGTTTTTGTTTGTTTGAAAATGCCAGGTTTATGATCATTATAGTACCAAACAGCTCACTCATTGCCACTAACAGATAATGAATGTACCACATTCGGTGTAGCATAATATGAAGGTGCATAGAAGGAATGCTCAGCATGTTTGCCATGATCAGCGTAGAAGTCAGTGTGAACAGTAAAGGGAGCTGGGTGTAGCAGTCCTACAAAGCAGCCTTAATGATTGCTGCTCCAAGACCTCAAATTGCACTTGCATGAATTCCTTCATCTTCAGAATGCTGCAGCTGATGTCACATCATAGAAAATGAGGAACATGATGCAGCAAAACAGTTTATAAATCAGGCTGCCAACATTCGTCCTTCACTTACATGGTATTGACAACCATTGCGTTATGGTAGTAAAGGAATTTAAGTTGACATAGTTGCTGATATTTGGGGACCGCGGTGGCACAGTGGTTAAGGTGCTGTGCTACAAATCGAAGGTCGCTGGTTCGATCCCAGCTGGTGTCAATGGAATTTTTTATTGACATAAAATCCTTCTGATCGCACTATGGCCCTGGGGTTGACTCACCATCTAACAGAAATGAGTACCAGGAGCATTTCCTGTGGGTAAAGGCAGCCGGTGCATAAGGCTGACAGCCTTACTGTCATCCTGTGCCATTGTCATGAAATCTGGGAACCTTAACTTCTTGGAGCCCTCTGGGCCACTCCAGGCCTGTAACGGGATTGCTTTACCTTTTTAGTTTCTGATATTTGGCTGTGTAAAAATAACACGTATTTGAAGGAAGTGCCAATAAATTTTGTACTTTGTTTTTTTATAGGTTCCATTGAGCTGCAAGAGGACACAGTGGAAACTCTCTTGAGCACAGCCTGCCTTCTGCAGCTCACTGCAGTTGTGGATGCTTGCTGTTCCTTCCTTATGAAGCAGCTGCATCCTTCAAATTGTATTGGTATACGATTCTTTTCTGATGCTCAAGGCTGTATGGATCTGTTCAAAGTTGCACACAATTTTACCACCGTAAGAAATCTCTAATTGCTCTCAAGTTTTCAGTGTATTTTGAAGTGACAATAGTACAGACTATAACAATGGGAAGTGCATATACTAATTCCAGGTTGTTTCTTCCATTGGTACATATGCATTATAATTGCTCTGAAAAAGAGAAAAAGACAAAAATTTCTTGTCTGGTATTAATAATTAAATACTACAGCGTGGGCCACGGAAAAGTAGCCTGCCGTTCGTTTTCCACATGTCCTTGTGATATTTTCTCTGGCGTTAGTATATATATTGCGTAGATTGAACAGTTAGTCATCAGTCATGCTGTCACCTTGTTGAGGTATACCCAATGTAACATAGTGATTTTGATGGCTGCAACTGTGTGGCTGATGTTCTCCTTCAGTTCCTGTATCGTGTGCAGATTTGATTCATATACCGTACTTTACAGGAACTGAAGGACAACATCAGCCACAGAGTTGCAGCCATCAAAATCACTATGTTACATCGGGTATACCTCAACGTGATTAGACACGTGCAGCTGTGTATTGATGCAGCAGGCAACCACTTTCAGCGTCTTCTGTGATGGTATATCCTTTCAGCATTTGGCTACTGTATTAATTTCCGTATTTACACTATGCCTCGGACCCGATATACTTTTCCGTGGCCCACCCTGTATAAGCAGAAAATAGGGATGCAGGAAATTGTGTTTTTTCATAAAATGTTAATTGCAGGATTTAACAGCATCCATGTGTTCAAATCCCCGTAATGTTAGAACAGTTTCTTAGCATTCTTCAGCAATAATTTCTTCCACATGTATACATCCAACACTTCTTTGTATATGCATTCACTCAAACTGAGAAGATTATGTGTGCTAACTGTTGCTGGATTGATGTTACTAGTAATGATACAGGAATATTCTCAGAACTGAAGCTTAGTTTTTCTGAAACTTAGTCTGTTCTAGTCATGTGCTGCATGCTGTACCACCTTTGGACATGTAGTTTGTAAGACAGTATTACAAAAAAATTAATTTTGTTTTCTCTTCCCCCAAGGTTGACCATCTTAAATATATATATATATATATATATATATATATATATATATATATATACCCCCAATGCCACCACATGTCCTTGTGGACTTTGTTGTCCTCCCTCCTGGGCATGGCAGGAGTGTAACCGACTTCTGAGGCTGGGGTGCCCATGAGGCGCAGTTACGTTGTCCTGATGATGTGAGTGGTGATATAGGAGGATGTAGTGCCAGGAGGGCCCTTAAACCTAAATTCTACCAACCTACCCAGACCATGGTCACCACGGGAATCCTCCCCTTCAGGGAAAATTCCCACAGTAGAGCCGGGAATCGAACCTGGGACCTCATGATTAGTAGTCAGACTCTGACCACTAGACCACGAGGCTGGTCATCTTAAATATGTACTAAATACATCATTTTTTATTCTTAGGAACATTTTATGGAGGTTATTGCAAATCAAGAGTTCCTCATGCTGCCAGCTGATGAAGTAGCAAAGCTTTTGGCATCTGATGATCTCAATGTGCCTTCAGAAGAAGAAGTATTTCATGTATGTGAACTTTATGTTATATAAATAAAGTTCTAGTAATGTAAATTTCATATTTTTCAGATTAATTTTATGGTTAAGTGAGGGACAGTTGCCTACCAGAATGACCCACAGAGTCTAAGAACATGCAGTATTACTTAAAAATTAATGAGAAAGATCATGCTGAATTTTAAAGACACTTCTGGTTAAATATTTCTGAACAACATACCTGGAGAGCATGGCATTAAGGAACTACAGAAAATAGCCATGCTGGTAACTGCACATATGTTTCAAAAAGTAGTATGTGAAAGTACAAAATGTTTATCAAGGGACATGACATTAACTGTACCATATATTGTAACCACAGAATAGCTGTAACATTATATACCCTAAAAACATGGTTTGTTACAGGTATATAACTGTAAATACCCTGTGTAAAGGTTGTAACAAGTATTATTATTATTATTATTATTATTATTATTATTATTATTGTACAATATGGATGTCACTTGTCACAGGCCTTTTCTTCCTGGTACTTCTCTTGAACCAGCAGTGAACCCCACCGTTCAGCCTTCAAGCTTCACACTGCAGTACTTTCCGTATTACGTGTGATGTTCCAAGTATAGCTGTCTTTTGTAGTGAATCTGTCGAATGTTTTCCTGGTACAGTTTCCAAATTTTCTTGTTACTATTCCAGTGGCTCCAATTATTACTGGTATAATCATACATTTCAGGTTCCACATTCATTGTATGTCTATACATAAACAATTGTATTTTAACTTCTTTTCCACTTCCTTTTCCCCAACATTTCTGTCTGCAGGTATTGCCACATCTGTCAATGTACATGTTTTCTCTTTTTTGTTTTTAATTATTATATCTGGCCTATACTTCTCTGTCTGTGTGTACTGCTTGATTCCACAACACTGTGACATCTCCGTCTTTACACGCTGGCTTGTGCATGTGTGTGTACCATTTGTCTGTGGTTTCAGTGCCTAAGGCTTTGCTTATTGAGTAGTGCAAATGTGTACAAACTTTATCATGTCTCATTAAATATTCGTTATTCACCAAAATGGGGCATCCCAAGGTTAAGTGGTCAGTGGTTCCTTCATGTTGCTTACATAACTGGCATTTACTCTCAGTTTCTTCCTTCAAAATTTTATTCTTAAAATAATTTGTACTTTATTATTATTATTATTATCATCATCATCATTATCATTATGCTGTTTTCACCTTTGTGCAGGGTATTTACAATTATATACTGAAACAAATTATGTTTCTACAGTATATAGTGTTGCAGCTGTTCTTTGTTTACAATTTGTGCTACATGTAATGTTATTTCACCTGTGAAATATGTTTTGTACTTTTACATTGGCACTTTCTGTAGTATGTGTGCAGTGAGCAATATGGCTGTTTTTTTTGTAATTCCCTAATTTCGTGCTTTCCTGGTATGTTGCACAGGTATTGTCTGAGTGATATTGAATGGTTCCACTTGCCCCTATTTTTACCAGTATCACTTATGCTATCACATTCCACATGCACTTAATTGCTGTTATAAGGTCTTTACATTTTCAAATGTTCTCAGCTGCTTTCTTGTTCATATTTTTGTCTCCAGAAATTGCAACATCTATTAACATGCATATTCCTTTTTTTTATCATCACAGATTATGATGTCCGGTTAATTATTAGGTTGTTGTTGTTGTTGTTGTTTTAAATTTATTCTTGCCTATTAGTTATTAGGTGGTGGTCTTCTAGTAAGTCCAGATCTCAACAAGAGATCAAAGTGATGGATTCCAGTGCTTTATAAATGATGTGTGCAGTGGTCATTAGTGTGATCTTCTGTATTTCTTTGGCTGGTGGGTGACCTGGGAGCGACTGAAGGTTTTGATCTAATCCCTTCTTAATTGTTCCCAATGCTTCGATTATAACTCGCACAATTTTTGTCCTCACTTTCCACATCCTGCTGACCTCAAGCTCCAGGTATTTGTTTGTATTTGCTTAGTTTTCCACTTTCTTTGGTGTTAAGGTTCGAATCATCTGGTATGGCTATGTCGATCAGTTGGCAAGTCTTCTCTTTTTTATCATGCAGTACTCTATCAGGTTGGTTCGCTAGTATTGTTCGATTTGTGTAACTGCTATGTCCCACATAATAGTGGTACTGTGGATATTTATGACCCTTTTAGATAAAATTAATAGTACTTGTCAGTAACCTGCAACATCAGATGTTTACCTATCATCCAATGGATGTAACCAGCCACCTCGTTGTTGTTATTGTTGTTACTGTTGTCGTCGTCATTGTCGTCGTTGCCACTACCGCCATCGTCGTCGATGTCATCGTCGTTTCTGTAATAATAATGCAACATAAGTTGCTAATCATTATTTTTGACTATTTTATGTTCAGAATCAAAGTGGTTAAGAATTGTAATTGTAACGAAATTATATTTGAGTTCAGTTTTTTACTGTCTGAAAGCAGGTTAATTGTGATATGTTTTTCTCAGGCTTTAATGTCGTGGGTGAAGATTGATGTTGCCTCTAGAAAGAAGGATGTAAGCCGCCTGCTTAGTCTGGTGAAGCTGCCTCTTCTTACACCATCAGTAAGATCTTGCCTTAGACATTTACATTCAGTTGGTGCTTTACTTAGAGTACAGGTGAAAGATAAAGTCATCTCTGTGCATACCATGAAGGGTTATGGAGGAGTGATAATTACAGGCCCATTCATAATAAACATAGCACACAATGGAGGTGAGTAAACAGCTTCATACTCTGGCCACTTTACTCCAGGGGAAATAGCCCATTTTACCCCTTTAACATGAGGTTGAGTTCAGCAGAATGGCCACTTTTGTTGTTGTATAGATGAGAAAGTCTTTGCCTTGCACAAATTGAACCACAGTTTCTTGGTTATTTTACATCTGTCCAATCATTTGAATGACTGTACTGACTTGCCTCATCCATACCTACAGTTAGTCACTGTATAATGAAAATTATATTGATTTTGAGAGATCTAATACCAAAGGTTCAATGAGCTTTTGAAATTTTGTGAATGAAAGTTAATATAAATTAATTTTAATATTTCTATACAGTATATCTGTATACGTACTAGTAAAATATCTGTTCAATTTGGTTTTCTTGGCACAGTTTATTGCCGATTATATCGAGACAGACCCTTTATTTCAAGAGGACCGGATTTGTCAAGAACTTATTATGGAAGCCCTGAAGTACCATTTGCTGCCTGAACGCCGTCCAATGCTCCAGTCACCTCGCACTCGACCCAGGAAGTCTACAGTAGGGGTCTTGTATGCAGTTGGTGGTATGCCTTCTAGCACGGGTAAGAGGAAGAGCTCCTAGATCAGTGTAATCACAGATTGTTTCAATGTGTATAACATGCTTACATACCAAATCTGACATTTTGCATAATGATCACAGACACATTACTGTAGTTATGGTAATAAATATGATGAATCACGAAGTGTGGAAATATAGAGACTGTTTATCCTTTCAGCTGCAACGAGCATTGAGAAGTATGATCTGAGAGCTAATATGTGGAGTCACGCAGCAAATATGAGCGGACGTCGTCTGCAGTTTGGTGTAGCTGTGGTGGATCAATGTCTGTATGTGGTAGGAGGACGTGATGGACTTAAAACTCTCAATACCGTTGAATGTTATGATATTAAGAGCAAGACATGGACCAGTCTTCCATCAATGTCTACACACAGACATGGTTTAGGTAATTTCTGTGAACATTGATATGACTCCAGCTGTTTTCTTCCCAGTAAGTCACCTTCTGTAACTTTACAGTAATGATATCAGAAAAGGTATTCATTTTGTACAGTCATGCAGGGATTGTTTACAAGTAGGAAAATTAAACATGTTTTGTTACCTTGTTACAGTTATTTGGCATTTCTTAGTGAAGCATTGACATTTAAAACAAAAAACATTGATAAACAAATGAGTCGGTAATCATGTACATCAACTTTTATCTCAATTCAACAACAAAAAATTCCCTTTTACCAAAAAAACAAATTTTCACTTGTATTCTATGCAGTGCTAGTCAGCAGTAACGCTCCATTATGTTGGTATTTCACCTTCCCCGATGTCTCTTCACATTTCCTTTTTGTCCTGGTGAAATTATGCCCCTTTCACATATCTGAAATTAATATTTTCTGGAAATTGATCCACTTATGAATTTCAAAAATTAATATTCAAGCTTGTGTTACAGTGCAGCTTTTTTGAAATTTTTTAACATGTTTTCAACAGTATTTTATAATATGGGTGTTCAAGGTTTCTGCATTTTAGGTTAGAGTTCTTTGTAGCCCCACAGATGAGATACTGCTTTTTTACTTACAATGTCCAGGTTTGTAGTACAGTGTCCGGCTCTGTAGGTAGTGTGGTTTATGTTTTGGTTCATCGTCCTTATGATGTGGCCATTCATATGGGTTATTCTCACAACTGAGCTTCTCCGTCTATGTTCTTCCAGAACACCTCCTCATCCATTTCTTCCCATATTCTTCCTTCCTTTTACTGCCGTCTTTTGCAACATGTCTCTGTTGTACTCTCCATCTCACCCTGAAAACCCAACTCTGTTCCCAGGACAGTTCATGTGGGATTTGTGATTGTCAAAGTGGCACTGTGACAGCTTTATCTCCTAGTACTGTAATTTTCACCTGTCAGCATTATTCCACCAATGCTACATACTCATATTTCACTCTTCTGCCACTTATGATGTATGATCTTGGCAACGGGCAGTGTTGTTGATATAAAATACTTAAAAAGCTAAAAAACAAAAAAAATTTTCCCTCAGTCTTCCTATTGCTTGTTTGGCTCTCAGTGCCTTGTTCTAAGCCTTTATTGGCAGTCTTTCTTCATTCGTTTTTAAAATGCCTTAATGCCATCTTATTCTGTTACTTATCAAATTATTTTCTAAGTATTTAACTTAAAATATATCCCCCCCCTCATTTTCTGTTCTGCATGGTTTCTCCTCCTTATTGCTTAGAAGTCTCATCTCTTAATCTGGGCATATTATAACTTCTAAGAAATTGGTTTTGTTCATATGTCATTATGCATGTATAGTAACAGTGGAAGGTTCCCACAGATATTTATTGGGCCTTGACTAATTAACCCATGTTAGAGAGTCTTTCTTGAAAAATTGCTGGTTTCTCAGCTGATAAATAATTTTCTCGTTGTGTGTAAACCAGAGGCTCATTACCATGTTTACCAAAACACCATGTTAATGCAGTCAAATCTGTATGTTATGTTTGTTATGTTTGGCAGGGGTTGGTGTGTTAGAAGGGCCTCTCTATGCTGTTGGTGGTCATGATGGCTGGAGTTATTTAAACACTGTTGAACGGTGGGACCCCCAGGCTCGGCATTGGAGCTATGTGGCACCTATGTCTAGTCATCGGTCCACAGTAGGTGTAGCGGTTCTCAATGGCAAGTAAGTAAAGTGATATATTCAGAATATTTGAAAACTTGTATTGTATTTAATGTAATGCACCATACATGGTTCTGTAGTGTGTGATGTTTATGCCAGACTGTCTTCACTTAACTTACTGATGGTATGTGAACTCATTACTTTCTTTATATGAATGTATATTTATCAGACATTTGTCCTTTCACATTCTGAAAGTCCTTGTTGTCCATCATATTTATTAACAACCTATAAAAAATATTCAGATACAAATCAAAGATCTCCAAAATTCTTATAATAATTGACCACTGAGAGTAAATCTGCATTATTTATTCTGTAGGAAGCCTTTGAATCATCACTGTGTGAAATTTTTTGTCTCACTGAAACCCCTAGAAAATGATAAATTGGTCCCTGATGATTTGCTTAACCCTTCAGTGTGGATTGACGAGCACTGCTCGTCATGGGGAAAACATCACCTGTCGTGGAATGACGAGCACCACTCGTCATGCGCATGCTTTCACTCATTCGTCTATATCTCGACAACATAGGGAGCAAATGTAATCGGGCTGCTTTGTGCTTGTTCGTGAAGGAACTGGCTCTGTTTAGGTGTGGGAGAGAGTTGATAGAAATTATTTC
>Ga0123357_10013815_pt1 | contig 10505 bp, 4 predicted proteins | sample TergutEmb28metaG_FD_89873 | JGI IMG/M metagenome (GOLD analysis project Ga0123357, IMG submission 89873) | Embiratermes neotenicus P4 segment gut microbial communities from Petit-Saut dam, French Guiana - Emb289 P4 | ecosystem: Host-associated > Arthropoda: Insects > Digestive system > Gut ...
CCGAGAGGTGCCAGGCGGAGACCGTTGCGCCAGACCTGTTTGCCGATTTCAATGGCACCACGCCCGAACAGCGCGCGGAATTCTACCTGCATGATCAGCACTGGTCGAACCGTATGATCCTGGGCGACAGCCTGCAGGTAATGGCCAGCCTTGCAGAGCGCGAGAGCCTCAAGGGTAAGGTCCAATGCATCTATTTCGATCCGCCCTACGGTATCAAATTCAACTCAAACTGGCAGGTCTCGACACAAAGCAGGGATGTCAAGGACGGCAAGCAGGCCGATATTTCTCGCGAACCTGAGCAGGTGAAGGCGTTTCGAGATACGTGGAAGTTTGGCATCCACTCTTATCTGACTTATCTGCGCGATCGCTTGACCGTGATGCGCGATCTGCTGACCGAGAGCGGATCGATTTTTATCCAAATCGGTGACGAGAATGTCCATCGCGTCCGGGCTGTCATGGACGAGGTGTTCGGGGTTGAGAATTTCGTCAGCATGATATCGGTCCAGACCACGACGGGATTTGAAGCCAACTATCTCGGCAATATGTCTGATTTCGTGGTCTGGTACGCTCGTAACAAGAACGTAGGTAAAGCCCGGTCGCCTTTCTATCGAAAGCGCTTCGAACTCGGTCAAGGGAACGCACGCTGGCTGCTGCTCCCTGATTTTAGTTGCCGTGGCGTTTCCGCAGAAGAACAAAGGGGAGAACGCGAGATACCGAAAGGTGCGCTTCCCTATAAGCCCGATAACATCATTTCTCAAGGACGAGCTAAAGAGCCGCAACAGTTTCGATTTCGGGGAAAGACTTACGACAGTTGGACCAAGAATTCGCACTGGAAAGCAAACTACCCCACAGGTATGGAGAGGCTCGGTAAAGCAGGACGCATCCATGTTGCTGAAAATTCGATTCAATATGTGCGATTCCACACCGATTTCGATGTTGCTGTCCACGGCAACATCTGGACCGATACCGGTTCTGGCAACTTTACCGATGACAAGGTCTATGTGGTTCAAACGAACGCCAAGGTTATCGAGCGTTGCATCCTGATGGCTACCGATCCCGGAGATCTCGTGCTCGACCCTACCTGCGGGTCAGGCACCACCGCTTACGTCGCCGAGCAATGGGGGCGGCGCTGGGTCACGATCGACACGAGCCGCGTTTCCCTCGCGCTCGCCCGCACAAGAGTGATGTCTGCTCGTTATCCATGGTATCTGCTCGCTGATAGCTACGACGGCCGAGCGAAAGAAGCGGAGCTTACGCAGCGTATCCTTGGGGACATGCCGGTCCAAAACGATTTGCGTCAAGGTTTCGTCTATGAGCGCGTACCTCACATCACCCTGAAGTCGATCGCGAACAATCCGCTGATTGACGACATCTGGGAGAAGTGGCAGGCGGTGCTAGAGCCTCTCCGCGCCAAACTCAATGCGACACTCGGTAAGGCCAACGAGGAATGGCAGATCCCACGCGATCTTCCGCCTGGGGCTCCTGCTGCCGCGATAGAACCCCACGTCAAATGGTGGGAAGCGCGCATTGGGCGGCAGAAGGAGATCGACGCATCGATCGCCGCGCGTGCCGATGTCGAATATCTCTACGACAAACCTTACATTGACAACTCGCGCATCCGTGTTGCCGGTCCCTTCACGGTCGAGAGTCTGTCGCCACATCGGGTGCTTTCGGTGGGCGATGATGAGCGTGACGATGAAATAGGCGCCGAAGGCCGGATCCCCTCTGCCAACGCAGACCACGCCGGGCAGGACTTCGCGGCCATCGTCATCGATTATCTCAGGGCCGAGGGTGTCCGGCAGCAGGCCAGGGGCGACCGGATCACCTTCGAAAGCCTGATACCCTGGCCGGGTAATTTCATTGGTGCCAGCGGGACCTTCATTGAAGGCAAGAAGGGTCCGGAACGACGGGCTGCGATCCTGATCGGCCCGGAATACGGTACGGTGGGCCGACAGGACATTATCGCGGCCGCTCGCGAGGCGGTTGATGTGCGCTTTGACGTGCTGATCGCCTGCGCCTTCAATTTTGATGCCCATTCGTCGGAACTGGAGAAACTCGGCAGCCTCAGGATCCTTAAGGCGCGGATCAATCCCGATATGCACATGTCGGAGGAACTGAAGAACACTGGTCGCGGCAACATGTTCGTGGTGTTCGGCGAACCCGACGTGGAAATTCTTGATGATGGCGGCACCGAAATCCGGATCAAGGTCAACGGCATGGACGTTTTTGATCCGAACACTGGCGAGATCCGCTCCAGTGACACCGGCAGCATCGCCGCTTGGTTCATCGACACCGACTATAACGAGGAGAGTTTCTTCGTCCGTCACGCCTATTTCCTCGGCGCCAACGATCCCTACAAGAGCCTCAAGACAGCGCTTCGGGCGGAGATCGATGAGGACGCGTGGGCCACGCTCTATTCCGACACCTCGCGCTCGTTCGCGAGGCCGGAGAGAGGCCGTATCGCGGTCAAAGTTATCAGCCACTTGGGCGACGAAGTGATGAAAGTGTTCACGGTATGACAGCGATGGATTTCCGGATTGCCGACACCTTCACGGCTTCGTTCAACCGTTTGTCCGGACAGGACCAGAAGGCGGTCAAGGCGAGCGTGTTTGATCTGCAGATGGACCCGGCCGGCAACGGGCTTCAGATGCATCGCATCGACAAAAGCAAGGATCCGAATTTTTGGTCGGCGCGGGTCAATCAGGACCTCCGTCTGATCAGCCACAAGAGCGGTGGCAGTCTGCTGGTCGCCTATGTCGGCCATCACGACGACGCCTATGACTGGGCCAGACGCCGCCGGATCGAAGCCCATCCACGGACTGGGGCGGTTCAGATCGTCGAGGTGCGGGAGCGGGTTGAGGAAATCTCCAGACCAGCGGCAGTTGAAGTCGGGGGCACTGCCTCGGCTGCGAAGCCGCCAGCGCTGTTTTCGTCGTTGGACGATGATGCCCTGCTGTCGATCGGTGTCCCCGTGGACTGGCTGGGCGACGTCCGCGCCGTCGATGAAGACGGCTTCTTTGCGTTGGCAGCGCGGTTGCCAGCAGAGGCGTCAGAGGCACTGCTTGAATTTGCCACCACCGGCAGGCTGACCGTGCCCGCGCCGCCACCTGCGGCCACGGCTCCGTTCGAGCATCCCGATGCGCTGCGCCGGATCAGGCTGATAGGCAATCAGGAAGAGCTGGCTCAGGCGCTGGCTTTCCCATGGGAGAAGTGGGGGGTGTTCCTCCACCCCTCCCAGCGGGCGCTGGTCGAGCGTTCGTTCTCGGGTCCGGCGCGGGTGGCTGGCTCGGCCGGGACCGGCAAGACCATCGTTGCCATTCACCGCGCGGTCCGGCTCGCGCGCGACAATCCCGAGGCAAAAGTGCTGCTGGCCAGTTTCTCCGAGCCATTGGCGCAGGAACTGGCGAAGAAGATCCTGGTTCTGGCCCCTGACACCGGAGGCATCGTCCCGAGGATCACCACGGTGTCGTTCCAGGGCATCGCTGAACAATTGTTTCAGCTTGAGCATGGCTTCCGCCCGCGCATCGCCGGCGGCGCTGTGCTGCGCGAAGGCCTGCGCGAGGCAGCGGTGACGACCGGCATCAAGGGTTTTTCCGAGCGTTTCCTGCTGTCGGAGTGGATCAATGTCATTGACGCCTGGGGGCTGACAACGCTTGATGCCTATTCGACAGCGAAACGCATAGGGCGCAAAAGCCGGCTTGGTCCCAATCAGCGCGCCTGGTTGTGGCCGGTGTTCCAGGCGGTGCGCCATGCCCTGGCGGCCCAACGCTATACCACCTGGGCTACGGTTTTTGCCGGCCTTGCGGCGGTATTTTCATCGCGGACATCCAAACCCTTCGACCACGTCGTCCTTGATGAGGCGCAGGATTTGGCTCCGGCGGAGCTGAGGTTCTTTGCTGCCCTCGCGCCAGCCGGTGCCGATGGCCTGTTCCTAGCCGGCGACATCGGTCAGCAGATTTTCCAGCATCCGTTCTCATGGGCGAGTCTCGGTGTCGATGTCCGCGGCCGGTCGCGTTCGCTCAAGGTCTGCTACCGCACCTCGCAGCAGATCCGCCGTGCAGCCGACCGCCTGTTGCCACCAGTTCTGCGCGACATGGACGGAATGGAAGACGAACGCAAGGGGATCACCTCGGTCTTTGACGGCCCCCAGCCGGAGGTCAGGCAACTCGCCACGGTCGCCCAGGAGCAGGAGGTGGTTCGCCAGACCATTGAGGGATGGCTTGCCGAGGGGATTGCTCCCCATGAGATCGGACTGTTTGTCCGAACCCAGGAACTCGTTGCCCGCGCCCGCGCAGCCATCGCAGGGCTTGCAGGAGAATACAGGATCACGAGCACATCAATGAGTCTCGCCAAGGGACTGGAGTTTCGGGCCGTGGTCGTCATGGCTTGCGATGAGGGAACGCTGCCGTTCGACGAACGTATCAGCGACGCCGCCGATGAAGCCGAGCTTGACGATATCTATGAAACCGAGCGTCGGCTGCTCTATGTCGCCTGCACTCGGGCGCGCGAGCACCTCTTGCTCACTGGCGTGACGCCGGCCTCGGAATATCTGGCGGATTTCACATCATAGAGTAGGTGGTGGGTGTTTGACGGGTGGTGGCGGAGCTGTGGTCGGTGGCCGGGAATAGCACAGCCAATAAACTTGAGGGATCGGAGGATATATGAGCGAGTCCGGAGGGGAACCAAAATTCCAGTTTCTGCGGAACGGCGATGCCGATCCATCGGAACTCGACTGGAACAAGGGGATCGAGAGCGCCCGCCAGGCGATTTCCGAGGCCATGAACGCCAAGAATATCGCGTTTTTGCTCGGCGCTGGATGTTCCTCCCTGATGAGGGACAAGAAGGTGTCTGGCGACAAAGAGGTGTCTGACAAAGAGGTGTCTGGCGACAAAGAGGAACTCGGCATTGCGACGATGGCGCCCCTGGCCAAGGAGTTCTGCGGGGAAGCCCTGAAGGCGAAGGAGGCGGTATTCTATGGTGATCCGCCGGTCGTCGGCGCTGCCCCGGCGCCGTGGCGGCTGACCAAGGACGAACTTGACTATCTTGTTGCGCTCGGGATCGACCTGGCGAAGGACTATAGCCGGAACCTGGAACGCTTGATGGAGGTGCTGTTCGCGCAGCGGTTCGTGCTGCGCCATAGCGAGAATCCCGATTTTTGCTCCTGCCGCGCTGTTCTCAACGGGATCATCGAGAAGGTCCAGAACTTCCTATGGACCCGTGTCACCCAAGGGGCCTTCGCTAAGAGCGGCGACACTACCGTGCGCGACCTCTACGAGCGGTTCTACAAGAAACTTGTCCTGCGAAATCGGTCCTTGCCCCGGCCGTGGGTGTTCACGACCAACTACGATCATTTCAGCGAATTGGCGATGGATCGGCTGGGCATTCCCTATGCGAACGGCTTTTCCGGCGTCGTGGAACGTCGCTTCAACCCGGCGATCTTCCGCTACGCACTGGCCGAGCAGCTCGACGTCGCCAGCCGCAAGTGGATTGCCGTCGACGCCTTCGTCTATCTTTGCAAATTGCATGGCTCGGTCACTTGGACCGAGGACGATCATGGTTTGTTCCCGATCAAGGAGGTTTGGCCTCCGGATTTCGCGAACCAGATGTTGATCTATCCGACCCCGGCGAAGCAAAACTCTTCGCTCGGGTCGCCCTACGCCGACCTGTTCCGGGAATTTCAGTCCCGTATCGTGCGCGAGCAGAGTGTTCTCATCACGGCGGGCTACGCCTTCGGTGATGAGCACCTGAACAACATCATCTACCAGGCGCTGACGATCCCGACGTTCCGTCTGGTGATCTTCGCGGCGCCGGATACCGCCGGTGAGATCGCCAAATTGCGGGCACTGCGCGACCCACGCATTTGGATCATTGGAGGCCACGGTCCAGCCGAGGGAACGAAAGCGCACTACTTCGACATGATCGTCGAGCATTTCATGCCGCAGCGTCCCAGTGATAGGATCGATGACGCCGTTCGCAAGGTGTTGTCGGAGCTGGCGCCGAAACGGGACGACGAGACGAAGGATGGCGAGGCATGAGCCACGACGATAGCAAGCGCGCAATCGGCAAGGTGGTCTCGGTTGCGGCCGACCGCTTTGTAGTTGAGATGCACGTCGGCACTGATAATTTCACGATCGTTGGCTTCGACGGCGTGCATTATGTGGCGCGGCTGGGATCGTTCCTGATGATTCCGTCGCAGTCGGAATATGTCGTGGTCGAGGTTGTCGGCTTGCGTGAGCGCGACGCGAGCCCCCCCCCCGAGAGAGGCAACTTCGATCGGGCTGGCTCCTCGAAATATCTGGACGTGGTGCCGGTCGGAATGTTGCCGATGCGTGGCGGTGCGTTCCGTTTCGGTGTGTCCGTTTTCCCGTCTCTGTATGCGGACGCACTCTATGCGCTGGACGGTGAACTCGATCGCATCTTCGAGACTGAGATGGCGGTCGAGCCGTCGGTCGGCCCGGATGGTGGCGCCTGCGAGCCGGAAGGGGCCACGCGCTATCGGGTTCTGTCCATCGGCAAGTCGGTGGTGTTCGAGAATTACGACATCAAGGTCCGGCTGAACGAATTCTTCGGTGGTCATGTCGCCGTCTTGGGAAATACCGGCAGCGGCAAGTCGTGCACGGTCGCCTCGGTCTTGCAGTCTCTTTTCAGCAAGCCGGAGGAGCATCACGCCCGCGGCGCGACCTTCGTCGTCTTCGACGTCAATGGCGAGTATCACGCCGCTCTGGCCGCTTCCGCGAAGGAGGGAGCCATAGGTGTCGAGCGCATCGTCCTCGATGGTACGGCGGCAGGCTTCCGCATGCCGCATTGGTTCCTGGAGATGGCAGAATGGGAACTGCTCTTGCAGGCGAGCGAGCGAACACAACTGCCGGTCCTTCGGACGGCATTAGGTCTGACAAGTCTCTTTCACGCCAATACGCCCGCCGCTCTGGCGCTGCGCGAGCACCTTGTCGCCACCTGCATCATTGAGTGTTTTCGAGGGGCAGATGGCGATTCCCCCGTATCGAAATTTCAGCGCGTCGTCTCCCTTCTCCAGAAGTATCCGACAAAAGACCTTAATATGGCGCTTCTGAAACGCTTTAATGCCAATTTTCAGTATGGAAATTTTTCGGGGAACAACCAATCTGCGTTTCTGGACGAAGTGAGAAATAAAAGGCTCAAGAAGGAGGTGCCCTTACCAGCCTATAATCGGACACCATTCTCTTTTGATGAACTGCACGAGTGTCTCGACTTCGCAATCCTCTACGAGGAGGCTCACGGCAATCGACAAATCCGAGACTACTGCTCGTCCATGGTAACGCGGCTCAGGTCCCTCCAGGAGAGAACAGAATATGCCTTTCTGCGTCACGAAGGAGCTGACGTTGATGCGGCCGTAAGCGATCTGGAGTTTTTGACCAACATCGTCGGTCTGAAGAGGGCGGCCGGAGAATCGTTCACCAAACGCAATCAGGTCATTATTATTGATCTTAATTCCGTCGAAGATGAAATCGTTGAGCTGGTCAGTGCGGTCATCGCACGCATGCTTTTTCGGTTTCTTCGCCATGCGGAGCCTAGAAACCGTTTCCCGATACACCTACTGCTAGAAGAGGCTCATAGATATATAGCCTCTACGCCGTCCCGCTTTTCCATCGACGCCACCAAGATTTTCGAACGTATCGCCAAGGAAGGGCGCAAATACGGCATGTTCGTGCTCCTGGCGTCTCAGCGCCCGAGCGAACTCTCCAAGACGGTCCTCAGCCAGTGCTCGAACTTTCTGGTTCACCGCATCCAGAATCCGGACGATCTCTCCCAGATTCGCCAGATGACGCCGTTTATCTCAGAGTCAGTCTTGAAGCGGTTGCCGTCATTACCTCGGCAGCATGCACTGGTGTTTGGAACGTCGGTCAATCTGCCGACGACCTTTAAGGTAAGGGAGGCATCCCCTCGACCGCGGAGCGACGATACTGCGGTGGTCGATCTGTGGTTCCACGAAGAAGGGCGAGCCGCAGGCATTCGCCTTGCGGTCCGTCCGGCGGACGCCGCTGCGGCGGCGGCTGGAGGGGAGCGGTAGACGAAGCTCCGGGCGATGACATTCTATCATCTGGAGACGCGGCGCAGACTGGAGGCCAGGGAGAATTCTCGATTCCCAGGCCTGACATCGGCGAGCGGAGGTGTCTTGCGCCGTCGCGGGTTTGGAGGCGGGGAAGCAGAAGCTGTCCTGGCAGATTGGGAAAGGTCTCTTTAGCTGGAACGGACCTTTCTGGTGGTTCCAAGTTCCAAAATGCGGCAAAAATTTTGGACCGCCCGATTGCAGCCTTATGCCAATTTTAGTATAACCTGACTGCTGACTGGGCTTATGAATCTTCCACAGTGCGGCGTTACCGAATCTAATCTTTAACGACCAGCAGTCAGTAAGTTGGATATCCGCGGTTCTATATAGAGCCGGAGTTAGGGTAACGCGGCAGAGAGCGGAGACACTCATGAACAGTATATCGGCGCTTGAGAGGCTGGGTAATGAAGCTGATGCAAACAAGCGTTCGGACAAAGCAGTACAGGATCCGGATCTGTGGGCGCTCGAGGATGTCTTCCCTGATTTGAGTGAACTTCTTGCTCCATCAGCAACATTTTCGGCCCGGGATGACGATACTGTTATCGTGCTAGATACGAACGTATTGCTTCTTCCGTTTGACGTCAGCAAAGAAAGGCTGGAACAGATCGAAGCTGTTTATCGCAAACTTGCGGATGAAGAGCGCCTATTTGTACCAGGTCGTGTGATCCGCGAATTCCTAAAGAATCGGGATGTCTGTCTGGCGGAGATTGTGAGAAAGTTGAATGAAATAAAATCGAGCGAAGTAGTTGCTAAGCTTGATACGCCCCCGCTTCTATCCGGCCTTAGTGAGACGGAGGCGATGGTGGCTGCGAGCGGCAGCACGACTGCTCTTGGATTGCGTGTCAGCACGGCCGCTCTTCGACCTCCTCGACTGACTGGCAGCGCCCTTGGTATTCGATTGGGTGTCGACACCACTCCTCTTCGACTGAGCGGCAGCACGACTGCTGTTGGATTGCGTGTCAGCACGGCCGCTCTTCGACCTCTTCGACTGACTGGCAGCGCCCTTGGTATTCGGTTGGGTGTCGACACCGCTCCTCTTCGACCGAGCGACAGCACGATTGCTCTTGGATTGCGTGTCAGCACGACCGCTCTTCGACCTCTTCGACTGAGTGGCTGCGCCCTTGGTATTCGATTGGGTGTCGGCACCGCTCCTCTTCGACTGAGCGGCAGCACGGCTGCTCTTGGACTGCGTGCTAGTACCATTCTTCGAATGAGTGTCAGCTTTACCGCTCTCGGATCGCGTAGCGCCGCTACTACTCGACTTCTGTGCCGTTTCATGGAGGACAAATCCCTCCACCGTATAATGGAGACGATAGATTCCTCGCCACATAACTATATTTCCCGGCGGACGATCACTCCGACGGCCGAGGTAACCGCCGAGCCGAGCAATCTTGACGAGGTAATCAGACAGTGTCTTCTTCCTCGACTGTTGGCACGGCTTGTCTCTAACCTTGAGATCGAGCACCTCAATTTCCGTCTTTGTCAACGCGGCTTCCGGTTCTGCACCTGGCATTACCCGATTGAGCTTCGTCATAAAAAATATCCGCCATCCAATGATGTACTTCGTCGCGATCATCTTTGTCAACCGCTCCGCCGTTCGAAGCTGAGACTTCTCAACTCGACAACCAGACTTCAAGACCTTGTGAAAGGTTTCAATATTCCATCGCAGCGCGTACCACTTGACTTTCTCAATCGCCTCCTCGCACGATTTGACCGGCAGATTCGTCACGAGTCTCCATTCGAGAGGCTTCCTTTTCTTCCGCCTGGTCGTCTCGACTGCGGTGACGACCGTCAGGGTAATCGGGGAGTGTTTCCTACGTTTTCCAATCGGTGGAAGAACCGAAAATTGGCGGTACTTGATCTCGAGACCTACAGTTTCGACACCTCCTTTCCCATCCGCAACCTCAACACAATGGACCCCATCGACTCGAACGTCGTCCATTATCTCCTTTATAGTATACTCGTCATCGTCGACGCGACGATCTACCCGCGCTCTGACAAGAATATTCGTTCCCACCTCCAAACTCCAAAGCAGTACAGAACATTTCATAGATGTCTCCCTCCCTGTCGCAGACATGGACGCATTGCCGGGGGTCTTCGAAGCTTTCAGTGGTCGACTTCAGATTATTGAGCCATCGGACGCTCTCTTTCTCCCCCGGGGGCAGTCTCGTGGAGCTGCTTTTACTGCGAGGAAGCGCAGCATTTCCCTTGAACTTCTGCCGCGTCCAGAACGTGATTCCAAGGAACCCGAGTGGGAGGCCATCTGTCGTGACAACCAAGCTGCCGTGCGCCAGTACCGCGCACGCGGTGTGTTTCGTTACCGAACCGCCTATCTTCGTCTTCGAATTCTCGCTGCGATCAGTTACTCCATTCCATTCCGGGCGATCTCTCTGAAATCCGACCTCCGTCGTGTCGCTTA
>Ga0123357_10013817_pt1 | contig 10504 bp, 12 predicted proteins | sample TergutEmb28metaG_FD_89873 | JGI IMG/M metagenome (GOLD analysis project Ga0123357, IMG submission 89873) | Embiratermes neotenicus P4 segment gut microbial communities from Petit-Saut dam, French Guiana - Emb289 P4 | ecosystem: Host-associated > Arthropoda: Insects > Digestive system > Gut ...
GTTCTGATAATATACCTCCAGAATTGCTTAAACATGGAGGTAGAACACTAAAACAAAAACTACATAAATTAATCCTCATGATATGGAATAACGAACAATTACCACAACAGTGGAATGAAGGAATTATCTGTCCTGTTTATAAGGAAGGTGATAGACTTAACTGTAACAACTACAGACCAATTACATTAATAAATATAGCATACAAAATATTTGCTATTTTACTGAATGAGTAATTAATAGAGAATATAGAGAATACACTGGAAGATAATCAAATGGGGTTCCTCCCGTCTAGATCTACTGTAGATAATATTTTTATTGTAAGACAGATTTTTTAGAAAAGCCATGAGCATAATATTGATCTATATAACATATTTGTGGATTATGTACATGCTTTTGAGTCTGTTCGTAGAAATAAGCTAACAGAATGTTTAAAGAAATTTGGTGTTCCAGATAAACTAATTAGATTAATAGCCTTAACCTTAATACACACAAGAGCAAGAGTTAAGGTAAACAGAGACTTTATAGAGAAATTTAGAGTAAATGCAGAGTAAAATAAGGAGATCCTTTATCAGCAACCTTGTTTAGCATAGTTATTGATACAATAATAAAACAGATGGAACTAACGGGAAAAATTACTAAACATCTGAAACAATGTATTGCATATGCAGATGACATCATGCTAACAACAAGAACTAAACAGTCCTTATTAGACACATTCCAGAAGCTAAAAGAATATTGGCACAATATGGGCTAATTTTAAATGGTTGGGAAAACAAAATACCTAAGATGCACAAGGAAAAATTATGGACCAGAAGAATTACAAATTGACTGGATGTACCTAGAACAAGTCCAGTCCTACAGATATCTGGGATCAACTGTAAATAGTGATAACTCAGTAGAAGAAGAGATCCAGTATAGAATAACACTTGGAAATAAAGCATATTATACAAACCAGTTTCTCTTTAAAAATGGATTGGTCTCCAAGAAATCAAAATTGAAACTGTACTGGATTATAATGAGACCAATAGTAGCATATGCCTGTGAAGTGTGGGTCTTGAAAGAAACTATAAAAAGCAAGTTAATGGTATTTGAAAGGAAAAAGCTAAGAAAGATCTTTGGTCCTACAAAAGAAAGAGATGGTACATGGAGAATCAAAACAAATGATGAATTAGATGAATTAATAAGACATAAGAATATAATAAATCATATAAAAGCACAATGATTAAGCTGGTTTGGCCATTTACATCGAATGCCGGAAGAGAAGATGGTAAAAAAGTATATAAGTGGAAACCAGTGTTAATATGACCACAAGGGAGACCAAAGAACAGATGGGAAGATGACATAAGGAATGACATGAAGAAATTGAAAATATAGAATTGGATTAGCTGCATCCCGGATCATAATAAGTGGAAATCATTTGTTAAGAAGGCCAAAACATTCAAAGATTGAAGTTGTAGTGCCTAAAGAAGAAGAAGATGTAATTGCAGTGAAAGAGACAAGAAGTAGATTGTGGCAGCGTCATGATGCTGTTTTATATAGAACATCAAAACATTTTACTTCAGAATGTGTTGAGGCAGGTAGGCTGTATTCTACTGTGTCTGTTTTATCAGGCCAGCCCTAGAAATTGGGACACCATGAATTCTGATAAGTATATTTCTTCAATCTATACCATATTTTGATGATACGTCTTTATTAGTTGATTTATAATCTCTTATGTCTGCTTCTTTTAGACAGTGTATCGTCAGTGCATGCAAGAAAACCAACCAGAATATTCTTCAAATGGGCAGCAACTTTTGAGTGTAGATTCAACAAGTATACCGTTTGATGTGGAAAATGCTTCTGTGGGTAATCAAAATACGAGCACCATCACACCTGTTCACTGTGAGGAACCATGGAGCAATGTGCCGGAGAATGTATTTCCAAATTTATGGAGGGTTGTTTATTGGACATCGCAGTGTCTCACATGGTAGTTATGCTTTCTACTAGAGTTACTGAAAAAAAAAAAAATATGTAGTTTAAAATTTTTTAGCTTATGAAAGTATGCTTAAGAAGCTCAAGTGCTTCTTCATTGCCAGGTGATAGCTGGTACATGGATTTTATGTGCATTTTCTCAAATTCATGAATATCTACAACATACATGATGAAATTGTTAGTTTTATGGGCAGTATACAAATAATTTATTATTTATTTCTTTTACGGGGTGTTCTGTTTTTATTTGGTTCTTCTGTCACATTCCATAACTGTTGATCCTTCTAGTCTTCTTTCTTCAAACTTTTCCTGTCCTTTGTTAATGCTCTTGGTTTCTTCCGTTTTCATCTCCATATCTTCCGTGTTTACCACTGGTATCCAGTGGGTTAGTTCTTCTCTCTTCTACATCGTCCCTTCTTTCTGCAGGCTCATACCACCCAAACATTTTGATTTCTGTATGCACAGTACTTTGTTTTACACCATCTAGCCTTATGTTTCATTTTACTTTTGATGCCACTTACTTTTGCTTCAGATCTCTTACTTGGAGATCACTTTAAAACATCTCCGAATATGAGATATGGGGCTCTTATAGCAGTCACTCTGAATATTGTGGTTTTCTGGGTTGTGATATAGTTTGGTAAATGATTCCATTATCTTGCAGGAATGTAATGCCACTTTCAGGTTATGAGATAGAAGAAGCATGTTTGTCCAGAATATTAATATGTAGCTGTTACATGGTATCACGATCTAAAAAACATTAATCCTCAGCTTCTCCAAAGATTCATTTTTGATTATGTGATTTTTGCTGTTTGTCCAAGGGACATTCAGAAATGATTTGGACTCACCTCATTTGCAGCAGTTTTATTATGTGTTGACTTGATATGACCAACTGCTAGCTTAACCCTTTAACGCAGAACGACTTCTAAAGACGCCACGCAGGAAGCCGTTTAAATAGCCGAACGACTTATAAAGACGTCACAAACAGTGTTTCAAAGTTTGGAAGAATTTTGTTCGCTCCTATTTGGTTAACTGCTGTGGCTTGCTAAGCTTCAGGACCCTTGAAGGTCAGGCTTTCATTCAGGAGCCAGAATGTACCCCCTCCACCTCCTAAACCCCTCCACAAACACCGATATATATGTAGACACTTAGTAACTGCACATTTTTCCCAGCTAATACGGTTCTGACATTTCTTGCTTTGATTATCGTTCGCTCTGGAGTTCACTTTGGGTTGAAATATCAACAGTGGCCCATGAAGCGAAAACTCTTTCTTGACCAGAAAGATTGTCCATGGCGTACTGTACCCATATGATTCAGACAAAAGTGATGTTCAAAAATCAGAGATACCCACAAATATCAATGTTTACAGCTATGGGAGTGCCCACAGACCTGCCTCATGTAGTGCTGGGTTAATCTGGAGGGGTTGTGGGGTAGTAACATGCAACACACAGCCATCAATCTACTAAAACTGTATCGGGCATCCTCGAATAGCGGGAATTTTATATGCAGTTACATCGTAGCTTTAGATCTGTTTTGCTTTCACTGTAGAAGACGTTCGTATCTTTAGAGGTATAATGTTTCTGCAACTCTGGCCAGTCATATATAGTGTAAACAAGGCAGTTGATTGTAGGTCTCAGAGCCATGGCCGGGAAATAATAAAACTTGAGGAAGCCATCAGAGAAATTCTGGTTGCTGACACTGCCTCGGAATTAGGTGCAGAGGCTAGCGATGTTGTTGAAGACTAGTTTGAGGAGGAGGAGGAAGAAGAAGAAGAAGAGGAGGAGGAATAACAACAACAACAAGCCTCAGCAGAATTCGCCATAACAAACACTGGTCAGCGAACCCGACTGCGCTGCCATCTGTGTTCTTCTCGCGGCCAAAGAAAAGGCACACAGTGCGCCAGATGTGATGTGTGCCTGTGTGTGATGCCTTGTTTCATGGAGTATCGCACAAAAGTAAATTTGTAATATATCACCATCTTTGTGAATACTGTGTGTCGTGATAAAACAGTGATCCAAGGTGCCACAGACCTTATGCAGCAGCCAGAATTATGCAAGTATGAACTATTTACACCACATTTTATATTATACATGCGATTCACAGGCCTACATTTATTATAAAAATTGGTGAACATTTTTTCGCGTATTAACCAATTCATAAGCAGAGTGCAAAATTTTATTACATTAAATTTGAAGCAAAAATCTATGAGATATGTTTTTTTTTTTGCCTAAGAGTAAGCATTAATATTTAAAATCCCCAGTAAACAAGTACCGGCAGGCAGTGTTGCTTGGAGGGATTTAATTTCAGCATCAAAGGGTTAACATATTCTGCTCCTAAGTTACATATTGCAGTCATCTCCTTGGGAGCTTCCAGATGGCTTCATTGAACCACCCTTAGGGGTGTTGTGATAACACTCATGGGCAGATGCCTGTGCAGTTTCCTTGCCACTGTTGAAGCTCTGTACCCAGTCGAACACACTGCTGCATGCAGTTGCATTCTCTGCCCAAATTGTGGATAACCAACAATGAGTATCTGATGGTTTAACACCTTTCTGCATGAACCACGTGGTCCTTCTCTGCCCATGAAAATCGTCCACATTCTGCAACTCCTTTCCGCTTCAACCACTAGACTTAGTAATGTCACAGTAGTTTTTAATAGGCATGCATGCATAGGGCCATTTCATGGTGGAATGCTGAACTAAGACTATGCTATCTGATGATAATTTGCATGATCTGCAGCTTGTTATTTGCCAAATGAGCATCCTCTGTCCAAGTAATTTCTGAACGCCCATTGTAGTAGAAGTGTCACGTGTCAAAGAATTCCAGTATTTATGGGATATAATTATGTAGTTGTTTCTTTTTCATTTTTGTTATGAAAAGAAGAGTCTATTTGGTGCCTTTGATGTTTTACATTCAGAATTAATTCTGGTTTTTACAGGCTTGTGTTACCGCTGATGCAGTCCTACATAAAGGCTGGGGATTTCACTGTGCGTGGAAAGCTGAAATCTGCTCTGATTGACAATGCTATCTATTATGGATCTTATCTCTTCATTTGTGGAGTCCTGCTTATTTATATTGCATTGAAACCAGGTCTTGACCTTGATGGGTGAGAAATGTTTCCAGTTTAAACATTTATGATCCATTATTAACTGCATAGTAGATTGCCCACAGATTTCAGAAATTTGATTCCGTAAAGTAAAATACAGTGGGGACAAAAAATTAATTTGTGACCAGAGATTCTAGTATTAATATAGAATGTGTTGTAAGCTTTTACATGACATTTGTTTCTTTCTTTCTCCTTGTATTATTTCTTTCTTTTTCCTTATGTTTATATATTTTATCTTTAAAGAGATATTGAATGGAAAGTTGTTTGGATTTCAGGCAGAAGCTGAAGGCTATTGCATCATCAGCTAGTAACACATGGGGCCTGTTTCTTCTTGTGCTGCTCTTAGGCTATGCTCTAGTAGAAGTTCCACGCTCTCTGTGGAATTCTAGCAAACGTGGCTATGTACTGAACTACAGCTACTTCAAGGCAGCCAAACTGAGCTCTGAAAAGTGTGAGGCAGAAGAGACTGTTGATGATATTCTAGAGGTGACTTGTGACTCCTAATTTAAATTGTCTTCCTGCCTGATTATCCTTTGGGATATGGCCACCATGCAGGCATGTTGCTTGCAGGTAGCGTGATATGTAGAGGGACATAGGAAGCAGGTGACTCCCAGACATATTGCTGCTACTTGCATTGCATGTGGCAGGAAGGGATGTCGCAGGTTTAATACAGCAGCTTTTACTGTTGAGAAAAACATCTTTAAAGCCTCATGATTTTTTATCTGATTTGTGTTTCGTGAATGAATTCACTCAATGTAGGGATTCACCTGTATATAATAAGAGAAATAAATTGCCACCATGTGCTAGTTGTGTTAATAGCAATTTATTTCTCTTATTATCATACCTAACACAACGGGATGACAAGCCTAAAAATTCATTTGTAGAACTATTACCTGTGTAGAAAAGCCCAAAATATGTGGGAAACAATTTTTAATTACTCCGGCAGTGTGGGATCTGTACTCCTGCAAAATGTGCATTCTTTCCCAGAAAATATTTTACACCACTATTTACCATTGTTTGACAGACATGCGGCTTCTTTGGTGTAATATTAACTAGCTCGTTTGTTCAGCCAGTGGGGAGACTAGAGGCCAGCTTAGAAGTTGGTGGGCCAGTGCACTAATCTGGGTAAGTTTCCTGTTGTTGGTGAAGGTCATGTTCCCAAGTGGCCCACTACCCACTCTCCTCCAAGCAACACACTTGTAGTGTAGCCATACCCTAAGACTTCAACTGCAAAGGTGAGGGTAGGCATATCCCTCCAGAATCCTGGTAAGGAGTTATCAGCCTACATGGTATACTCCAGAAGATCACAATCTGATCTTGACTCTGACATTACCTGAGCTCTCATATAAGTTCATATTAAGTTTAAATGTAAATGTAAATACTCTGTTCATTTTACAGTTTCTTTACATAAGGATAAATATGGAACAGGCATGTAGAGTGTTACTTGAGCAAAATGCACTTGCTAAACATGCGTCTGAGATTGCCTTTTTTGTGCCTGCCAATATATATTCAATTAAATTTATTGTTATGCCATTGTTACCTTTTGGTTGGCCAAAACTGCAGATTCAAGAGTTTTGAATGTCTCCACAGCATGAATTTAAATGGTGTAATTTAGTAATTATATGTTTTTGATTGACTGTGTTGCTTATGCATTATTATATTGACAATTAATTGTTAAAACTTGTATGTGATTCTTGGTAGGTTTCACCCTTTTTTTATAGGCCACGCAGGCCCTTAGGGTGAGTAGAGGTATAGCTCTACTCTTTCTAGGACCTCGGCACTAGAAGGGGTGGGGGGTCAGCCCCACGCCCCGGCCACCCCTACCCCCGGGAAAGACCCGGTACCCATTGTACAGGAGCCTGCGTGGGCCCCAGGGTCGGTCTGGACGGGTGGAAAATCTCATCCCCGCTGGGATTTGATCCCAGACCGTCCAGCCCATATTCAGTCACTATACCGACTGAGCTACCCAGCCCGTATGTGATTCTTAATATCTTAATATTACATGTACCATACATTGTATAGTAATTAATTTATATGACCAACATCACATGCACCTGAACATACATGTCAGACAGTAGTAAGTTTCCTACCTGTTTTGGCACATCATATGTGCCATTATCAGGGAGTCTTCTCAGTATCTAATGTAATACCCTCAGAATGGTCCTACTCCACCTACAGTACACACATACAACTTTACCAGGACTGAACCCATTTTTGGGTTTCAAAGTGGTTTCTGGATGATCACTAATGTCTGGTGAAGATTGTAGGGCCTCCATTTGCAGTTTGTATGGTGCTCGATGAAACAGCTAGTGTTTTAATATCTGCATGGTGGACATGCTTGTGTTTCAACTGTGATTTTAATACGTGTGCTAGTGTATGGCTGTTCTTACTCACTGTGCAACAGACAATGTTCAGGGCACTACGTTAGTTACTGGGAAGACTCCCCGATGAGAGAACCTATTACATACTTATGTGTGAATGTTCTAAAATAGTCAGGTTACAACAGAGCAGAACCCTGATTTTCCAGCATTCTGCAGGCTATAACTATTTACTTCACTGGATGTCATTTTTATTGTTTTTATTTTTTCAGTCCCTTCAGGCAATGTCTGCGTCTATAGGTCCAGGCCATCCTTTACATCGAAACTTGGAGACAATTTTGCAGAAAGTCCCTCTTGAGTTAAGGGAACGAATGAATCGACAACATGTACCTGATGATACACCCACTGATCCTCCTTCAGACAAAGCACTTGTACGACTTCACAAGCAGGTGATAACAGATACACACATGTGATTAAGAACCATATATTGCTGTGCAGGTACTGTAAGAAGTGGTTGTAGAATTTGTTTTATGTAATTCTGTCTTTCAGTATTCCTCTTACAAAAAAAAAAAAAAGCTGGCAGTCTTGATAACACTTTCGTTACATTTTCTGAGAATTTTTATTTAATTAAAAATTTGAACCTTTGTTTTCAGTTACTTTTAGGTAGTTCCATAATAGGCCCATTTATTCATGCCTTTATCTTACTTTCCATAGGGAGTGGAGTAGCTTACAAAACCCTCCCATTATTGTAATTGAAGAGACGTAGGGAATCCAACCTAACAGTGATGAAATTTTAAAATGTTTAACGATGTTTTTTTTGTGTGTGTGTATAACATAGTATATGAGAACTGTACTTTATGTTGTTGAGCTTGATATTTTTTTCCCTTTATTTACTGGTATCTTGGCTTGCACCCGACTGTGTTGTGTAGCTTACACACCATTCAGTATAAGGTAGCATAATAGACCACAGACAGAATTTCTGCATTTATGCAAATTATCATTTCTGTAGTGAGAAGATGGGGCCATTGACGACAACAACAACAACACTGATTTTGTTGGGATAGTGACTCAAGGCACATGGACTGATCATGAGTACTTGAACTACAATAGCGCAAAATATGGCAGTGGGGTATAAAATATAGTTCTACCATTTCAGGAATCTGTGATGACAGCTAGGAAGGAACCATTTTTTGTGTACAAAGTATATTTTCCCTACATTTGCCTAATAAAATCATGGTGTGTATTCTGGTAGTTATTTTTTGTGCTAAATATATTGAAATGTGTTGCAAGTCATTATGTCTGATGTTCATGGCCAGGTGACATGCGTACTACTTTTTATTTTGTTCTAAATAAATTATTGCAGACATGGCTAAGTTGTCGTAATTTGCTTTACGATTTGCAGGTTATTAAGGCCTTACAGACACAACACCGCACTGAAACACAGTGGAGTCTTCTTGTGGATCAGATTGTGATGCTAGAGGATGTTGCTCGCAATCAAGTTAGCCATGATCGTCGGTACAAACCAACCTTTCAACCACCCAGACCATTTTGGCTTCGTATTGTTTACAACTCAACTGTTGGTAATCCTGTGGCTTCTTATTGTTTACACAGATGAATCCAACTTTTGTTCCCCCCCCCACATTAACCTTTAAAATACTGAATTTTAAAAGTCAGTAGTCCCCTAGTGGCCGGACTTTTTGGGGCATTTAAATCTTGAATTTGCAGGCCTCCACAAAAACAGATATATCTTCCACTCTATATAACATAAAATTATGAAATAAAAACTGAAAGAGAATAAAATTCTACACTCATAAACAAAGTGTCAAGTTTTAGCAATAAAACGTACTCCTGACACTTTATGACAAATTCAAAAGTTATTTTGCATGACGTATTTTATGACACTTCTGTGAATCGTTTATGTACTTAACCCTTGCTTTACACTGCAGACGTGTGATGTTACGTATATAGAAGTATACTTATTTACGTAGCAGATGTTTTCTGTCCGCGCTGTACAATGATATACGTTGCCTCACTTCGCCACAATCAACGCTACTCTTTGTGTCTAATGACTCAGATTTACACATGTATGCCACTTCTCGAAGCAGTTCACTATGCACAGACCAGCGTCATACTTCTTACAGAAGTACAGCATGCACCGTGTTTGCTTGTGCAGCGAACACATGCGACACCACCGTTGTTTTCCTTTGAAGGCCAATGCTGTGAATGCTTTAATTCCAGTCAACTGATCTGGGACACAAGTGGACATGGTCTACCCCTTGAAATGCCACAAACTGTTAGATTTTCTTCTTGCAAAATCAAATAAGCGACAGTTACTATTAATGCACCATTGCTCTAAAGTCTAAATAATTCTTCACTAGGAAAGTAATGCAGGTGAAACTCTATCAGTAAATACCGAGGAAAAATATCAGTACTAACGAGGAAGGAGTACCTCTTTACAAACTGCCAGCGAATTTGTGCAATATATACTAGTTTGCCGCTGATAGTGTAACATCAAACATGGCCATGAAACTTAATGCCTGCAGCTTTGACAATAAATGTTGTGAAAAATTGTGGATTGTAATATGAAACCAATCTGCCACTGTCACACATATGCCAGTCTGCCACTGTGAAACAATATCAAGACATGCCACACTTCTACGAAAGCTGCCAGAAGACTAACTAGAACTCTTTGTCATTGAGGTTCTATGTTTCAACCTCAAAGAATGGTCTACTGTGTCATGCCTGTCACTCCCTCAGCTGAAGCCCAAAGTTCAAGTCTGCACGTAAATAATATTGAAACTCGGACCACTATAAATGACATTATTGTTCCTGATGAATACCAGACCTTGTTGTGGGATCCACAATGGGTTTGTTTGGGTTTCCTGCTCAAGCAAACACTGTGAGAGCTGTAAAACTTCATGCATGCACAGCATTAGATATATCTAACATTCGGCCACTGGGGAGTGCAGGCTGCAGTAAATATAACATTTAGCCTTTAACCTTTAACGTACTGGCTTTTAAAAGGCCGTAGTCCCCTGCTGGCCGGAATTTTTTGGGCATTTAATTCTTGAAATTGCAGGCCTCCATAAAAACAGACATATCTTCTGTTCTATATA
>Ga0123357_10013818_pt1 | contig 10504 bp, 5 predicted proteins | sample TergutEmb28metaG_FD_89873 | JGI IMG/M metagenome (GOLD analysis project Ga0123357, IMG submission 89873) | Embiratermes neotenicus P4 segment gut microbial communities from Petit-Saut dam, French Guiana - Emb289 P4 | ecosystem: Host-associated > Arthropoda: Insects > Digestive system > Gut ...
CTCTGGCTCACGTTCCTATTCCCAGGCACCGCCTGTACTCTAGCTCACGCTCTTGTTACCGGGCACCACCTGTACTCTAGCTCTCGTTCCTGTTCCCGGGCACCATCTGTACTCTAGCTCACGTTCCTGTTACCGGGCACCATCTGTACTCTAGCTCACGTTCCTGTTACCGGGCACCACCTGTACTCTAGCTCACGTTCCTATTCCCAGGCACCACCTGTACTCTAGCTCTCGTTCCTGTTCCCGGGCATCACATGTACCTTGGCTCACGTTCTTGTTACCGGGCACCACCTGTACTCTAGCTCACCTTCATTCTCCTGGATGCCAGATGCGGGTCTACAGAACCGACAGGTACGTATCTGTAAATTAACCAGGCCTGGTCACAGAGGTCCAGTTGTCTGTTAAATATAACTTTTCCTGCGTTAAATCTAGTTTTACTGTGTCGTTATGAGAGTGACAGGCAGAGAAGACAATGCAGATTGGAAGACGATGCACCGCTCGGTGATTTCTATGTTGTCAGTTCGCATTTTATTGGCTAAATAATTCGGTACACAAATTCAACACTAGCGCATTTTCTCATTACCACAATATACTCCAACAATAGACCTCTGTTACAAATTGCATGCATATTACTTGAATACCACTGGACTATATTTTCAAAGGTGGACCTTGTCACAAATTTGAATTTTATTTATTGATAATACAAGATGATTAGACCAAGGACGTACAAATCCCGGGCGACTAAACATGCAGTGTGGTGCATAATAATTTCATCACAGTGATCAGAGTTCTTTCCTTGCGTACAAAGACGCGTATCAGTTGACATGCTCAGGGCAGAAAGCGCCAGATGACAGTGACGCTCTCAGGGCGCCCCACAAGTGAGTCCTCGATAACAACGATTCCTGCCACTCTTCTGAGGCCTATAATTTGGAGGTGCCTCCTACATGCTTAAAACATCTGTGGACCCCCCGGATTCGGCGTTGCTAGAAACTTCCTAAGTTTTAACCTAAAATATGGAACAAAGACTTTTGTTTGTAAATGTTATTCCGTAAATTTGTGTGTTTATATATTTATCTCATGCAAAAATAAAATGTATTGGGCCCGGAGGACCCACAAATTCCTTGTTCCCAATAACAGTATTTTGCCGTTCCCACATAACATTCACCTTTACCAGACATTACCGACATTCCCCAACAGCCATCTCCTTAACTGCATGGCTACTTTCGCCTAACTACATAGCTAGCTGTACTGCAACTTTGCAGAATACATCATTTAGCAAGCAGACCGACAAGCAAGCATCTCAGATGCCAATCGTCATCAGCCATTGGCATCTGAAACTTCTCCTGAACGTTTCATCTGTCAGCAACTAGGTTTACCAGGGAATGTTGATGGCAGCTTAGACGAACATGCATTCTAGTCAGCGTAACCAGGAATCCAAACTTGCAGAATGGCATCCAGATTTAGTTAAGGCATACAGCAGCGATAAGCAAAATGCGAGCCGCAAGCAGCCCTTCTGCCTCTGAATTGCGGCCCGTGATCTAATTTCAGAAACACGGAACAAAAACATCTAAAATTAAACGAACAACTACTTCATCACAATTCATGCAAAATCCCAAAATGCAATTACGTGGTGCTACACCTCTCGACTTCTTATTAACTTTATCTAGAGCTTATTAAACACGCCTGACAAACAGCCTTTTTCGAAGTACCTATCATTGTGAACAATTCCTTTCAAAGATGAATAGCGCGAAAAATCCACACAGAAATCAACTCGGCTACGAAAGATTCGAGAGCAGTCTTCTTGTTTCAACTCCTCAAATATCTCCAGATATTAACACTTTTGTGACCAAAAAAAAGTGCCAATTTTCTCATTAAAATCCACCCCCACCCCCACTTTTTTGTCCTTAAACAGTGATGAAAACTTTAACAAACACGCACAAGAGAAGAGCCAAAGGAAAGGTGGAAAAAATCATTTACGTGCGCTTAGTGCACTTCACTCAAAACTTTGTTATAAAACACCCGCAAGGAATTACTAGTTGAGATTAGTTTCAAATATTTACAATTAACTTAAATTTTTTAAGATTAATTTCAAGTAAATTTTACCGCGCCAGTACTGGCAATACAAACGAAAATATATTATAATTAATTGCACATAATTTAAAAAACACACGTATTACTGATAACTGATAAGTGGGTCCTTGTCGCCACGGCAAGGCGCGTCGTCAGGTTGCGGATGGAGAAACGGCCTCCAATATGGATGTGGGCTGCGAATATACTGAATAAGCAGTCGCGAACAACCGGCATGGGGTGGTCCTCCAGCTTTGGGGTTGGGGGAGATGCTAACAACTCCTCACCGTAAAAACGTATATCATTACGAAATACTCGCACATAAAGCCTCGGAACTGGACTGATCCTATGGTTCAGGATTGGGAGGGGTGGCAGGCACTTGTGAATGCGGTAATGAACCTTCAGGTTCCACAAAATGAGGGGAATTTCTTGGCTAGCTGAAAACCGGTTAGCTTCTCTAGCAGGACTCTGCTCCATGGAGTAAGAAAGTAAATACTGATAATGTGGCACACAAACATTTTTTTCTTGATTTGGCTCTCGTGCCCTAAAGGTCTACAGCGTGCTTCTTTCCTGGGCTTAAGCGGCCGGAACGTGAAACACTGCCGGATGAAAAATTCATGGAACTTTTCCTCCACGCAGCCGCATACCTTGGCGGACGCATTCGTGTTTCTTGGTCTACCTACAGACGATTTCGCAGCTGCTTGAGTCACAGCCTTGGAAGGGAAAATCGCGAACGATGAGGTGGAAAGTGTACAGAAGTGACCTTGGCCTATTTTAAAATACCAAACTACCACTTGTCTGAGGAGACGGAAGTAAAACTACGAAATGAGCCAGGATAGTACATTCCGGGCCGAGAATCGTGTCTGGGGCCTAAGAAACGCAAGCATAAATGGTATTCACTTTTGGCTGACGTGTAGAAACAGATCTGATTTGTGCTGTTCATCAGTGTGCAATTTTCTGGACTTCAACAACTTCATTAATTTATTATTCAATGTTGTATATCAAACATTTCGAATGTCATTGTTTGTGAAGTTTGGGGTTACTAATCACACCTAAAATCTTCATTCAACGACAGATAAGAACAGGGGTTCTTTAACTTCTTTAATGCCACAGAACCCTCTTAGAGTCTGGTGAACTCCATGAGCACCTTCTCAGAAAAGGTACTTAAATGTATAAGATACGAGATGGAATTATGGAAGTTAACAAACATTTTTGGAGTCTAGAGGCCATACATTATTTCGCTGCCTACATCCATTACTGAATGAAGAGCTAGAAATAAATAAAGTTGTAATTTTCCCACCCTTCCAAGCCCAAGGTGAATCTATCCACGGACACCCACGTGGACTCCACGTTAAGAAAGGCTGGATCAGAGAAAACTATCTTTACATAACAGACACTTTTAACCCCAACACTGCCTTTTATTAATTTTTATTTGCTTTTACCATATTTCCAAGACAACCAGTAATTTCTGTTGTTAAAAGGTCATGCATACGGCGTTTGTTACTGGAAGACGGGGAATAGTTTCACTCCCCATCTCAAACACGTAATAGATCCAAATCAGAAGGTCAGAAATACGAGCGAGGTATCTCATCCATAGCACTGGAATGCTCGCAAACTCAAAACCCAGTCCGGGGGTCAAACAAAATAGCAACAACAGAACTCATATTTTATTGCCTGCAATAAGCACATTTTGTATCATGTCTCAGATGAGAAAAGCTCGGTGTTTAAATTAAGGGGGACGGTGTTTGCGACCAAAACTTTAATCGGAATGATGTCAAATCACATCAGCGAGAATCCGTACACTTCGACTTTGCCACCTACTTCTTAATAGCACGAAATCTCTGACTGGAATTACCTGTACTTTTTACATTTTGTCAAAATCCGGTAACCACAAAAGAAGGGGAAATTCTTGACTAGATAAAGAACTATCAGTTTCCCAAGAAATCTGTTCCCTTGGGATAGTTACAGTTGGACAGTGAGCCAAATAAAAGTTCAATGTGTGTCTTGCGGGCTACGGTCTGACCTACCGCTCTGTAACACAGCCATTGGCATGGTTGCGATAAGGTCAGGGTCTTACTGCAGCAAATATCTCACAAGTGCATCAAATGCGGTTTGGGAATCTCCTACAGCTGTGACGGTTACAGTAACAATAAATATATGAGCCTTGAGAAGTTTGCCAGTGGTTGGTCTAAGGCCTGACAACCGACAAACCACTAATCGATTACCACCACAAGCAAGAAATCTTTTTCATCCAAACCTCTTGAGGGCCACCCAGCCCGGGCGTAATGCGGCCGTGGCGTGAAGCTGACCACTCACCCCTACCCAGTTCCGAGTTTAAGGTGAGTGGAACTGTACAAACCCCACTCCCCCATATGCATTCATGGAGCGCACCGCGACAATCTTTTTCCTTTGTATGTTTGAATTAGGCCTACATACCCTTCGATGGCAGCACAATATTCAAACTTCTCAGAGGAGTCAACCGATCAGTAGATTCAAGCCTAGTCAAGTGCAGGTTGGCTTGCTTCTGCATTATTCATGATTTGCAACAGGGCAGTTGGCGTGAACCGTAAAATCCGAAGAAATTATTTGGAATTCCAATTGGCGTGTACGTACTTACTTTATCGATTTGTAACTGTATGGCGTACAACAATTGAAATCATACAGGCCTACGTTTAAAAACAAAGTCTCTTCAGAAGCAGAAAAATGTTTCCCACCAAGCCCAACCGCCTCCTGACGGATAACGAGAAGGGTCGTGGTCAGCAGTGTCCACTCACCGCCACGGTAACGAATGCACCACGTATGGAGCATCCCTGCCGTTCGCCTCACATCACTGAGTGGTACTTCTATTTTCTCTGCATTTCAAACACAGAACCAAAAATCAATAACGGTTTAACCAATATGTCGTTGCATCACGAGTTAAAAATGGGGCACAACTGCCCTGTCTTTTCCCTCCACATTTCAGGGGCACAGTTACACTGTCTTTCCCTCTACATATCACTTACAAATGAAACAATCGGTGACGATACTGACACGTACGTCGTTCCATCATGAATTGCTAGTTTTTAGTCTTCAGTTTAGACGACAGTGAATTCCTGCATTAAATTTATAGTATTTACATATTTCGGCCAAAAACAATTTTCTTCCGGACAGAAATATGCCTTTTCGTCGCATAAAACACTCGGAGGGAGAACAGTCGTAAGTTTTTTTATTCGTATATTAAATAAGTAAATATGTTAAAAAGTAAAGTTCAAAGGCCCAGAGGGATAGTAGAGATATATCTCTACTCTTCCTTTAACCCGGTACCCATTTTATAACAGGCTGGATTCGCTCCACGGCCGAATTATATTAACATGTGTCGTTCTATAAGGGAATCTTGGCTTAACCAAATTCTGTTGGGAGAAACTTGCGTCCTTTAATGTCTGAAACATTTAAAGAGTGCATGCGATGGGAAATAAGATTCAGACAGCTCACACCTCTCTCCGAATGCATACATGCATCACAAACGAAATAATTTATCCGCAAATTAATATGCCTAAAATAGCGTGTGTGTTTTGTCCAGTTATTCATGCATATAACTTATAACAACATATCATACCAATACATATATCCGAATTATTATTTTACGCTGTCACAGCTCGTCTCCAGTTTCCCTTCATTCAGTCTTCTACAAGTTTCCGTGTGCACATTTTAGCCATAAGCAGATCCCTCCTGGAACGTAATGAGAAAATGTGCTGCCAATTACAGCGAAGTCACGATGGAACAAAACGATGCCGGCATTAAAGCTACTGGTAAGCTGGGTACAGGGAACTATACGAGTGACTCTTGATTAGGACGATCTGGTATTTTGGCAGAAACGTTACCAAGCACAAAAATGCCTTTTACTTTACATCTCTATCATGCCTTACAACATCATGATATCATGACGGTGCACAGAGTAAGAAGATGCAAAGCTCTACAGAAGCTTGACCTCGACAATACAGTGACAACTAATTTCACGCTCCAGTCGCTTTACTTCCGGTGACAAAGTCCCTGGAATCAAAAGACATGGCGGTGGGGATAAGTAACTGCGACTCCTGCGCTTATTCAAAATATGACAGTAGTTGCTCTGTTAAATATTCCAGTCGTTTGCACCCACGTAACGAGGTACTCCACATTCAGGCAGCGCGGAACTTCCATGTTGGATAAATGCAATACAGTCAACTTCCTTCTCCGATCAGACCGAAACCAAAATGCAAGAAGAGTACCGCAGTGTGGAAATACGCCGGAAGTGTATCTTTGTGGTTGAATTAAAGTGGGAACGCGATATTTCTTTCTACGACAAAAAAAAAAAAATAACGTGAAAGGAATGTTCTAATTCAGTGTTACCATAACGTGTACAATAGAGACTTCTGGCCTACAAATTGGAAACGGGAAAATGAACAATTCAAGATAAAGGATAAACAATTAAGGGTTATTCATGTAAAACAAGAATGAAAAAGATACGCATCACCTGGTATGAAGGATATTAACATTCGAACTTTTAAAAACCTTCGGGTTTACAACTGAATTGGTTGCCTATAAAGGAAAGTGTGTCCAATAACTTAGAAGGCGAATACCTTCCTTTTCAAATTAAATAAACAGCTTGGTGGTTGGCGTTCATAATAAAAATCCCTACTAAAGTAGGTATGCATAGACCTATCGGACGAAATTACGGGGAGAAGTACCAATGGTTTCAGCCATTCTCTTGCTCTCAAGATTCCTGGTTACGCTCGTTTTCGCTACTACTGGTATACCAGTAAGGAGACAAAATGGATATTACAACAACGCTACAAGCTTGCTAAATTACACAACAGACTTAACCACTACATGGAATAGAAACGAAATAAAGCGAGATGCAAGTATCTGGCATGATGACACAAAAAAGAAAGAGGCCTTGCACCATGAGTCAAGGTCCGTCCACTTCCCCGCACAACTAACCTTATCGGCAGGCATGGTTGGAGTTCCAAAAAAATGCTGTATTCCTTTCGACACTGATCTTGGAGCTGCTCAAAAAAGTTTATGACGTAGATTATTTGCACTGATATCTTCACCTGTCTGTCAATATTAGGTTAGGACGTTCTCTTCTTATCTACCCTGGTGTAGATGAAAGTAACTTCGTACACAAACACACTCATTCACACACGTTGTCACGACAGGTACGTCTGACTTTTAAGTCCACTGATAAGCAAACCACAAGTGAGGGAGGGGGCGGAATCTGAAGGCAGTTTCCGTAGACCAGATATACAGAAGCGGGGTATATATGTATTTGTATACGCGTTTACTTTTTATCTTATCAGGCAACACAAATTTCGTCGAATACTCGATAAGTTACTGCTTGATTCCTCCTGTGGATGCCACTGCGCGCTGAAGTCGGGGCGACCGTTGATATAGCATGGAACTGCAACACGTTACGCTGTCACCACTCCCGACCGACGCGGTGTGAGTTGTTTCCTAACGCCACCACCGCTGCTTTCCTCGTGTTCCTGGAGATGTGAGGAATAGATGTATAGGAAAAAAACAATGAAACAAAAGGATTCACACTACTAGATTCACTCTCGGGGAGGGGAAGATCCAGTAACCTCCTCCACACAACACTCACTCGACAAGTTTCTTTGAGACTCGATGGGAGACTGGCGCTGCTAGCCTGCAATGGATTTTATTGAACGTGGAGCACTCGCTAGTGACGTCACACTGCGTCACGACAAACAATCATGGCGCTCACCGAGCTTCGGCCACGTTCGTCTGCCTGTCGGGTCGCCTCGCCGAATGTCCTCTTATTGGGGGCAGCAGAAAATAGTGATTATGCCAAAACGCTGGTGGACGGGACGTCAGCTTTTCAGGTGGACTTCATCATCATCATTATCATCATCATCTATAACGAGTTGGGCCTTGATAGACCTGTTTCGACCTCATCTAACAGTCTCTTCAAAGGTCTTCTGAATCATCTTTGTCCATTTGGTCTACAATTCAGCATTATTTTTGACATCCTGTTGTTCATTCTTGTTACTTTTCGTAGCCAATTTGACTTCTACCTTCTTAGTTTCTCGTCAACTGGTTCTATTTTCAACACTTTCGAAATTTCTTCATTCCTTCTGTCAGAAAGGATGTACCTGGCTATTCACCTGCAACTTTCATCATGATTGATATCAATAGTTTTTCTTCCTTTTTTCCCTAGGGGTCGAAATTTCAGTTCCATATACAAGAATGGTGATAGCCAGTGCATTATATACTTTTATTCTTGAAAATTTCTGGACCTAAGTTGGTTTAAAAGTGTTGTTAGAATTTGCTAGTTTTGTTGAATATCTTTTTGAAGTTCTTAGGAAATTTCACAACCGAAACATTTAAAATTCTTTACTTGTTGTAAGCATTTGTTATCCACAACGATTTTACATCTTTCAGGGTCATGTCCTAAAAATGTCATCAGCTCAGATTTTTCTAGTGAAATTTCCATTCCAAAATTGTTTGCTATGCTCTGAAAATTATCCCCTGAATTAACTACTAAGACTTGATCGTCTGCAAAGAGTAGAGTGTTTATTTTTGTACTGGGTGATAAAGTAATGCCGTTTGTGTAGATGTGGTTCCATTTTACTAACATTTCATTCATGTAAATGCTGAATAGAGTGGGTGATAAAGGGCAGCCTTGTCTGACTCAGTGATATTCCTCTAATAACTGACTATCTTTACTTTTATTTTGTTTCCATAATAAATTTCTACTATACTTCTTAATAATAAATTGGAAATGTTATTGCTGTGTAGTATTTCAAACAATTTGTCCCTTTTAACTTTGTCCAAGGATTTCACACAATCAAGAAATGGTAAATGGGTTTCAAAATTAAACTCTCTTCTTTTTTCTGTAAGTAATTTCATGTTAAACAATGGATCGATGCCAGATCTGCCTCTTTGGAATCCATTCTGGCATCCCAAAAGGAACTTTTCTGCTTCTGCTTTCTATTTTTCATTTAAAATTTTACTATATAGTGCATATAACATGCCTTAAGTAGACTAATTCCTCTACAGTTTTTCACCTTTCGTTTGTCACCTTTCTTGTATTAGGTATGACAATATATTATTTTTCACTCTTCGGGCATTTATACAATTATATAAAAGTTATTTAAAAAACCAGCAGTCTCTCATGAAATTAGTCATCTGCATATTTATACAGTTCAGAATTCAACTTATCTTCGCCAGGTGAACTTCCATTTTTTGTTTTTTAGTGCTTCTTTCAATTCCATTATTGTTACAATTTTGTCATCAACATCTCTATTCCAACAATTTTCTTGAAGAGAGGTTTTAGTCCATAATATACAAGTATGTAAAACTGTTTCTTTATTTGGACCAGGGTTTCTATTTGCTCTTTCTCTAATACCTTTTTTCATGTGTCTTAGTAGTTTAAATCTGTTTGGTTTTATTTTTTATATGTAAAATTCTAAGTGTGCTATAAATTGTTCTCAGGATATGTGATGTTATCTGGTTTCTCTATTGGCAATGTCTCTTCTTCGCTTATAGTCAGTCTCATTTTCTGTGGTCTTTGTTCCAAGATACTTATTGTATCCTAAATTTTTCTGTTGTATGATTACTTTTATTTCATCATCCCATATTTTTAATTTTTCCTTTTGTATAAACACTTTCTATTTTCCCAAAATTTCAACTCTGCCTGTGAGATGATGGTTTTGATGTTCCTCCATTCCACAACAATACTGCTGTGCTCTGGAATTTTTTGTAGTTTCTGTTGAATTCTTTGTTTGTATAGCCACAATACTTCCATCATGGAGTCATCTAATTTTACAATGAACTATATTTTGTTCGAGTGCAGTGTTCCACCATTTTGGTGGAAGTCTTAATTTAGCCAAAGTCAAAAAGTAACCCGAACCATCACTCCCTCTGTGAACTCTCAAGTCTAGGAATAGTTTTGATAGGTTCCTGTTTGCAAGGAAATAGTTTTTGAATTGTGAGCTGACTATGTGTAGGTATGTATATTTTTGTGCTTATAGAATGAGTTCATTTTTTTCATATTGTTATACGTAGCAAAATCTCTTAGTCTCAATCCGTTGGTATTTGTTACTGGTTCTCCAGAACTTCCTAAATACTATGGTTTTCGGCGTTTCCTATTCTACCGTTCAGGTCTCCTGAGAGTAAGAAGTTATCACTTTTTGTTAGCTTTGTTTAATATTTCCTGTAATTTGTTATAGAAGTTTTCGTTTTCTCCAACTCTTCCTTCTTCTGGGAGGTAGAGTCTAAAAAAAAAAGATACTTTCCCTCTTCCAAAATTGAGTTTTACCTCAGTTATTCTTTCACTCCAGTAAGTGTAGTTAATAACAGCGTTTTTGCTTGATTTATGAATCCAAATAATTACACTCGCTCGTGTTCGTGTACTTCTATTTGCACCGCTATATTTTGTTATGTAATTATTTGTTTCCAA
>Ga0123357_10013821_pt1 | contig 10503 bp, 5 predicted proteins | sample TergutEmb28metaG_FD_89873 | JGI IMG/M metagenome (GOLD analysis project Ga0123357, IMG submission 89873) | Embiratermes neotenicus P4 segment gut microbial communities from Petit-Saut dam, French Guiana - Emb289 P4 | ecosystem: Host-associated > Arthropoda: Insects > Digestive system > Gut ...
CAGCTGACTGCAGAATTGAAAGAACGACGTGCTGAAGACTGCCAGAAACTTTTGAAACGCTTTGAAGCAGAATATGACGGCTTTCTAGGTAGAATTGGTAGGGGAGATGAAACCTATATCCACTACCACCAGCTGGAAACCAAGAAAGCTAGCAAAGAATGGCGCCATACCTCCTCACCAAAACCGAAAAAATTCCGCACATAACAATCTGAGGGAAAGATTACGTTGACTCTCTTTGGAATAAACGAGGGGTAATTTTGGAGCACTACGTGCCCAGGGGGAACATTGTGACAAGTGCAACCTATGCAGATCTCCTAACGAATCACCCGCGTCGGCAACCAAGTCCAAACGACGTAGACTTCTGAGTACAGGTGTTTTGCTCCAACATGACAATGCTCTGTCTCATACTGCTCGTTCAAATATTACAACAATCCTAGATCTGTTCTTGAGTGTCTTCCATATCCGCAGTACTCACCATATTTCGTCCCCAAGTGACTTTCATGTCTTTGGATCGCTCAAAGAGGCGATGGGAGGCAAGTCTTTCAGGTCCGACGAAGAGATGCAGCAGGCGGGGCACGAGTGCCTGCGATCTCGGCCAAAATATTTTTTTTCTACAGGTATCCATGCACTTCCAAAGCGCTGAAACACTTGTATGGAGCGCAATGGAGATTACATAGAAAAATGAAGTCATTGTGGACATTTTCTCTTCAATAAATTACAAGATAAAAAATATTTAATGTTCTCATTTGACTCACCCTTATGTATGTACATATGCATGTATACAAATATATATATATATATAACATTTATATTGCTGAAGATGCTATATGGCTCGATACTCAGATTTGATTGTTAGTAAGTGAAAGATGCATTTTTCTTGTCGGTGCTTTTGAAGATAATCGATGGATGAAATAACGTCAGAAGTGGTAATGGAAACATTAATCTGTCCAGGACATATGTTTTAATTTTAACATAACTAATAACGCTTCATGCTTATGTTGATTTCATGTCATCTTTGGATATTAACCCTTTAAACGCCGAGTTAAATCCTATCTGCCATCCGCTGACATTATTAGGAGCTCACAATATTCTCCACGTTAGCAGGATAAGGGTTAAGTAATTCAATTTTATGTTATATATGTATAATAAATTGCATTGCCGGGTGAATTCAAGATTGAATTCATTTTGATGCATGAAGAGCGTAGAGTTCTCAGTAGGATGGCTTAATGCAGCCCTAATTGTTTTAAGTTATTTCATGGTTAAAATACGTTGAAATTAAACTGGACGTTTATTACAGCTAACAGAAATCACTGCGTGACATTTCATCAGTCAGTATCTTTCAATGTTACAACATAAAACATTTCATATACTGTACCGCAACTGCAGAAAAAGCAGCGAAGCACATTGCTACCAGTGAAATCAGAAAGTGGCCACATAGACCGATATTCAGTACGTCTTCCAGTTGCTGCATATATCTGTTAAGAAGAAGAAACGCATAAAATTACTGTTAAAGGAGATATTATTACAGACACTACACTACTTCCTAATTTTGTGTCTGTAAGTTTTATAACTCTACTTGCAAGAAGTAACTTTAAACAGAATAATTTTCTGAAATTTCGAAGTTGCGTTGTGGAAAGAAGATTAGTAAAGAATTTTGAAATACATACAAAAAATATAAGTCCTGAAACACGTAGTAGACACGCATAAAAATATGTACATAATAGATACTGTACATTTAGTTGTTATTAAATGTTTTCCGGTGTTTTTAAATACAGTTACACTAAAGTGTTAAGTAATTCCTTCCTAACTTACTCCATTATATCCTGATGGTGTCGAATACACGCATTTAACTTAGCTTGCAAGTTACAGTTGGCAGTTGCAACATTCCGTTCATCTTCCTGCCCGTAGTGGTGTGTGATACGCTGCTCTCTGATATCCCATATGGCGGCATTTAGCTTATCGAACTGACTACAGGCCACAGCGATCAGTGTAGTAACCAGAGAAGGGAAACCGCAAATTATGCCCAACGTTAACAGTGTTGCGAAAAACTGTAAGAAAGTGAATAATTACAAATACGGCATACGGTAATTTGAGGACTTCGAGGAGTTAGAATAACCCGGTGACTTTTTAGGAATGACTTTTTGTGCTGATTCTTAAGACAAATATTATCCTTTCAGATTTTCTACTTCGTTTAATAGAGTAAATTCACTTTAAACCAAAACATTATATTTTGTTTGGATTGCATTTGAAAATGCTTGTCATGAAATGAAATGTCTTTGGAAATATTTTGTAATATACTTTCCATCTGTAAGCTTTATCGAATATAACAATATTAAATGAGCCCGTCAGAAAAAAAATAAATCTCAAGACGTGATTACGGGAATATGAGACAAGAATATAACGTCGGATATGTGAACTCGGATTCGGAATTCAGGCTACTGCCCTAAACGGTCTGTTTAAGAAACAAATGTGTTTGATATGTGCCGTTACAGGGCATTGCACGTGGAACACAGAATTTTCTTTTATGTACAGCGATTTCTTTTTAACAATTACTAAATTATTTTTACTCTCTATGATTTTCATTACAGTATTACAGTACTTAATATTTGCCACGAATTGCCAGAGTGCAGCACGATACAATTATTCTTTAATTAAGCTCAAAGTTGCTTGTTTGATATTAACACATTAATTTAATAACGTTAAACAAATTAATGTATTACAGACATATTAGCTCCAAGACAACATTTTTATTGCTTTGTTCACAGCGTGCTCGTCCCTGCTGTTGGTTACATGCTTGTTTTTGTTGCTATGTAGCAGACAGAACACGTGATGCTCAACGTTGGGCTTAATATATTAATAACTGAATTGTCAATATTTTTTCAAGAATTGGAAATATACTGAAAGTTGAAACGTTTCAGTGCTGTTATTTTCCGGCCAAAGTAATTTTGAATGTTACGCGTTTTATAGGTATATCAAAAGACCTATTCTCACACATCTATCTCAAATGACCTTACAAATTTTATTTGCATTTATATCAACAAAACATACTCCAGTTAACCCCAAAAATCTCTATTGAGCCGGCCATGGATATTTGTCTTCGTGACGTTCTAGCCGGAGCACTGGCTGTTCTGAGAGTCTTTTCCGTTCTTACAAAATTCTGATAGAACCCAAGTCAGGCCTCAAAAATTTCATTCCAAATTCACTCTATCTCCTTATTGTCAGCCATCCCTCAAATCAACAACAATGTAGTACCCTTAATTGAGAGGATCTTTGTAAAATAAGAAATAAAAATGAAATAAAAATGCATTAAAAATATTGAATTAAAAATATTATAAGGAACAGCATAATGTGAAAAAGTAAAAATATAAGAAAAATTATAACAAGGAGCAGGTGAAATTTGTGTCATTGTTAATCGATGTAAATTCATACCTGTGAGATGATAACCAGTTCATAGAACGGTGAAACAGTCCATTCGAAAGGGTACCACGCAATGATTATAGTCTCGTGGTTTGTCACGATGCGAATTGTTGATTGTACGGAATGAAACGTTAAAATCAGGATAGCTGCACGTATAGCGCATGTCTTAATGAGTGGAATCCATCCTGCTGGTGTCAAGTGTCCGGTGTCAGCGTCTCTGTTCAGCAGATCTTCCCACGTGAAGCTGTTCGTTAGGTCCATCATTCGTTCAATGTTTCGTTGTTTGAGCCTCAGACAAAGAAAACAATATACGATATATAGTTCAGAAAAGGTCAAAAGCAGCCTAAGAAGAGGACAAAGCATTAATATTTTAAAGTTATGTAAAATCAAATTCTTATTAAAAGTATTTAAATCAGTATTATAACTTTTCTCTCTAACATGTATAACAATTTCTCAATATTAAAATTTTCGCAGTTCCATCGGTCTGGACATTTGGTCAGTTTTGCCGAAATACCCTTCATGTGATCTAATTCTAAGCACCCTCTCCCAATACGTACAGAAATAACCTGCGATCAGTTCAGTTTAAATTTCCAGTCAGGTGCCCGATATATTTTCGTACTGTGACATATGTCCAGCATTCTTTAATGTTCTAATAAAATCCCTCACCGCTCTAACACTGAGCACACTAAGCCTAATACAAGCAGTGGATGCCTGGAATAAACAGCGTTCTGTGCAGGTAAGGCCTTCTTTAATATACCGTATGAGTACTGATATATTTTTAATTGCTTAAAATATTATTTGTTTCTAAACAAATACCTGTAATACTACAAATGTCATGGCTAGTGTTCTTACGTACCTGCAGTAGAAGTAAACCCAAATAATATTCGCAACAAGCATCAACACACGAATATTTGTCATGGCGTGTCCAAAATCATCCCAACGAATGAACACATCAACGAAAATCCCTATTAAAATAGCCATAATACAGAATATCACTGTTCTCATATAGGTAGCGTAAATAGTAGATATTTTCTTCATGTTAAACGGAATTCCCGCTAATCTGAAAAAGAAAATAATCCACCCGAAACGACTGTCTAAACGTCCCCTGATTTTCGCTTCTTTGCACTCCATGCAGAAATGTGCCTCACATAAAAATAACTTGAAGGTAAAATATTATTTACATTTGAGGCCAGTCCAGGTCCGTTAAGACTGGTTACACTTCCAGTGCTGCGGTATGTCTGGCAGTCAGAACATTAAGCATGACACTGAGCGCTTCGAGCGACGGTTACGGTTTTCCTGACCAAAAAGATCAATACTTTGTTAGCTTGCATTATTAATGGGGGAGGGAACTTAGTATTTCCGGATTCTAAATTCGCTAATTTCTTGATAAATGGAGTTAACCGTGGTACATTGTACTTTTGAGGCATCATATTCTGAATAACTTGGTAGAAAGTACAATAGTTCTCTAATGCCACTAAATAACTCAGAGTTTGTGAACATTTGTTACAGTAAAGAGCAGATTTTATTCTTAAGACTACTGCTTCCTTACTTTCAAGTATATCATGTACGCTAATGTCCAATTTCATCGAGTTCAGCTAAACGATTTCTATGGAATATTACATTGAAGTTACTCATTTGCAGAACGTAAAATTATTTATAATAACATTAATATTTATTAACTGCAATTGGGTTGTATCCCGGTGGCAGTGGCTATTTTACATATATACAAAATGTAAAATTGGTTACTAATAAATTTAAGTCGAGAGGACTTTATGAGAAGCATGTAGTGGCAACTTGGAATCTTGGGAACCATCTCAGCATTTGCTTATAGACACAAGGAAACCAAGAAAAACCTGTGTCGAAGTAGCTGGTCGCAGGACCTTCCGAATACTGACTTCAAGCTAGCAGTCCTGCATCTAAATTAAAAACAGCAATACACACAATGTACAACAAATAAATATAAGATGACAACAATACACACTAGACAACTAAGAACAGTAAACACAAAACATCTTAATATACGACATGTTGAAAAGGTAAACAACATATTTTAATCACGCTTTCAACCCAGCCATTCACTTCTCACCACTTTACTACTCATATAAACTTTTCCCATAAAGTCTCGTTTTTACCCCTTTCCCTACACTGCAATTCACTTCACTTCACTTTATTTCACTTCATTTCATTTCACTACACATTTAGATGATTTTCACTCCATTTTATTTCGCTTCTGTACACTTTTAGATGTTTTCCAACACACTTTATCTTCCATTAACTCACCTCGATTATCACTTTCCTTACCCTCTTTTTAAAAATAATTTGTTTGCAGGGAAGAGTGCCTAACACTTCTGCAGGTAACTGGTTCCAGTGTTGGATGGTCCTATTCACAAAGGAACATTTCCCTATATCTGTACTTTGCCTCCTACTCCTAATTTCCCGTTCATAATCTACCCTGCTCAGATTGTGTGGCCGTTGTAGTCTGTCAATTATAGCCTTCCACGCCCGTTCTCCATGGTACGCTTTGAAAAGGGCACATATGCGTGATAACATTCTACGTGACGCCAACGTTTTCCAGTTCGGGCTGTTCGTATGATGTGCAAATTAAACGCTTTCTTTTGCACCCTGTCCAACACACTTATTTGTCCCTCCCTGTACGGATCCCAGCACGCGGCCCCGTATTCAAGAATCGGACGTACAAGTGACATGTAGGCTAAAATTTGGTATTACTGTTTCCCTTTTTGAGTATTCGCATTGTGAACTGTATTGCCTTCCAAGCATTTTTCACCGTGTAGTTGACTTGATCCGCCCATCTTAAGTCGCTGCGTAAGATTATTCCTAAGTATTTATAACTGCTCGCCTCCGGTATTAATGTGTCCATTAACGAATAATTTAGTAGATTCTTTAACCTGGCTCTTGTGAAGCGAACTGCCTTACTTTACTTGGATTTATTTTCATCGCATTTTTAACCGTCCACTCCCCCAGAATGTCTAGATCTTTCTGCAATAACTTCATGTCTTCCTTGTTTATAATTTTTCTGTAAATTACACAGTCATCAGGAAAAAGTCTAATAGTTGATTCCATATTCCTCCAAATATCATTTACGTAAGTTAGGATCAGAAGAGGATCTTATATGCTTCCTTGCGGTACACCTAACGTAACTCTAACTTCTTCTGATAATTGTCCTCCTGCCTTGACTCTCTGCGTGCGACCTAACAAGAATTCCCTTATCCATACCACTACCCTAGAATCCACTCCTGAGTTTGTAATTTTCATAAGCAGCCGACAATGAGGAACTAAATCAAAGGCTTTAGAAAAGTCAACTAAAATAGCTTCAATCCTGTCTCCGTTGTCCAGAGAGTCCGCGATGTCCTGGCATATCGTGATTACTTGACCTTCACACGAAAATCCCGGTCTGAATTCATGTTGACCCTCGTACAACCAATTTTCTTATCACGCACTTGACTTAGATATGAAGCTATAACGTGTTCCATTTGCTTGCAAACTAAGCTAACCGGTCTATAATTCCTAACTAATGATCGATCACCCCCCATGGGAATAGGAATCACTGTGGCTGTTTTCCACTCACCTGGCAGAGTACCATTATTCATTGTTAGGTCTAGTAGTCGCGCAAGGCATGGAATCATGGATTCCCCACCCAGTTTTAGAATTTCTCCAACGACACGGTCTGGTCCTAATGATTTGTTTTTCCCGATCGCTCCAATCCTTGTCCTAATAATTTTAATATCACTAGTGAATGGTTCGCCTGTGTTTTCTCCTTGTATATGCGGAATATTGCCCTCGTTGCTGAATACTGTCGAATAATAGAAATTAAACGAATTGGCCTTTTCTATCGAATCTGTGATAATCCGTCCATTAGAGTTTTTGATGGCAGGAATATTTTCCCTATTTCCCTTACGCCTTTTTACGTATCTGTAGAACTCAGCCCAACATTTACCCTTTTTGCTGAATACTGATTTTAAGAATGCCTCTTGTGCAGATTTTTTGGCTGCAATTAGCTGCTTGGATAGTTGTTTCAGTTCCTCTATATAATGTACTCCTAATTTACTTCTATTATAAGCTTTCCTGGCCTTTGATTTTAATCGTTTAATTTCCTTGTAATATTCAGGGTCCGAATTTTTTCTAAGCGTTTATGTGATAAAAAACGTTCTAAAATCTCGTATACTATAGTCTTGAGATTATTCCGTATCTCCTCCACGGTGCTGCCGTTAGTTGCCCATCCTGCGAATTTGTCGCGGAGGAAGGTATCTGTGTTCTGTGATAGGGTTTGTGTGTCGTGTGTCGTGACCTTGAAACTATAAGAAAATTCTTTAAATTAGAATATTTTAAAGATACTTAACTTTAAGCGTATTTTTATTCTATAATTGAGGTAAATTTCATTAGGCAGTTTTATAGTTTATATTATTTGGTGGAATGTTATTCAGTGGAACTTAACAGCTTCCGCTGCTAAATTTGTTTTGAATTTACGATGAATTTTTTATATCACCACCTTCAATTGCACTTCTATATTATATCTTCTGGTATTGTTTTGGTTTTAGGTTGTACGAGTTTTTGCTGTATTTGTATATGATGTGTTTTAATTGTTTGCATTTTATATGTGTAGAGAGTTGGGACTCAATCACAGAAAAACTATACAAACAACAGTATCTCAATAAAGCCATAAGCAGTACGGGTAAACGAACATTAGTTACACAGAAAGAGCAGGAGAGTTGTGCACAGCATATCGCGTTAAAATGAGGCCAAAATTTTTTGCCTTAAATGGGAGGGACGATCTCTACTTTTTTACTGTGATAATATTGGCATTGCTGCACACTGACATGTCAGCAGTCTCTCGAAAGCCTGAAACGTCATCTTGGGGGGAACATAATATTTATCTTCATACCTGTCAGAATTTGTGCGTAATCTGAGCAAGTGACGAAATTTTGGCGAAAGAATTGTTTGTGAAAAAATCCATTCATCTATCGAGTAGTTATCTTACTCTTTTTAATACTTGTATATTACAACAAATATTACTTGCAAGGTGCTCTAAATATTTCTTAATTGGCTCATCTTCCTCTCTCACACATTTTCAAGATGGTCTTTCAGTGTATGATCCTTTCATAATTTATGATATCTTTTTAATTTTATTGCTGTTGCTTTCTCTAAAACTCTCTCATGTCTGCAGCATATTCGTTCAGTATTATATAATTCCCCATAAAACAAAAGTTGCGGCCTATGAATTTGTTTCGAATATTCGCTTTATATAACACATTCTTTTGTTCAAAGTCTGCAGTGTCATTGCAGTTGTTCAATTTTGGATATAATCCAAAGATAACTTTCAGTGTAGTCTACTTGTAGAACGTGTAAACTAAAGTGCGCTTTGATTCCTAGTTGCACTACAGTAGTATCAAACGATATCTCTAACCCCTTTCTGTGACTTACTGAAAGGAAAACAACACAGTAGTGTACCCTTGTGCTTGAGACATTTGCTGAATGAGGTGTTAAGGTTCTCGTTGGGGGAGAATTGCCTAATTTTTTTGTTGGAAGGAGGGAAGTGATGTTCGTGTGAGACTTCAGCAAACTTCGATAAGTTCACACAGAATCTTTCCGAGATATTTTGAGAGAAATAGTGCTTTAGAAACGCCGGATATTCTGGATACAATATACGTTGTCACTGTGTAATATAACTGTTACGACAGCAATCGAGATCTTTTCTGTACTCCGAACGAGAAAACCACAAATAAAATTTCTAAGTTTCCTAAGTTGTAGTAATTCAAATTCCAAATTATCTGTTTTTAAATATTTTAAACTTTCTTGCAACCTGCACTTTGGATGAAAGTTGGTGACAGTAGAAATTTAGTGTCAGTAAACGTCGATTGGTGCTAGCACGGATAAACACGCCTAAAGTGTTTTTAAACTGTACTTGAACTGAGGTCAGAAAAAGTCTTTTACTTTAGGTTAAGAATTTCGAGACTGAAAAAAGCCTTCGTATTAAAGAATCGAATAAAACAAAAAAATTTTATCATCGTGTAAAAAAAACCCTAATTTTTTCAGAAATAAATATTTTCCTTTTGGAAAGGTGGATATACACATAACGAAAATTTTAGTAGCCGCCTTTTTAGGAGGGGCTTTGCACAGAAGATGTGGTCACCACTGCAGAACAAGGAGAGCCAATAATTGCTTCTCGAGAAAAAGAGGCTCTTGAATATGAAAGCTATTGTTTTGCGCAGCACCGCACCACAGTTTAACCACAACTTGCTCATCCAAGATCCTCACATCTGCCGATCTACTTCTGAACCTCGGCGTCCTTTATGTTCTACAATCCATTAAAATCAATAATATTTGAACTTGTCATATTTGATGGTAACCAACAAAAACACATTGTCACACTAAAATGGACCACAGAACCTGATATAACAAGCCAAACTTTCTGTAACCTAGGAGTGAATAAAATGTTGGACGCAAACCGTTTTTAGTGCAGAATTGCCGTTCAATTTGAATTTCAAAATTTTTGACACCTCGGCTTCAAGTGACACAATGAGGTTCGTACCGAAAACAGAACTTTGTGTGAGTGTCCTTACGAGACACACAAGATCCAAAGCAGTTTTAATTCTTGAAACTGACTGTATTTCTTCCCTTAGCCCTTCCCATAATCTCTTCAGCCGTGGACGGTCTATCTTAAGATTCAGACTATCTGCTTCTAGTCGGCATGTTCTGAATTCGTATGCAGAAAAATCACTGGTATCGGAAAGAAAATATCTTTTGCTGACATATAAACATTCAATAGGAAAGTTAAATAACTAGCATTACAACCAATAACAAAACAGTTATCTGTTACCATCAACATAACTATGTATTACGTTTTATAGCAAAGGTACACAGCTGTATGCTTCGACCAATAAGCGGTTTTCTGCGCACTATTAAAACGTATAACTTTAAATTTTAAACTCGTGGTTCCGTGCTTCTTAATTCAATGTGAATAAAAATCCAACAGATGCAACAGTATGCAGATATTTATTTACTGCAAAGTTACTCTACATGTTTCGGGTGTCACAGCACCCATCATCAGGAGTATTAAAAACTGTACCC
>Ga0123357_10013823_pt1 | contig 10502 bp, 8 predicted proteins | sample TergutEmb28metaG_FD_89873 | JGI IMG/M metagenome (GOLD analysis project Ga0123357, IMG submission 89873) | Embiratermes neotenicus P4 segment gut microbial communities from Petit-Saut dam, French Guiana - Emb289 P4 | ecosystem: Host-associated > Arthropoda: Insects > Digestive system > Gut ...
ACAGGTGACAAGACACATTACCCACATTACATAACAGGTGACTAGACACATTACCCACATTACATAACAGGTGACTAGACACATTACCCACATTACATAACAGGTGACAAGACACATTACCCACATTACCCTGTTGGTAAGTGCAGTGTTAGGAACTGAGTACATTGCAGATAAATGAATGGAATTAGTATTAAGAAAATTTCATAATGAAAGAAGTACAAACAATGTTGAATTGCTCACATAGTAATTCAGTGTAGCCGATCATTTTTAGTATAGTTGTTTCTTAGGAGTGCTGGCGTCAGTTATGGATGGTTCATGGCCAGGCATTGTAAGTTAATCTGTCAGTATATATTCAGGACCGTTGGTGATAGGAAGGAGGGGAGAGATTTAAATGAGAAAACGTTAGAAGCTGATAACGGATATAGTACTCCATTATTTTATATCAAGAATAAAATGAATAAAATAAAGCATAAGTGAAAAGACAATAATTAAAACTGTATGTGATTCGGTGAACCACACTTGTTTCCTGAAAGAGGATCACCTACCATACTGAGCACATCGGGACAACAATGTTACAGGTGGTGATCGTGTACATCAGTTGCAAGATTGGAGTACAAAAGCACGAACCTGGTGTGGTGCTGCGAGTAACAAAAACGTACTGAGCCACAGTGGTGCCAGCTGGATTTCTTGCAGATACACGAAGTGCATAGTGGGTTGCGGGGAGAAGTGCTGGTAAGACGAAACTTTGCTGGGATGGTACACTGGAAGCCACTGAAAACGAAAAAAATCAAAGGGTTTTGGCAGCAGTAATTTGCGGTGAGTTTGAGTAGTGTTTAAAATTTAATGTTTGCCATCCTGAAGTGTTTAACGCATATATAAATATAAATTGATGTATCAGTCAAACACAACAAAATTTTATCATTTTTTTATTGTATTAGGGCAACATGTTTTGATTCTTATAGAATCATCTTCAGGCCCTTCTAATATATAGATCTTTACTTAGCAATGTTTAAAATGTAAGCATTTGGGATCCCATAGCGTATTTTAAACATTGCTAAGTAAGGATCTGTATCTTAGAAGGGCCTGAAGATGATTTTATAAAAATCGAAACATGTTGCCCTAATACAATAATAAACATAATAAAGTGTTGTTGTTTTTGATTGATACGTCATTGTATATTTATATATGTGTTTTAAAAGCTGTCTGCCACCTATGTTTTTCTCTACATCAGAACGTTTTTACAACTATGTCAATTGTCACATGCAAGAGAAAGCTGGTGGTACCTTTGGGAAAAAATAGTCTCTATCACTCGATAGGAAGATAAAAAACCACCTTTCCAAAAACAGCAAGGAATATTCCAAAAGTTGAAATTAACAGCCACAATTACAGTGGCCTCTATAAGTACAGATTGAAACTGTCTTACATGAAGAGTGATTTCCAGAACACTGTTATTCATGACAGTATTCAGATGTAAACACAAGCATATGTGCACATACACATCACACAACACAACAGAACTAAGAAGATGTTGGCAAGCCTTGCACAAAAATTACCATCTTACCTAACTTCCAGTTTGAGCCCACAGTAGCTTCTCTGTACTCAATACCAAACGCTTTGATATGGCAACCTCCATCTTGCCAACTGTCTAACAATAAAATAACAGATGTTGTGTTGACTTGAAGGAAATGTTCTAACTTGGGGGCTTCTGGTTTTGAGCCTTTTGTCGTTACGTCAACCACAGAACTCGCACTGCCACTACCAATCTTGTTGACGGCAGCCAGACGGAACTGATAGTGTGTACCGCACAGCAGGCCCTCCAGCAGCCGTGTGCTCGCCGCTGGCTCCACACTCACTTCGTCCCACTCGCCCGTCTCCCCGCCTTCACCTACTGTTCGATATGCCAACAAGAACTGCCTCACAGCTGCTCCGCCAGTGTCACCCTGTTTCCACTGCAACTGTACTGACTTCTGCATCACAGATGTCACCACCAGCACAGGCGCTGCAGGAGGAACTGAAATGGAGAATGGTTGGACATTCAGGAAGGCACATGACATAACCATAACATTTTGGCTCAGCTACGTGGTGAAAGCAGCCAAGAAACTGTCCAATGACCTAGACAAATTAAATTTATTGTCTTCTTGTCATCATTTTGAAACTGTTACTCATAGATGTAAAATAGCACAAAACAAATATTTGAGCTGTAAAATTCATGCTAAAATAAAGTAAAGTTGACACAAATACAATGGACATCACTGTTCCTGGTGACTACTTTAAAATGTAAAATGTGAGTTTCCCATTTTTCAAGAGTCCACTTTCAAGAATTATGTGTATGTGTCTCAGCCAGGTTTGTCTGCAGAAAATCTTTTCCATTTTGTCTAAGTTTTAGGTAACAGTTCAGCAAATTAGCGTGAATTTGCTCCAGAACACACCCATATATATATATATATATATATATATATATATGCTTTTACAAAGAAGATTTTTGTATTCACAAAATGGAACACAAACTTAAAAATATCTGCATTCCATGCAGTAAGACAGGTCACAGTATATAGAACAACAACAACAACAACAACAACAACAACAACAACAACAACAACAACAACAGCACTATAAACAGATAAAATGATTTACAAACAAGTGGTAAACCTGCTACATGTTTCGGCCTTTTTTGGCCTTCTCCAGGGGGACAATCAACAAAGAAAAATACATTAATAGCTAGCTATGACATAAACTTGCAATAATACAGTTAAAATTCAAATATTAAAATGCTTTTTTAAATTGTTTAACCATTTTAATACTCATATTTCAACCGCATTATTGCACACCTATAATACAACTGGCCATTAACATATTTTTCTTCTTTGAATATCTCCCAGAAGATGGCCAAAAAAAGCCAGAACATGTAGCAGGTTTACCACATGCTTGTATATTATTGTGTCTATATATAGTGCAGCTGTTGGTATATATATATATATATATATATATATATATATACATATAAGGTTTACCACATGTTTGTATATCACTGTCTCTATTTATAGTGCAGCTGTTGGTATACACATATATATACCAACAGCTGCACTATATTGGTGTGTGTATGTGTGTGTGTGTGTATATATATATATATATACACACACACACACACACACACATACACACACCAATATATATATATATATACACACACACACACATATACCAACAACTGCACTATAAATAGGTACAATGATATACAAATACACGGTAACCTGCCACATATACACACACACACACATAGATATATATATATATATATATATATGTGTGTGTGTATGCACGTACATGCATGTATAAATGTATATGTATATGTAAACGTATAGGTATGTGTGTGTGTGTGTGTGTGTGTGTGTGTGTGTATATGTATGTATATATATGTATGTGTATATATATATATATATATATATATGTGGTGACCGGGATAGAAATATTAGGCAAAAATTTACAAGTAGATGGCAACTCCTTATTTTAATCTCTTGTATTACTTTTGGGGAATTATGGAAAAACATTTACTAACATCCTATCTCTCTCTCTCTCTGTGTCTGTTTCTCTCTCACATGTGCATACACACCCACGCATGCACACACACACACACACACACAAATCCTACAAACTGCACTACTACCTATTCAGTATATTTCCTTCCTAATTTCATCCTAATTTCATCAGCATATGGGAATTCTATTGAACAGGTGGTAGTGCAGTTCCAAGGATACTATGTATATACATAACATACTGAAACTTAATAAATGTTTTTCCAATGAAAAATGTCTGCTCACTTTAACCCTTTGACGCGTAACGACCACTATAGTGGTCGTACCGCACCGCTAACCTCTAAACGTTGCATTTTATATATTTATTCAACAAATATAGGTACTGAATATTTTAAACATGGTATATACTTTCCGTTTTTTTCTCTTCAAAATGCACTTTGTTTCATAATTCTAATGTATTTGGTTCCTGTTTTATTCGCATTTTATATACAGAGTGTGCTAAAATTTAAAAAAATAATTCAGGCACCAAAAGGTTAAGTAAGTTTCAGAAACCCAGACTCTTATATGCCTGTAAGATTTCAAATGTTAGTGAGGATTAAAATAAAAACCATTCAAGATATTCAGAACCGCTTGGTTTATGAAGACTCAAAGAATTCTGCGGTGTTATGCGGAGTCTAATGGTAAACGGCAACTGACATTTCAGAGGAGAATGTTGCATCCTCCATCAGGAACCGGCAGTCCATGGACTGTCAGTAACTGTTTATCTGTCAATACAGCATAATGCCCTGACAGACTCAGACCTTCATTAACACCAATTTGCAAATTCAAGATGTCACAACAATGGGATTACCTTGAACTTGTAAGAAGTACATGATCTCATCGGACCCAAAGCTATTTCGGACGCGACAGGAATAATTGCCCTCATTGTTTCGTAAGACATTCATAATGATGAGTGTGTTGTCAGAATTTACTTCCATCCTGTAAGAAAACAAAAGTTTGATACATGTCACATATCAGACCACAAACAAACTTCAAGGAGGAATAATGTTGTTTAATGAGCCAACTAAATGCACTTATAATATATATATATATATATATATATATATATATATATGACATTTTGGTCACTTTGTTCTGACATTAAATGAAAGCAAAGTAAAGTAAAGTAAGTGATCCCGTTACAGGCCCGGTGTGGCCCGGAGGGTGGGTACAGGCATAGCTCTACTCTTCCACGACTGCATCACTAGAAGGGGGTGAGTGGTCAGCAGCACGTCCCGGCTGCACTTTACCCCCGGGAAAGACCCAGTACCCATTTTACAGCAGGCTGGGTGGGCCCCAGGGCCGGTCTGGACGGGCGGAAAATCTCGTCCCCACCGGGATTGGATCCCGGACCGTCCAGCCCGTAGTCAGTCGTTATACCGACTGAGCTACCCGGCTCACCATTAAATGAAAATACTAATTCAAAATGCACAGACTGAATAATTTCAAAATTCAAAATTCCAATATCTAAATAAATACATGTTCATGGAATTGAACACAAAATTGTTTTGTTAAAAATCCAGTACCGCTGTAGATACAGTGCATAATCAATAGCATGATATGATGACACTTTTGCAATGTACTTCAATATCAAACGTGTCACTGTGTACCAACAATAAACCTGATTTGTGGTCACAGTAAAAGACCATTGTTTCACTCTTCAACTGTTTAAATATGGTCCCAGAAGCAAATGGAAGAAACTGGCTCAGGATACATCCTACCATGGGCTTTAGTGCTGCAACAGCTAAACTTTGGTTGCAGCAACCACAACAGTATAACAAATATTGGAATATTCAACAGACATCCTAAAACAACACATTTGGAAACAGTACTTAATTCCTAACCTTCACCACTGTGAATTACAAAATAATCAATTTAAATTTGATATTTGTTGGACCATGCATCATTGTGATAACTGAAGAATAAGAACCAACTAGATGCTACTTATTATTTTATTGTACTTCTTATAGGCTCAACATGTTCTGGGCACCACACACAACAGAACACTGCAATCACCACACACAAAGGATCACAACTATTAAAATTAATAGAAAAATATTACCAGCTACAACCAAGAGACAAAGAACTTCACACCAAACATACACCACTGAGAACCATAATTTTACATTAAGGCTGCCTCTTCCATCTTTACAGAATGAAACGACCAATGTGGTAATCAACATTATAGTTGCGAGCTCCTGATGATGGGCATAGTAGTGCCTGAAACATGTTGAGCCTATAAGAAGTAAGTGGCATCTAGTTCGTTCTCATTCTTCAATCAATTTAAAACTGCATATAAGTTTCTAATGGTATGGACAGGATATGGGGGAGTTTAAAAAGCAAAGCATGATGTTATGAATTAAAACTAATGTTACATAATATTTTATCAACATCGTCATCATCGACATCATCGTTGTCATCATCAACAATTCCAGTCTGGATATGCCTTGGAAGGATCCAATAAAGGAAATTCCAAAACTCAAAACTTAGCACCGAAAGTGGGAAGTTATCAAATTTCTTATGTGTTAATATCTTCAATAATTTAAATGACTCGTCCTTCAGAAAGGGTGCTTTTGATTTGTGTTGGTATAGTACTGCAGCTTCAAACTCAAGAGTGGCAACCTTGTCCTGCAATTCTACAGTGAAACGCATAAAACCACCATGTGTGATCGATCTCATGCTGTTAGCTTTTTAATGACATAGTGCAGAACAGGGCTCCAAATTTTCAACACACGAGATTTGTTCATAATACATTTGGCAAACAAATCCATCAGCCTCCACGTATAGTGTCAATCAATCAATAGTCCCATCATTCTGCTGCGGAACATAGGGCATCCACAAGAATCCTCCACCGCACTCTATTCTTGGCATCGCACTTGATTTCTGCCCTGGTCTTTTTCACTCCTTTGGCCTCTTCAAGCACCGTTCTTCACCACGTATTCTTCAGTCTCCCTCTGCCCCGTTTGCCTTGGGGGTTCCACTCTAGTGCTTGTCTGGTTATGTCATCTATCGGTTTCCGCAGTATATGGCCCAGCCATCCCCACTTGCGTTTCTTGATTTGCAAATCTATTCTTGGTTGTTTCATGCACTTTCACAACTCATTATTTGTTACCTGGTCCAGCCAGGAAATTCTTAATATTTTCCTCAGATTTTTATTGATGAAGACTTGCAATTTAGTTGTTATATATTTCGAGTTTTTCCAGGTCTCACAGCCGTAGAGTAAGACAGATTTCATGTTTGTATTAAAGATACGAAGTTTGGTTTGCATTGAATATGTTGTTGAGTGCCAGATCTTATTGAGTGCACTAAATGCTGTTTGGGCCTTTCGTATACGAGCCTTGATGTCCTCCTCAGTTCCCCTTGTGTTGTCAATAATACTATCCAGATATGTAAATTGTGTCACTCTTTCAGTAGTTTCATTGTGTGTGCAAAGGGGCTCTTTGTTGTTCAGGGCAATACGCATCTTCTTAGTCTTCTTGACATTGATTTTTAAACCCACTTTGGCAGATGCTTTTTCTAATCTTTCGAGCATTTTTTGCATTGTTCGTGTAGAGTGGGTTAACAGACATCCACGTATAGTGTAGTAGAGAAAAATAGTTTCAATTCAGCAGTTTCTTACACATTTACTCTGTAGCATACTAATATAAGGTGAGCCCGGTAGCTCAGTCGGTATAGCGACTGACTACGGGCTGGAGGGTCCGGGATCGAATCCCGGTGGGGACAAGATTTTCTGCTCATCCATACAGGCCCTGGGGCCCACCCAGCCTCCTATAAAATGGGTAATGGGTCTTTCCTGGGGGTAAAGTGTGGCTGGGGTGTGCTGCTGACCACTCACCCCCTTCCAGTGCTGCAGTCATGGAAGAGTAGAGCTATACCTCTACCCACCCTCTGGGCCACACTGGGCCTGTAATGGGATCACTTTACCTTTTTATATAAATATAAGACAACTATAATGAGACATGTTTCTATTTGCCAAATTTTTATGAAATGGACATATCATTAATCAGTGTTGAAAGGCTAAATGACTACAGATATTAGATCTGTGACACTGAATATAAGAGTTTATTTGCAGTACAATAAAATAGCTACTGACTACAGACCTCCATGCTCAAAAATAATTGCTTCAGAAAGAATTTACAAGTTGTAAGAACTCACTTTGATTGGTGGTGTAAGTTCAAATCCCCTAATCTCCACTCTGCACTGGGTTGTGGTGCACCCACACACAAGCATGCTAAGGTCACATTAACTTTCCATGGTACAGTCACAAGCTGGCCAAATGATACAATTGATGCAGGCACTAGTAAGAGAAATAAGTTACAAAAACTTATGTTAAACGCAATATTTTAACAAGCAGTGTGATAGTGGTGCATTCTAAGATAGTATTTCTTGGGTTACGAGTTCCATAAAATTAGATGAGAGGCATTCATCAGTTATTTTGTATTTTTAACACATAAAAAGTACCCTTCATATCCTTTTTCGTTCCACATAACTGGATCTTACACAAACAGATTCATAAAGTGATACAATTTCAGCACCATACAGCAACATTTGCATCCAAATTAGTGCATGTGCAAGATTAAGATAAATATGACAGCAAGGCAGCTATACAAGCTAATATGTGATGAACATATAAAAAAAAGCACTGTGTGGTACTTAGAATTCAAATATCACGATAAAAGATCACATTCTAAATGAAGCTCAGAAAAATTGATCTGGATTTCAAAAGAAATTATAAAGAATAATTAACATATGTGAGTGGCAGTGTAAAATAGATGCTTATCATTAAAACTACTGTAATGCCTCCCGAGATGGTACTCCGACCTAACAGTACCTGCTTCGTGAAGACACTATAATTTAAATGGGAGCGGTTAAAAACGTCAGCACCGAAGTCACTAATTTCTTTGCTGCCACCAGCCAGATTCCAACCAAATTTAGACTATCGGGAATCTGACAAACTGCTCTGCCACATAACGAAGTAAAATACAAAATGTGCTCGTCTATATTTCTCAGTTAACTTATCTAATACTCCAGGGACATCAATCAGTGGTCAACAGTGCGTCAATTATGTCAGAGTTTAATAATTAACCCAAAAATATTTAACATTAAAATAAAAAAAAATATACAAACAACCATAATTTACACAATAACAATGTAACAAATAAAAGGTTTGAATTTAGTTGTTGACCCAAATACTCATCATGCCTTCCTTTATATAGGCCAATGTACGCCAGAAATTTGGAATAAATTTCTAAATAATTTTCCTAAATAGTTGTTCGCCGGGAAACTGCTCAACTCGCGTAAATTAAATCAAAACAGTTTTCTAACACGTTCAACGCAGCTTACCTTGGATACTCAGCAGCAGTCTGCGTCTCGTACACATAATATAAATTCTTCTTCAGCGTAGAAGTCAGAACAATACTTCACGTTGACCAAACACGTAAGTATAACCAAAATTTCCAAGATAATGAGGGCGTTTGCCTGGTTACAGTGGACTATATAGAATAGGGCCGCTGACACATCTAAAAATGTGCGTATTCTTCAGTGCATTACACTGTTTGCAATGGGGGAGTTCACTGAAAGTTTATAGACTCTGCTACTTTACAGCAAAAGGGAAATCGATGTCTGAGGCATTACACTACAAAGTTTACACAACTGAAATTTTGTGAAGTATTTACTATTTCAGTGCTTCTGCATGTCTGTAAGAATAGAGCAGTGGAATAGAACAGATCAGAGGAAAACTGCAACAGCCATGATGAGGTTCTTCAGGCTAGTTGCTGGTTATTCTGTGCAACACGAAATCAGTATAATTAGTTGATGCAATAAATTACGAATGTGTAACACTGGAAGGACTGAAGATTAGAAAATGAATTTGTATGACCACTTCTCAAACATGGATCTAAGTACAGCAGCATTTCCAGTTAAACCCAGTGGTTCTGTCGATGCCGGATGGCTGTAGAAGAGATGCAAGGACAACTAGAAGAAGATTTCAATGTGACTGGGACAAAACCTTCAGATGTACCCTAACAAAGATAAGCTAATGATGGCACTAGCAGTGTTTACAGACACAATAGTGCTAAACATGTGCACAATGTATGAAGTAAAATGAGGCAGTCAAGTCTGGAACCAGAGGAGTAGGAGGAAGAGGAGGAGGAGAAGGAGGAAGAGGAGGATGAGAAGGAGGAAGAGGAGGAGGAGGAGGAAGAGGAGGGGGAGAAAAGATGACGAAGACAAAATTGCAAATAACCTGTTGATGGGAGGTGCCAAAATATAAATTAAGGGCAAGACAATGTACCATTAATGGCTGGCAGGCCTAAACTCTTGTGTCATTCCTGTTTCACAAATTCCACATGGCTAGGACTTGGGTTGAATCCAAGTCTCTGTGCTTTAAGACCAGTTGCTAAGTTCCTGTGCCACAGCATGGCACAACTTAAGTCAGTAGCCCTATGTTGAAACATCCGATACCTCTAGATAGCTTCAATTACATGTTGGCGAACACTGATGAATTAAAAATTCTTTCAATTCAGCAAAAACAGCAGCTGCTAAATGTTGTATTTGCAACTCCTGCTTGGAAGGAAAGTAAGGTCACACTATGGCCTATTTTAAGAGAGAAAGGGGAAAATATAAAAACTAAGAAACTACTGAAAAATTAAGTAAACATGTTCAAATATCCACAGTCAAGGACTTTCATCAGATATCAATTCAAGGGTCCAAATTTCCTGTTCCATAATTCTTTATAACATGCACAATTTTTCACTACATGTAATTCATAAAACTGTAGTAACTACCACTACACGAAAAATCATAAATCTCTAGTAACTACCACTGCACAAAATATCATAAAACTCTAGTAACTACAATATGAAAAACCATAAAATTGTAGTAATTACCACTATGTGAAAAATCATAAAACTCTAGTAACTACCACTACAC